>ERZ1034363.46-NODE-46-length-76935-cov-23.278110_pt1 | contig 76935 bp, 73 predicted proteins | sample MGYA00520616_ERZ1034363 | MGnify/ENA primary metagenome ERZ1034363 (study PRJEB33736, sample SAMEA104284506) | Azolla filiculoides | biome: Urban; feature: Water surface; material: Ditch water | place: Netherlands | collected 2015-10-28 | depth 0-0.1 m ...
TGCCCCCGTAGCTCAGTGGATAGAGCATCCCCCTCCTAAGGGGAGGGTCACACGTTCGATTCGTGTCGGGGGCACCAATCATGCTTTCCAATTTAATTTGATGGACTAAGTATTGGAGCTTTAAAAATTGACGGTTGAATTTTTATACTTGCTTATCTTGGCTGTTTTCCTTATCGCCATGCTTTACTCCTCCGTGGGGCACGCTGGCGCATCCGGTTACATTGCTGTCATGTCCTTGCTGTCATTGGCACCGGAGGTGATTAAGCCGACCGCCTTATCTTTAAACATCTTGGTGGGATCAATCGCCACCTGGCAATTTTATAGAGCCGGGCATTTTTCTTGGTCGCTATTTTGGCCTTTTGCGGCCCTTGCTGTGCCTTGTGCCTTTATAGGTGGCCAGCTTAATTTGCCTACCCAGCTATTTAAAGTGCTTTTAGGCCTGGTATTGCTGTATTCGGCTATGCGGTTTTTTGTGCAATCTAAACAAAGCACGCATATACATGAACCGCCTCGTACTCAAGCTTTGTTGGCCGGTGCGGGAATTGGATTTTTATCAGGATTAACTGGCACCGGCGGCGGCATTTTCCTAACGCCATTGTTACTCTTGATGGGCTGGGCGGATGCCAAGCGGGCGGCGGCTGTTTCCGCTTTGTTTGTCTTGCTTAATTCTGTTTCTGGGCTGGCTGGGAATATAAGTGCCACCAAGGCCTTGCCAACCTTCCTTTTGCCCTTGCTTATTGCCGCTGCATTAGGTGGGCTAGTGGGTTCTTATTTTGGCAGTCGCCGTATTGAGCCTCATGCCATAAAAAAATTGTTGGCCATGGTGTTGTTGATCGCTGGCTTTAAGTTAATCTTAACCTAAAGCTCCGCTCTGATGCTGGCTCAGCCTTGCTTGGCATCCAGCACTTCCCAACGGGCGAGCAAGGCCTCCAATAGGCTGTCTATTTCAACTAAGCGCGCTTGCAAGGTTTTAACCAAGTCTGCCTGCGTTTTGTATATCTCGCTGTCAGCCAGTTGCGTATTAATTCCGGCTTGTTCCGCTTCTAATTGTTCTATGCTCAAGGGGATGTCGGCCAGCTCTTTTTCCTCCTTAAAGCTGAGTTTGCTGGCGACTTTCACGGGGGCCGGTTTGCTTTGCGGTTTGGCCGCCTGCGCCAATTCGCTGAGGCGTTTGTCTTCTGCTCGATTGGCTTGAGCACGTTGTAGGCTAAAGCGTTGCCAGTCGTCAAATCCACCGCCGAATTCGGTTAATATGCCATTGCCTTCAAAGGCAATCACTTGCGTGACGGTGTTTTCTAAAAACGCCCGATCATGGCTGACTAGAAATAGCGTGCCAGTGAAATCTTGCAACAGGCTTTCTAATAGCTCTAAGGTGTCGATGTCCAAGTCATTGGTTGGTTCGTCCAACACCAACACATTGGCCGGCCGCGCGAACAATCGGGCCAATAGCAAACGGTTGCGTTCGCCGCCGGATAAGGATTTGACAGGAGAGCGTGAGCGTTGCGGCGGAAATAAAAAGTCTTCCAAATAGCTGATGACGTGTTTGCGCTCGTTGCCTATTTCGACAAAATCGGAGCCCGGACTGATGGTGTCGGCCAAGGTGGCTTCTTCATCCAATTGCTCACGCATTTGATCAAAATACGCCACATTGATTTTGGTGCCGCGTTCAATTTTGCCGCTGTCGGCCTCGATGTCGCCTAGTATTAATTTAAGCAAGGTGGTTTTGCCTATGCCATTGGGCCCGAGCAAGCCTATCTTATCGCCACGCAAAATCCGTGTGCTGAAGTGGCTTATCAAGGTTCTATCGCCATAGGCTTTGCTGACATTGTCTAGCTCAGCGACCAATTTGCCGCTGCGTTCACCGGCATCCAAATTCAGTTTGACGTTGCCTTGGCGTTCGCGGCGTGCCGCACGGTCTAAGCGCAGCGCTTCCAATCTACGCACGCGGCCTTCATTGCGCGTCCTTCTGGCTTTAATGCCTTGGCGTATCCAGACTTCTTCTTGGGCTAAGAATTTATCAAATTTAGCCGCGTGGGTTTCTTCCACGGCTATCAATTCTTCTTTTTTAATTTGATATTGGCTAAAGTTGCCGACAAAATCCGTCAATATGCCGCGATCTAGCTCGGTAATGCGGGTGGCCAAGCTATCTAAGAAGCGGCGATCGTGGGTGATGAATAAGACGCTGCCGGTGAAGCTTAACAATAAGTCTTCTAACCACTGTATCGCCTCTAAATCCAAATGGTTGGTCGGCTCGTCCAGTAACAGCACTTCGGGTTCGGCCACCAGTGCGCGTCCCAAGGCAACGCGTTTGCGCCAACCGCCGGATAAGGTTGAAATTAAAGCGTCGGCATCGAGCTTCAAACGGCTTAATACCGTTTCAACCCGCGATTGCGCCGCCCAACCGTTTTGCATGTCCAATTCGTGTTGCAAATGCTGCATCTTAGTCATCAAGGCATCGATGTCGGCTTCTGGCATGCCCATGTCGTGAGTCACTTGGTGGTAATCAATGATGGTTTGTTGCAAGGCGCCCAAGCCTTCTGCCACCGCTTCAAATACCGTGTGCGCGGTGTTCAATTCCGGTTCTTGCGGCACGTATACTACGCGGGCATTGGGTGCCCGCCAAACGTTGCCTTCATCCAATTTGATGGTGCCGGCTATGGCTTTCAATAAGCTGGATTTGCCGGCGCCGTTGCGGCCAATTAAGCCCACGCGCTCGCCTGCGTCCAGTTGAAAGGCAGCATGATCGAGCAGGGCGTGATGACCAAAAGCAAGGGAGGCGTTATCTAAGGTAATAAAGGGCATGGGTTTTGATGGTTTTCTATAGGTTGGTGCTAGAAGTTCAGCTTAAGTGCGATTATAACCGAGCTAGGCTCGATTTCAGGCCGGTCTTACTTATTGGCCAGCATGGCTTTGATATTGGCCATTTTTGATTTGCCAAAATCCTTGCTAATTTCCGGGTCATTAAAGGGGTTGCCAAAATGGCGCACGTCGTCCTTAGGCAATTCGGCGATGAAGCGACTGGGTTCGCACAACTCCATTTCACCGGCGCGCTTGCGTTTTTTGCACCAGGATATGTTTAAGGATTTTTGCGCGCGGGTAATGCCTACGTACATGAGGCGGCGCTCTTCTTCGATTTTAGTTGGGTCGGTGACGCCCAGATCGACGCTCTCGCGATGCGGCAGTATGCCTTCTTCTACGCCAATTAAAAAAACGTGGCCAAACTCCAAGCCCTTGGCGGCATGCAAAGTAGACAGCTTAACTGCATCGACTTCGCCGGCCTCTTGGCCTTCTAACATGCTCATTAAGGAGACCATTTGCGTCAGCTCCAGCAGATTTTTCGCTTCGGCTTCGTTCCCGTATTCGGTATTGGCCTCGCCTTTTTTACTCAGCCAGCCTATGAAGTCCATGACGTTGGCCCATTTGCCTTCGGCTGCCCGCGGTTCTTCGCTGTCGTATAAAAACGCCTCGTACTGTATGGTGTTGAGTAAGTCGTCCAGCACCTCATTAGCTGGGTCGCGCACGGCGCGTTGTTGCAACTTGTTGATGTAGGCGCAGAAGTTGAGCAAATCGTCCAATTGCTTGGCGCCCACATCGCTTTGAAAGTCGGCTTCAAAGGCGGCAGCGAATAGGGATATTTTGTGCAAGCTGGCATACTCGCCCAAACGCTCCAAGGTGGTGTTGCCTATGCCTTTTTTCGGGGTGGTGGCGGCGCGTATAAATGCCGGGTCGTCGTCTTCGTTGGCAATCAGGCGTAAGTAGCTGACTAAGTCTTTAATTTCCGCCTTGTCAAAAAAAGATTGCCCACCCGACACCGTGTAGGGGATTTTGTGATTACGCAACTGTTGCTCAAAAATGCGCGCTTGATGATTGCCTCGGTATAAAACCGCGTAATCCAAAAATTTGGTGCGGTGCTCAAATTTATGCGCTTGAATTTTCATGATGACCGATTCCGCTTCGGCTTCCTCGCTCATGGCGGCCGACACTTGTATCAAATCGCCGGTGCCCAAATCGCTCCATAATTTCTTCTCAAACAACTTGGGGTTGTTGCTGATTACCTGGTTGGCTGCGCGCAATATGCGCACCGTGGAGCGGTAGTTTTGTTCCAATTTAATGACTTTTAGCTTGCTGAAGTCATCGGTGAGTTGGCGTAAATTTTCCACATCGGCACCGCGCCAACCATAGATGGCTTGGTCGTCGTCGCCCACGGCAGTGAATTGGCCACGCAAGCCGGTGAGCATTTTGACCAATTTGTATTGGCAAGCATTGGTGTCTTGGTATTCGTCGATAAGCAAATACTGCAATTTACGCTGCCATTTATTCAGGGCGCTTTCGTGCGCCTGAAAAAGCTCTACGGGCAATTTGATTAAATCATCGAAATCCACCGCTTGGTATGCTTTTAGGGTTTGTTGGTAGAGTTGGTAGACTTTAGCCGCTGCCACGGTCAGCTCTTCATCGGCTTGGGCTTTGGCTTGATCGGCATTAAGGAAGGCATTCTTCCATGCCGAAATTTGCCATTGGGTTTTGCGAATTATTTGCTTGTCTGTGGTGGCCAATATGTCCGCGACAATTTTGTAGCTGTCTGAGGAATCCAGTATGGAAAACTGCGGCTTGTAACCCAATAGGGCGGCTTCGGCACGCAGCATTTGCAGGCCCAGTGAATGGAAGGTGGCTATGGTGAGGCCTTTGGTGCTTTTGCCTTGCATTAATTTGCCTACCCGATCTTGCATTTCCCGCGCGGCTTTATTAGTGAAGGTGATGGCCGCTATTTCCTTAGGGGAATAACCGGCCTCGTCGATCAAATAGCTGATTTTTTGCGTGATGACTCGGGTCTTGCCGCTGCCTGCGCCAGCCAGAACCAACAAGGGGCCATCTAGGTATTTGACCGCTTCGCGTTGGGGAGAATTAAGGCTATTTAACATGCGCTAGTGAGTGATAGGAATTGAGGTAATCGGGCAGGCTGAGATTTTAGCGTTTACCGGTTTAACTAGCTACTTAAACTTGCGTCTGCCTGTGCTTTGCGTAAAGCGTGCCATAATCCACCTTTAATTAACAAGCACAGGAATGAACATGCGATCGACTAAGGCCAGCGCCGCCATTGATAGACTTAAACGTCGCAGTGACAACCCGCTTTATTCCATGAGCATGAGCAGTGCCGGCCTGTTTAGCCTGCAGTTAGGCGACGGTTTGGGTAACAGCACGCGCTTATGTGAGCCCATGGCCATGGACGAATTTGTTGCGTGGGTGAATGGCTACGGCCCGCAAATAGTCAAGCGCGTGAGCAAATTAGACGTGGCGTTTAGTAAGCAACTGCAGAAAAAAACCACTTAGCTTGGGGCTGCTGCGGTCTCGTCTGAGCCATGGTCTGTAACATTGTCTGGCAACACTAGGTTTGCTTGCGTCATCAAGGCGCGACTATTAGGCGTTTCTAAGCTAATGCGGCCTATGGCGCCACTGCGGTAATCGGTTAAAAAAGCCACTGCCGTTTTTTCCGTGTCCCATAAACCGTCATGGCGCTTGTAAGAACGGCGTTTGGCTATGGCTTCCAATAAATCCACACCGTCCATCTTGCTCACATCCAGCATGGCGCCATTGTGTTTCATGGTATCCAATTTGTAGCGCGCATTCAGCAGGGCGGGGTAGGTTTTAAGCAAGTTGTCGGCCAAAAATAGCGCTACGTCTTCGTCTATGACGGCGTTGCGGCCTATGGCGTGACTGGCGGCCAGCATGTAGCCATCGGATTCGTATTGTATCTTGGGCCACATCATGCCTGGCGTGTCGGTGATGCTCATGGTTTCAGATAAATCAAAACGCTGCTGACTTTTGGTGACAGCCGGTTCGTCGCCGACCTTGGCCACGCGTCGATTCAGTAGGGCGTTCATTAAAGTCGACTTGCCCACATTGGGGATGCCCATGATCAGCATGCGCAATGGTTTTAAGTGCGTGCCGCGGTGCGGCGTGAGGGCTAGGCAGTGCTTAGGAATTTTATTAGCATCACCGGGCTTTTTGCAAGACAGCGCGACGGCTTTGGTGTTGGGTTGGCTGTTGAAATAATTAAGCCAAGCTTGGGTGGCCACGGGGTCAGCCAGGTCGGCTTTATTGAGAATTTTGAGTTGCGGGCGCTGACGGAATAAACGCATTTCATCTATCATGGGGTTGTGGCTGGCAGCAGGCACGCGGGCATCCAATACCTCAATGACGATGTCGGTGAACTCCATCGTTTCTTCGGCTTTTTTGCGCGCTTGGGTCATGTGCCCTGGGTACCACTGAATCGCCATCTATCTCATCCTTCTTCCATGCTTGCTTTGTTGTAGCGCCTCGTCTTGTTTAGATATTTTGAGGCGTTGAATTGCTGTGTCCGCGCATTTTAACATTGCCTAGGATAATTCCTCTTTTTATCTGCGAGCCGGCAGTTTGTTCGGATTTTGCCTTAAAATAGCGGCATGACCATGCCAGCAGAAATTCGCCCCAATCAATCCATAGACTTGCTTAAAGCCTTGCACATCCTCACGCGTGACGGCAAGCTCAACCAAGACAGTAGACGCAAACTTAAGCAGGTGTACCATTTGGTGAACTTCATCGAGCCCTTGTTTAACGAGGCGCTGTTGCGCAATGAGCAGCCTGTTATTGTTGACCATGGGGCAGGCAAGTCTTATTTGGGTTTTATCTTGTATGACTTGTTATTAAAGCAGCATGCGGCTGGCCAAGTGATAGGCATAGAAAGCCGACCTGAGTTGGTGGCGCAATCGAAAGCATTGGCGGCAGAGTTGCAATTTGCGCGCATGGACTTTCAGCATTTAACGGTAGCCGAATCCATCACTTCGCCCAGCTTGCCGGCTAAAGTGGACATGGTGACCGCTTTGCATGCATGCAACACGGCGACCGACGATGCCATCCGCTTTGGCTTAAGCAAGCAAGCCAGTTACATGGTATTGGTGCCATGTTGTCAGGCGGAGGTGGCGGAAGCCCTGCGTCTGCGTAAAAACGAAAGTTTTTCACTAACCCCATTAAGTGAAATTTGGCGCCACCCCATACACACCCGTGAATTTGGTAGCCAACTGACCAATGTCTTACGCTGTCTGCAGTTAGAGGCGGCCGGATACCAAGTTACCGTCACCGAGTTGGTGGGCTGGGAGCACTCCATGAAAAATGAGTTAATCGTCGCCAAATACACCGGTCAACCGCGTAAGAACGCAATGGCTCGCTTGGAGGCGATATTGCAAAGCTTGAATTTAAACGACCTGCATGCTCGATTTGCCTTGTAACGCGCTACTGGGCTTTAGGCGCAAACAGTTTTTTATTCTAGTGAATATCACTATGTCGCCGCAGGCATAAACTTGTTAAACTCATTTCTGTTTTAATTTTTACTAAAGAAAAAAGCCCTGCATGAGCTTAAAGTTTCGCTTAAACCTACTCATTACCTTGCTGTCGCTCGCTTTCATTCTGGTGGTGGGCAGCATACTGGTCAACGACACACGCACTTCTATACGGGAGCGTGTTGAAGCAGCCAGTCGCGTCACCGTGCAATTACTTGATACGGTGATCATTAGTTCCGCCCTTAATCCGGAATACGGTCAAACAGACAAGGTCTTGCAAAGCTTTTTGCAGTCCTTAGGTTACGTGCGCAGTAGCCACATAGTGCTGTACGACATCAGCGGTAACGTCTTGTATACCTCGCCGCCTTCGACTTACAAGGCGGACGTGCAAGCGCCTAAGTGGTTTGAGAAAATGGTCCAACCGCCAGTTGAGACGGTGGAGCGCCGTATACGTTATGGCACCTTGGTGGTGTCGTCCAGCGCCGCCGGTTCAATACGCGAAGCCTGGTCGGGTTTTAGGCAATTGATGTGGGTAGGGTTGTTTTTTTTCGTGCTGCTTAATTTGATGGTGTACGCCTTGTTAAGCCATTCCTTGAAGCCGATTAAACCCATATTGACCTCGATTAACCGCATGGAACGGGGCGATTTAAGCACGCGCTTGCCGACCTTTACCTTGCCGGAATTCAATCGCATAGGCCATAGTTTGAACCGCATGGCCGAGTCTTTAGCCATGGAACGCCAATTGGAAGAAAACCGTCAGCTTACCCAATTGATTCAAACCCACATTGAAGACGAGCGTCGCAGTTTAGCGAGAGAGTTGCATGATGAGCTTGGTCAATACGTCACGGCCATCAAAACCTTTGCGGTGGCAATAGCCAACAAGGCCAAAGATAAATCACCTGACATAGCAGCTAACGCGCAAACCATAGTGGGCGCAGCCAACCAAATTTACGAAGGCATGCACAGCATCATACGGCAGTTGCGCCCCGGTGCTTTAGACAATTTAGGTTTATCCGAAACCTTGCGCGATGCCATGCATTATTGGCAAACATTGCATGCCAGCGTGCGTTTTGAATTAAAGTTAAATGGGCAATTGGACGATTTGGGTGAAAGTCTGAATATCAATGTGTACCGCATCGTCCAAGAATCCATTAACAATGCCTTAAAGCACGCGCAAGCAAAGAACATAGAGGTCAGTCTGACCTTGCTGGAAAACGAGCTGCAGTTGCTGATTAAGGACGATGGCGTAGGCATGAACTTGGCGTCCGTCGATCAATCTCAACATTTTGGACTGCTAGGCATACGCGAACGCGTGCAGGGTTTTCACGGCAGTTTTAGTCTGCTATCTGAACCGAATCGCGGCACCGCAATCCATATCAACATTCCGCGGGCCAGTTAGACCGCTTTTAGTGAACGGGTAAAAAATGAGCGTAATTAATGTGATGTTGGTGGACGACCATGCGGTAGTGCGCATGGGTTTCAAAATGTTACTGGAAACCGATGCGGACATTAAGGTCGTATGCGAAGCCGAAAGCGGCGAGCAAGCCATACAGCGCTACGTGGAATTCAAACCGCATGTGGTGGTCATGGACATCACCATGCCGGGTATAGGCGGCTTGGAAGCGATAGAGCGCATCTTAGCCAAAGACAGTGCGGCAAAAATACTGGTGCTGTCGGCCCATGAGGATTCGGTGCATCCCAAACGCGTGCTCAATGCCGGCGCCATGGGCTATTTAACTAAACGCAGTGCCGCCGAAGAGATGATCAAAGCGATACGGGTGGTGGCCAGTGGCAAGAAGTACTTGGAGGCTGGCGTGGCTCAGCAAATGGCCATACAGCAATTGTCTGGCGATCAAAATCCAGTAGACGTGTTGTCTCCCAGGGAATTTGAGGTGTTCATGGCCTTGGCTAAAGGTAAAACCACCAATGAGATTGCCGAAACTTTATTTTTAAGCCCGCGTACGGTAGGCACCCATCTGTACAACATCAAGCAAAAATTAAATGCAAATAACTCGGCGGAAATTGCCTTGATTGCCATGCGCAGTGGTTTATTGGAAGCCTAATAAGGGTTAGGCGGCTTTGCTGCGTAGGCTGATGAGTCCGCTTAACACTATCAAGCTAATGGCTAGGCAATCGCCTATGCTTAACTGCTCTCCCCACCAAAACACCCCAAATAGGCTCGCTAACACCACCGTGGTGTAAGCTAAGCTGGCTACCACCAAGGTGTCGCCAGTGCGGTAGGCCCGCGTCATGGCTAATTGGGCAACGGTGGCCGTGGCGCCTAAGCCGATTAGCAGCGGCATGTCTTGCCAATTCAAGCGATGGAATCCGCTCAGGAGTTCGCTGCTTATGCCGTCTAAGCCATGGAGTTGCGGCGCCATCAGCATCCACAATCCGGCCAATACGGTAGACACCAAGGTGAAATAAAACACCGTGCGCGTGTCCGGTTCGTTTAGCTGCCCCAATTGTTTGACGTGCACATAGGCCCAGGCAGCGCCTAGCCCAGACAGCAAGCCTAGGCTGCCTGCCAGGGCGTTACCGCTGTTTAAAGTGGGTTTCAGCAGCAAGCTGACGCCAATAAAGCCAATGATGAGGGCTAATAGCAGCGTTCTTTTGAGCGGCTCCTGCAATAAAAAAGGCGACAATAAGGCGAGGAATAAAGGCGAGGTGTAATTAAGCGTCATGGCGGTCGCGAGCGGCAAGTGCGCGATGGCGTAAAAAAACAACACCAAGGAAGCGAAGCCAACCAGTGCGCGTGACATCTGCTTGAAAAGCACCGGTGTGGCTAGGCTTAGTTTTTGACTGCGCAGGTATAGGCTTACCGTGATTAAGCCAAATAATGAGCGGTAAAACACCAGTTCGCTGCTGCTGAATTTTGTCGCCCCGAGCTTAACCAATGCGCCCATTAGCGCAAAACCAAGCGCAGCAAGCAGCATCCATAGGCTGCCTAGATTGGGTAAGTTAGGGAGGGGTAACCGAAACGCTTTGATTTTATGCATGGATTTTGTGCGCTAAGCCACTGTTTTTAATATGCTAGCCAGCTAGACTACAGCTTGCCAAATACGGGGTTTTCAGATAATCTCACACTTATTATTTTACGTGTATTTATGAATGCAATGGTGCTTGCTTTAAAGCGATCACTAGCGATTGTAAATTCAGGCTGTGGCCCATACCCAATCCACACACTTCAGTCCCAACGGCGGCATTGGTCGCCGTTTTTCATTATTGTTTTGGGTTAATTTTTATTAAAGAGTGCTATGTCAGATCATTTAATGAACACCTATATGCGTCAGCCGGTCACCTTTACCAAAGGCGAAGGGGTATGGCTGTGGGACACAGCCGGGGAAAAATACCTGGATGCCTTAGCCGGGGTTGCGGTAAATGGCTTGGGCCATGCGCACCCTAAACTGGTTGCGGCTATTAGTGAGCAGGCCGCCAAGCTCATACACGTATCGAACATCTACCAAATTGCCGAACAGGACGCCTTGGCTGATAAGTTATGCGCTATCTCGGGCATGGATAAGGTGTTTTTTTGCAATTCCGGTTGCGAAGCCAATGAAGCCAGTATCAAGTTGGCTAGGCTTTATGGCCACAACAAAGGCATTAGCAGCCCAGAAATTATTGTCATGGACAAGTCCTTTCACGGACGCACCATGGCGACTTTGTCGGCAACCGGCAATCGCAAGGTGCAAGCTGGCTTTGAGCCCTTGGTCAGCGGCTTTATTCGTGTGCCTTACGATGACGTCGATGCGGTTAAGCAAGTGGCCAGTAGCAACCCAAACGTGGTGGCCATATTGGTTGAGCCGGTGCAGGGCGAAGGCGGCATCAATATCCCTAAAGACAGCAGTGCCTATTTGGAAACTTTGCGGCAGATTTGCGATGCCCACGGCTGGCTGCTCATGGTTGATGAAGTGCAAACGGGCATAGGTCGGACCGGCACGTGGTTTGCTTACCAACACACGGCGATTATGCCGGATGTCATGAGCTTGGCTAAAGGCTTGGGTTCCGGTGTGCCCATAGGCGCATGCTTGGCCAGGGGTAAAGCGGCCGAGGTATTTGTTTACGGTAAACACGGATCAACCTTTGGCGGCAACCCCTTAGCCTGTGCGGCCGGCTTGGCGACATTGGCGGCGATAGAAGATGAGGGCTTGTGTGCCCATGCAGAAAAAATGGGCGAGCTGATTAAATTGGGTTTCCAGGCAGCGTTTGCTGACACGCCGGCCGTTAAAGTGGTGCGCAATGCCGGCTTAATGATAGGCATAGAGCTGGATAGGCCATGCGGGGAATTGGTTAAAATGGCCTTAGCAGCCAAGTTGTTAATCAACGTCACGGCAGACAAGGTGGTGCGCTTATTGCCGCCTTTGGTCATCAAGCAAGACGAAGCGCAAGAATTGGTTAAGCGTTTGTCTGCTGTTATAAAAGAATTTTTAAAACAATAAGTTGTAATTGAAACTTAATAAATTAGGTTAAAAAATAGCAAGCGTTATTTGGAAGCAAAGCGGTAAACACATGTCAATAAAACATTTTCTACAATTCAATGACTTATCTCGCGAAGAGCTGCTCTACGTGTTTGAGCGCACCCGCGTCATTAAAAGTCAATTTAAGGCATACCAACAATACTGGCCCTTGCAAGATCGCACCTTGGTGATGATCTTTGAAAAGGCCAGCACCCGTACCCGCTTGTCTTTTGAAGCCGGTATGCAGCAGTTAGGTGGCTCGGCCATTTACCTCAATACCCGTGATTCGCAATTGGGCCGTGGTGAGCCAGTGGAAGACGCCGCGCAAGTGATCTCGCGCATGAGTGACATCGTTATGATACGGACCTTTGAGCAAGAGATTATCGAGCGTTTTGCGGCGAACTCTCGTGTGCCAGTGGTCAATGGTTTAACCAATGAATACCATCCTTGCCAAATATTGGCGGACATATTCACGTATATTGAGCACCGTGGCTCCATAAAAGGCAAGACCGTGGCTTGGATAGGCGATAGCAACAATGTTTGCAATACCTGGCTGCAAGCGGCAGAGGTGCTGGATTTCAATGTGCACGTTTCCACGCCACCGGGCTACGAAGTGGAGCCTGAGCGGGCAAACTTGTACGGTAACAACCATTTCGAAGTTTTTGCTGATCCTATGGATGCGGCCAGAGGCGCGCATTTGGTTACCACCGACGTATGGACTAGCATGGGCTTTGAGGCAGAAAACGAAGAGCGCTTGCGTGACTTTGTGGATTGGCAGGTCGACGCCGACATGATGCAAGTGGCAGCTGAAGACGCTTTGTTTATGCATTGCCTACCGGCGCACCGCGGCGAGGAAGTGTCCGCTGAAGTGATAGACGGCCGCCAATCCGTGGTTTGGGACGAGGCAGAGAATCGCTTGCACGTGCAAAAAGCATTAATGGAATATTTATTATTAGGAAAAGTTTAAGCAATGAGCACAGTTAAAAAAGACATTAAAAAAGTGGTGTTAGCCTATTCAGGCGGCCTGGATACCTCGGTTATTCTGAAATGGTTGCAAGACGAGTACCAATGCGAAGTGGTTACCTTCACCGCAGACCTAGGTCAAGGTGAAGAGTTGGAGCCAGCAAGGGCTAAGGCCACGGCAGCAGGCGTCAAAGAGATTTACATAGACGATTGCCGTGAAGAATTTGTGCGTGACTTTGTCTTTCCTATGTTCAGAGCCAACACCGTCTACGAAGGTGAATACCTATTGGGCACCTCGATTGCGCGCCCATTGATCGCCAAACGCCTCATTGAAATTGCCGCCGAAACCAATGCAGACGCCATCTCACATGGCGCCACCGGTAAGGGTAACGACCAAGTGCGCTTTGAGTTGGGTGCGTATGCCTTAAATCCAAATATACAAATCATTGCGCCATGGCGTGAGTGGGATTTATTGAGCCGTGAAAAATTGATGGCTTACGCGGAAAAACACGGCATTCCAGTCGACATGAAGCACAAGCAAGGTGGCAGCCCATACAGCATGGATGCCAATTTACTGCACATTTCCTATGAAGGCCGGCACTTGGAAGACCCGGCTGCCGAGGCAGAAGAGTCAATGTGGCGTTGGAGCGTGAGCCCAGAAAAAGCACCGGATGCCGCCGAGTATCTGGACATTGAGTACGTGAATGGCGACCCGGTGAGCTTGAATGGCGAAGCCATGAAGCCGCATGCCATATTGGCCCACCTTAATAAAATGGGCGGCAAGCACGGCATAGGCCGTTTGGATTTAGTGGAAAATCGCTACGTTGGCATGAAGTCTCGTGGTTGTTATGAAACACCGGGCGGCACCATATTGTTAAAAGCCCACCGTGCTATTGAATCCATCACTTTGGATCGTGAAGTGGCGCACTTAAAAGACGATTTAATGCCACGCTATGCCAGCATGATTTATAACGGCTATTGGTGGAGTCCGGAGCGCATTGCCTTGCAAACCCTGATAGACCACACACAAACCGTGGTCAACGGCTGGGTGCGCGTTAAGTTATATAAAGGCAATGTGATCGTCACGGGCCGCGATAGCAAAACCAACTCCTTATTTGATTCGACCATTGCTACTTTTGAAGACGACAAAGGCGCTTACGACCAAAAAGACGCCGGTGGTTTCATTAAATTGAATGCCTTGCGCTTACGCATAGCGGCCAATTTAAAACTTAGGCAAAAGTAATCATCAAGCACTCGGCGCTTGTTCTGCGTGCTTAGGCGTAGAGCAGGCGCTTTTTCTTAAAACACCATAGGTGAGCACCGCATGTCTTTTAAGCACATCGTTTCGCGTGATAATCCGGTTTTTAAGCAGTTAAAAAGATTGGCCGATAACGCCAGGGAAAGACGCAGCGAAGGGCTGACCTTGCTCGATGGGGTGCACCTTATTGAAGATTATCTGACGGCGTTTGGTGAGCCCGAGCTGATCATTATTCCAGAAGGGCAAAGTAGCGTGGAGGCCACCGGTTTAATGCAAAGCTTGGAGCACCTGGATACCATTATGCTGCCCACGCTAATGTTTGCCGAACTCAGTCCGGTAGTGAGCTCCACCGGCATACTGGCCATGGTCAAGATTCAACAGTTAGCCTTAGCCGATCAACCCAACTTTGTCTTGATGTTGGAAGACATACAGGACCCAGGTAATCTGGGTAGCATGCTACGCACTGCCGCCGCGGCTGGGGTGGAAGCGGTCTATTTAAGCAGCAGTTGCACCGACCCCTGGTCACCTAAAGCCTTACGTGGTGGGCAGGGTGCGCAATTCGTGCTGGCCATGCAAACGCGTGCTGACATAGTCGCTGAGCTAGAACGATTTAATGGTGACAGCTATGCCACCGCCATGAATGGCGAGTCATTGTATAGCCAAGATTTGCGAGGCGCTTGCGCCTTTGTCTTTGGCAATGAGGGAGCGGGGCTACGTAAGGACACCATGGCTGCGGCCAGTAAGCGGGTGACCATACCCATGGCGCAAGGGCAGTTAGGTCGAATAGAATCGCTCAATGCCGCCGCCGCAGCGGCAGTGTGTTTATTTGAGCGCAGGCGGCAGCAGCTTAGCCACTAATGCACGTTAGGCTGGCTGGGTGCTGCCACCGGCGTCATTAATAGCTGCGTGGCATCCACCTTGTCAAAAGCGTAATGGGTGTTGCAAAAATCGCAATTCACTTCTATCTGGCCTTGCTCGGCCAATATGCTCTGCAACTCCTCGTCGCCTAGCATGCGCAACATGCTGGCCACGCTATCGCGGCTGCAACTGCAGAAAAATTGCGTATTGCTGGCGGCAAACAGGCGCACTTGCTCCTCATGAAACAACCTAGTCAGCAAGGTTTCTGCTGGCAAGTGCAGCAGTTCCTCGTCCTGTATGGTGTTGGCTAGATGACCAACTCGGTTCCATATGTCAGCGTCGTGTTCCACTGTTGTTTGGTTCATGGTTTCCGGTAGTTTTTGCAAGAGCATGCCCGCCGCCGTATTGCCGTCACAACACAGCCAAATGCGCGTATCGATTTGCTCCGAGCGCAGCATGTAATTTTCCAATACGGTGGCGATGCTGTCGCCTTCTAATGGCACGATACCCTGGTAGGCTTGATTGCCGTCTTTTGGATCCAGCGTGATGATGAATTGACCTTGTGAGATGAGATCAAACAAGTGCTGTTGCTCGTCTATCTCGCCTGACCATTTTGCCGTGGCGCGCATTCTAAGCGGCGCATCGTCGTCTGAGGTGCATTCCACAACCAACAGCTTGAGCGTGCCTTTGCTTTGAATCTGCAAGACCATGCTGCCGTTCATTTTTAGCGTGGCCGCCAATAAGGCACTGGCTGCCATCAATTCGCCCAATGATTGCCGTAAGCCGCTAGGCAAGTTTTGCTTATTTAAAGCCATTTGCAAGGTGAGGCCTAGGTGCACTAGGTTGCCTCGTACCGGGCTGCTTTCAAATATGAAGCGCTGTAGGGTGTCTTGATTATTTTCCATGCGCGCATTTTAACATTGCGCCAGCGCATTCCCAAGGGAGGATGTTTATTGCTGATAGGGTGGAATGTGCCAAGTTTGCAATTGATCGCCTAGTAGGATCAATTCGCAATGTAAACGGTCTACGCCACGGGCACTCACATCAAATGCATAACGGCGCAGGAATTGCACGTGCCCGCGTCTGTTACGACCAAGGCTGAGCTTGGTGCAAGCCACGCTTTCATCCAGCAGTTGTAAGTTGTAGCGTGCGGCTAATTCGCTACCCAGCAGTATGGCTCGTTCGCGTTTGCCCATGCTGTCTAGCCAAAACCAGGCAGCCAGAAACAAAATCAGCATCAATATTAATTCCATGTCTATGCACCATTAATTTAAATGTTAGCGCAGTATGTGGCGGCTGGCTTGGCTTGTAAAGAGCATTAATAAGCACCGTTATGGTGCCGTGCAAAGTGCCTTGCACTTATTTCGTGCATTCAATGGGGTGATATCATGAGATAGTTATTGAAAAAACAATTACTTAAGTTTTGGCGCGCTATTTGCTTACAAATACGTCATGAAAATTTTGGAGTAGCGAAAAAATGGAAACATTAGTCTCAGCAAACGATGTGTTATTTGTTTTATTAGGCGCCATTATGGTGCTTGCTATGCATGCTGGATTTGCCTTTTTGGAGGTGGGTACGGTGCGCAAGAAAAACCAAGTCAATGCCTTGGTTAAAATCATGGTGGATTTTTCGGTGTCCACCGTGGCTTATTTTTTTATAGGTTACAGCATTGCTTATGGCCTAAACTTTTTTAGCGGGGCCGAGGTGTTGGCCGCGAAAAATGGCTACGATTTAGTGAAGTTCTTTTTCTTGCTGACTTTTGCCGCTGCCATTCCCGCCATTGTTTCTGGTGGCATAGCCGAACGCGCTAAGTTTAATCCGCAATTGGCCGCGACCTTTGCTTTGGTTGGTTTCGTTTACCCATTTTTTGAGGGCATCGCATGGAATAACCATTACGGCTTTCAAGATTGGTTGAACGCCAGCTATGGTGCTAAATTTCATGATTTTGCTGGGTCCGTAGTGGTGCATGCCATGGGTGGCTGGATTGCCTTGGCTGCGGTCATGTTATTGGGCGCGCGCAATGGTCGTTACAGTAAGGACGGCAGGTTGCATGCCTACCCGCCATCCAATATCCCGTTTCTAGCGCTGGGCGCATGGATACTGACTGTTGGTTGGTTTGGCTTTAACGTTATGTCCGCGCAGGCTATACAGGGTATATCCGGTTTAGTGGCCGTGAACTCATTGATGGCCTTAGTCGGTGGCACCTTGGCGGCCTTGGTGGTTGGCAAAAATGACCCGGGCTTTGTCCACAATGGCCCATTGGCTGGATTGGTTGCCGTTTGTGCTGGTTCTGACGTGATGCATCCACTGGGCGCCTTGGCTACCGGTGTCGTGGCTGGCGCCTTGTTCGTTTGGGCCTTTAATTTAACGCAAAACCGCTTAAAAATTGATGACGTATTGGGTGTTTGGCCATTACACGGCTTGTGCGGTGCTTGGGGCGGTATAGCTGCCGGTATTTTTGGTGCAACTGCCTTAGGTGGCCTAGGTGGCATCAGTTTCATGTCGCAACTGCTAGGCACAGGCTTGGGCGTATTGATTGCCGTGGTCGGTGGCGCATTGGTTTACGGCATATTAAAAATGCTAGTAGGCATACGCTTGAGTCAGGAAGAAGAATTTGATGGTGCCGATTTAAGCGTGCACAAAATCGGCTCCAGCGCCGACGATTAAGCGAGTTAATGTTGGTGTTGCGCTAACGCCCACAGCACGTGTTCGCGCAACAAGGCCGATTCATCATTGGCCCGCGCTTGCAAGGCTGAAATAATCTCTGGGCTGGTTTTGGCGTTGCCCAAGCCCACGGCGATATTGCGCAACCATTGTTGGTAGCCTATGCGGTAAATCGCGCTGCCGGCTAACTTGCTGTTGAATTCGGCCTCGGTCCAAGCAAAGCAGTCTACTAAGCCGATGTCGTCCAAGCCGTGCTTAATGACAAAATCTGGCTCGTGGCTCACTTCGGCAAATTTATTCCATGGGCAAGCCAATTGGCAGTCATCGCAACCGTATACGCGGTTGCCTATCATGGGCCTGAATTCCAAAGGTATGCTGCCTTTTAACTCTATGGTTAGGTAGGAGATACAGCGCCTGGCGTCCACTTGGTAGGGCGCCACGATGGCCCGGGTTGGGCACACGTCTATGCAACTTTGGCAGGTGCCGCAATGGTTGCTGCCGGGTGCGTCAACGGGTAAGGGTAGGTTGGTGTAAATCTCGCCTAAGAAAAACCAAGAGCCGTGGTCTTTATTGATGAGTAAGGTGTGTTTGCCCCGCCAGCCCATGCCGGCTTTTTCTGCTAAAGCCACTTCCAATACCGGCGCGCTGTCGGTGAACACCCGGTAACTAAAGTCGGTTTGCTCGCATTCTTCTAAGGCGGTGGCTATTTTTTCACTCAGTGTTTGCAGTTTTTTGCGCATCACTTTGTGGTAATCACGCGCCAAGGCATAACGCGATATAAAAGCCTTGGACGCATCGTTGAGCACCGCTTCACTGGCTAGGGCATTAGCCGGCAGGTAATCCAAGCGAGCCGAAATGACCCTTAGCGTGCGTGGCACCAATTCTTCAGGGCGGGTGCGCTTGAGGCCGTGTTTTGCCATATAATCCATTTCACCATGAAATCCTTTAGCAATCCAAGCTTGATGATGCGCTTCCGCCGCCTGCAAATTCGTATCGGTAATGCCGATTTGATTAAACCCCAACGCCATGCCCCAGCGTTTGATGTCTTGGGCGAGCGCTAGCAATGTAGGTTGGTCTGTCATGAGCGTTGATTTTACACTTGATTTGCCAGATGAGGCAGCGACCTTGGCTTTAGGCCAATTGCTGGCACCAGCCCTGCAAGCCAATATGACGGTGTATTTACAAGGGGATCTGGGTGCCGGCAAGACCACATTGGTGCGCGGTTTATTGCGCGCCTTAGGCTTTGACGGCAAAGTTAAAAGTCCCACCTACACCTTGCTTGAAACCTATCCCGTTTCTTTACCCAATCAAACCCAGGTGCAGCTATGCCATTTTGATTTATACCGGTTTAATGACGAGGAGGAATGGGAGTCGGCTGGGTTTCGTGAGTACTTTAATGCGCGCACTGTGTGCCTAATAGAGTGGCCAGATAAGGCGAAAAATTGTTTAAACAGGCCTGACCTGGAAATTGTTTTTGACGTTAAAATGTTGGGCGAGGCCTTAGGCCGTGGTGTGCGCATAATGGCCCACACCCCATTAGGACAACAATGTTTGCAAGGGATACCAAGCAGCCTATGAAAAAAAGCTTAGTGCAAGGCCTATTGAGCCTGCTGCTGTTATTGCACTTAAATCAGTTTGCCTTGGCCGCCAATTTGGTCAGTGCAGTTCGGGTTTGGCCAGCACAAGACTACACGCGCATTACCTTGGAGGCCAACTCTGCCTTCACTTATAAAATGAGCTACATGCAAAATCCCGATCGGGTGGTGTTGGATATAGATCAAGTCGAACTCAACCCGGCCATTAAATCACTGGCCGACAAAGTGCAGGCTAACGACCCTTACATCAAGCAGATACGCAGCGCTAATTTTCAGCAAGGCGTGCGCTTGGTGGTCGATTTAAAAGCCGCGGCCAAACCCAATGCCTTTACATTAACGCCCACCGGCGCATACAAATACCGCTTGGTGTTGGATGTCTACCCGGCTTTGGATCCTTTAATGGCCATGGTGGCTGAGCGCGATCCGACCCCGGCACCCGCTGCGGCAGTAACGGCGGATGCGCCGGCGCCAACCACGACTGCGCCCGAACCGGTTGCGGTGGAATCGGCCGCGCCGGCCAATAATGCAGTTAGTCAAACCGCACCGGCAACCTCGCCTGTCGTCACGGAAGGGCCGGTGATTAAAAACATGCCTGCCGAAGTGAAAAAAGTGGGCAGGCAAATTGTGGTGGCCATCGATCCTGGTCATGGCGGTGAAGATCCCGGTGCGATAGGTGCCAGCGGCAGCCGTGAAAAAGACATCACGCTTATGGTAGCCAAGAAACTCAAGCAGCAAATTGATGCGGAGCCGAATATGCGCGCGGTGTTAACCCGTGATGGCGATTACTTCATCCCCTTGCATGGGCGCGTGGTTAAAGCCAGAGGCATGCAAGCCGATTTATTTGTGTCTATCCATGCCGATGCCTTCACCAAACAGTCGGCACGCGGCTCATCGGTTTTTGCCTTGTCGGAGCGCGGGGCCACCAGTGCCAGTGCCAGGTACTTGGCGAAAAAAGAGAACGAGTCGGATTTGATAGGCGGGGTGAGCTTGAACGACAAAGACCCCATATTAGCCAGAACCTTGTTGGATTTATCGCAGACAGCGACCATAAACGATAGCTTGAAATTGGGTAAAGCGGTGTTGTCTGAGATAGGTGAAATTAACACCTTGCACGCCAAAAGGGTTGAGCAGGCCTCATTTGCGGTGCTTAAATCACCGGACATTCCATCCATACTGGTGGAGACCGCCTTCATTAGCAACCCGGAAGAAGAGCGCCGCTTGAACGATGAAGCCTACCAAGAGCAACTTTGCGCGTCGATTTTAAACGGCATTAAGAAGTATTTTTCCACCAACCCGGCCCTGGCAAAAAGTAAAGTGGCATACGAATAATGCCCACTGACTCATGCGCCATAGACCATCATTAAAAGAGGTCTAGCATGCAATTACGTTTTCTAGGTGCAACCGGCACCGTCACCGGATCGAAATACTTACTCAGCCATCAAGCGGCAGACGGTTCGGCTAAGCGAATTTTGATAGATTGCGGCTTGTTTCAAGGCCTCAAGCAATTGCGTTTAAGGAACTGGGCCGATTTGCCCATAGACCCTAAAACCATCGATGCCGTGGTGTTGACCCATGCCCACATTGACCACAGCGGCTACTTGCCCTTGTTGGTTAAAAATGGCTTTTCTGGCAAGGTGTATTGCACGCCCGCGACGCGGGATTTGTGCGAAGTCTTGTTGTTGGATTCGGCGCATTTGCAGGAAGAAGAAGCGCGCTACGCCAACAAAAGCGGTTTTTCAAAACACAATCCGGCGCTGCCTTTGTATAGCAGCGAAGACGCGCAAAATGCCTTGGCTTTGTTGGTACCGATTGCCTACGACAAAGACCTGGATTTAGGCGCTGGCTTAACCCTACGCTTAGCGCCCAGTGGCCATATTCTGGGCTCGGCTTTCGTGCGCATACACAGTAAAAAAACCTCTATTTTGTTTTCGGGCGACATCGGTAGACCGCACGATATTCTGATGAAAGCGCCAGCGACCATCAAACAAGCGGATTACTTGGTATTGGAGTCGACTTACGGTAATCGCTTGCACGAACGCAGTGAACCGCAACTTCAATTAGCCGCGGTCATCAATCAAACCGTGAAGCAAAAAGGCGTGGTGTTGATACCGGTTTTTGCCGTTGGTCGCGCGCAAGAATTGCTTTATTACATCCATTTGCTTAAAGCGGCCGGTAGCATCCCTAAAGACCTGCCGGTTTATCTAAATAGCCCGATGGCAGTGGATGCCACGGCCATATTCAATCACTTTAGCGATGAGCACCGATTAAGTGCTGAACAAAGTCATGCCTTATGCCGGGTTGCGCACATGGTGAATGGGGTGGAAGAATCCAAGCGCCTTAACTTAATGCACGGCCCCATGATTATATTGTCAGCCAGTGGCATGGCCACCGGCGGGCGGGTGGTACACCATTTAAAAGCGTTTGCACCGCATGCCAATAACACCATTTTATTTGTTGGCTTTCAGGCGGCTGGCACGCGAGGCGCGGCCATGTTGGATGGGGCGCAGAGCATCAAAATACACGGCGAGTACGTGCCCGTTTTAGCCAAGGTTGCCTTGCTGAGTAATTTATCGGCACACGCTGATTACGCGGAGATTTTGACTTGGTTAAGCGGGTTTAGCGCGCCGCCTAAGAGGACTTTTATCACCCATGGCGAACCCGTTGCAGCCGATGCCATGCGCTTGCACCTAGAAGAGCAATTGCATTGGCCGGTGACCGTGCCCGATTACCTAGAGACGGTCGATCTGGATTAGCTGTAAGGACTTATAGATGGGGCTTGATGTAAGCGCATTGACTGCATTTGCCGATCACGGCTAATTCTTGCAAGGTGCTGGCACCTAAAATCACCATGACCCTGGCCTTGACCACTTTGACGGTAATTTCGGCTAAACCTAAGTGTTTGGCGATGTCTTTTACCAACATGCCGTGGCTTAATAAATCAAATACCAGCCTTTGTTTTTTCGTGAGTTGACTTAATTTGGCGCTGTAAATGTGCACCAACTTGGCTTCGTCCATTTCTAATAAAGGGACGATGGTGACGGGTGTGCTATTGGCATTGGTCATATCTGTGCTCTCGTTAATCAGCGCCCTAGCGCTGAATTGATGCCCATACTACGCCTTATTTTTAAAGGCCATTTGATATACATCAATATAGGGGTGAATTGGCGGGCTTGATTAAGCTAGGGTGTATGCAGCACGGGAATGGACGTGCTAAGCAAAACAGGCAAGGCTAGCGTCTTTTCAGTGGCAAGCTATCCAATTCTCGACTGGTATCGCCGTAGCCGGTTTGGCATAGCAGGGCTTGCTCTATGTAGCGGCTAACGGATTGGCGCAGACCACTGACCAGCGGCGCATCGGTAAAAATTTGCGGGAATTTAAAGCCCAGCCAAGCGTACAAGCTAAGGTTGTGGCTAAGCAATTCGGCCTCAGCCAAGTGCTTGGCATGGTGGTTTGTTAGCCAGCTAGGCGCGCTCGGTAACGCCCGGGTTGTCGATTGCGCCACGCTTTTTAAGCACAATAAGAAGTAATCTTTTTCAAAGGGCACGTTCAGTGCAATCGGGGCGCAGGCAAACAGGTATTTATCTTTCAGTGCCATGTCGGGCGCGTGGCTGTCCACCAATTGCGCCTGCGTGAGCTGCTGATCGATGCCGCCTAAAGCAAATAGCGGCTGATCGATGCGCAGTCTGTCACGTTGGTAAGTTAAGACTTCGGCTATGCTGCGGGTGGGAATCTGCGCGGCGCTGCGCTCTATGGCCTCAAAGGCGATGGCTATGGGCAGCTTGTCCAAATGCACGGTGTCATCGGTAGCCAGCATGTGTGCGATGTGTATCAGCTCGTCGTCTTCTAAGGTGGTGACGTAGCCGTGATCGTATATGCCATAGCGGCCAGCACGACCGGCAATTTGCCGCACTTCGGTGGCGTTTAAGGGGCGCGATGCGACGCCATCAAATTTATGGATGTGGCTAAATATGATGCGGCGTATGGGTAGGTTCAGCCCCATGCCTATGGCGTCGGTGGCGACCAAAATATCGGCTGCACCCGAGCAGAAGCGCTCGGCCTCGGTCCGGCGCACCTCCGGTGACAGGGCGCCGTAAATGGTGGCGACGCGGTAACCCCATAGGCGAAAACGCGCGCTGTAGGTTAATACGTCTTTACGGCTAAAAGCAATCACGGCATCGCCTTTTTCTAGGCGAGTTTTTAAGGTTTGTTTCTTGTAGCGTGGCCCACACAGCCCGTTTTCTTCCAATATGAGCGGCGTCTTGCGCTCAAGGATGCTGATCTGATGGCTTTCCTGCAGGGCCTGGATAACGCCTAGGCAGGCTTGAGTCACCGCGGTGGAGCCGCATACGTAAACTTGCTCGGCCGGCACCCCGACTAAAGCGGCGGTCCAGGCGCTGCCGCGATCCGGGTCTTGCAGCATCTGAATTTCGTCTATGACCGCCACCGCCACTTTTTTGTTGGGGTTCATCATTTCTATGGTGGAGGCAGTGTGCTTGGCACCAGGCATGAGCACGCGCTCTTCACCGGTGATTAAATTGCAGGGCACGCCTGCGGCCACCAATCGGTCGCGAATTTCCATGGCCAATAAGCGTAAAGGGGCGAGGTAAACACCCGATTCGGCTTGCTGCAATGCCAATAATGCTTGGTGTGTTTTGCCGGAATTGGTGGGCCCTAAATAGAAGTGATGGTGGCGTTTAATGCGCCTGGCATGGGGAAAACTGGCCAGGTAGGAATTTTCCGCTAGGGCTGGATTTAATGCGTGCATAGGCTAAAGAATTTAGCTTAAAACAGGTAAAATAGCCACCACTATGCGCATTCGACTGTTACCCGATCAATTGATTAGCCAAATCGCCGCTGGCGAAGTGGTGGAGCGGCCCGCCTCGGCTTTAAAGGAGTTGCTAGAGAACAGCTTGGATGCAGCCAGCAGCGATATTCAAGTGGCCTTGTTAGAGGGTGGCGTCAAACAAATGCGCGTCATGGACAACGGCTTGGGCATAGCCGAAGACGACTTGGCCATGGCTTTGACCCGTCACGCCACCAGCAAGATTGCCAGTCTAGATGATTTGGAAGCGGTCGCCAGTTTGGGTTTCCGCGGCGAAGCCTTAGCCAGCATAGCCTCGGTTTCACGCACGCACATCGTCAGCCGCCGTGCCGATGAGGCTCATGCTTGGCGCATACAATCGGATGGCAGCCAAATTTCATCCATTGCACCGGCAGCCCTGGATGCTGGCACGGTGATAGAAGTGAACGATTTGTATTTCAATACACCGGCGCGCCGTAAGTTTTTAAAAACCGAGGGCACCGAGTTTGCCCATTGCGAAGCTGCTTTTAATCGCATTGCGCTATCGCGCCCGGACGTAAGTTTTATGTTGCAGCATAACGGCAGGGCTTTATGCCGCTACCCGGCGAGCGAACCAACTAAGCGTTTTGGCGATATTTTAGGCGCGGCTTTTAGTGCGGAATCGATTGCCATTGATGAATCGGCAGCGGGTCTGCGCCTATGGGGCGTTACGGCCAAACCAACGTTTAATCGGCATAAAAGCGACTGCCAATACGTTTACGTCAACGGCCGCTTTGTGCGCGATAAACTCATTAGCCACGCCATACGCCAAGCCTACCAAGACGTGTTGCACCACGATAGGCACCCGGCATTTGTCTTGTTTATCGAGTTGGATGCCAGTTTGGTTGATGTCAATGTGCACCCAAGTAAAACCGAGGTGCGATTTAGAGACAGCCAAGCGCTGCACCGTTTTATTTTTCACGCCTTGCACAAAGCCTTGGCCAGCCCAACCGGGGTGTCCAATGCGGCCAGTGCTACCCAGGCTGCATACAACCCATTTTCGGCTGCCAGCGCTAGGCCATATCCGATTGAGCAAACCCAGATAGATTTAAGCCTGCAGCAAACGCCGGATTTTTACGGACGTTTATTTGGCGCCAAAGAGCAGCCAATGAGTGGCGCAAGTACTGCCCTGCAAGCCAATAGGGACGGGCATGCTGGCGATGCGACCGCAGATGAGGCAGCACACGATGCGCACCCGCTGGGGTTCGCTGTGGCGCAAATTCACGGTATTTATGTGTTGGCGCAAAATGCCTTGGGTTTGGTGGTGGTGGACATGCACGCGGCGCACGAGCGCATTATGTACGAGCGGCTGAAAAATGCATTGGATCAGCAGGCCGTGGCCATGCAGCCTTTGCTGATCCCGGTCAGTTTTAGCGCCGATAAATTGGAGGTGGCGACCGTGCAAGAAGCCTTGGCTAGCCTGGATGGCGAGTTGCAGCAATTGGGCTTCGATTTAGCCGTGTTGTCACCCACCACCTTGGTGGTGCGCGCTGTCCCCAGCATGCTGCAAAATGCCGATGCCGTCAGTCTGGCTAGGGATGTCTTACGCGATCTGCGCGAGTTCGGCGCCAGCCGTGCACTAACCGAACGCCGCAATGAATTGTTGGGCACCATGGCCTGCCATGCAGCGGTAAGGGCAAATCGCAGCCTAAGCCTAACGGAAATGAATGCCTTGTTACGCGACATGGAGGCGACCGAACGCAGTGGTTTATGCAATCACGGTCGACCAACCTGGTTTCAAGTTGGCATAGCCGATTTGGATAAAATGTTCATGCGCGGTAAATAGGCCGAGATGACGCCAGCCCCAGCCATATTCTTAATGGGCCCAACCGCCAGCGGCAAGACCGGTGCCGCGGTGGCCTTAGCCGCTGCCTTGCCAGTGGAGATCATCAGTGTTGATTCCGCCTTGGTCTACCGTGACATGGACATAGGCACGGCCAAGCCCGATGCAGCCACCTTGCAGCAGGCGCCGCACCATCTAATTAATCTGATTCCGCCTACGCAGGCGTATTCTGCGGCTAACTTTCGTCAAGACGCCTTGGGCTTGATGGCTGACATCAGCGCGCGCGGCCGTATCCCTTTGTTGGTCGGCGGCACCATGCTCTATTTCAAAGCGCTGGAGCAGGGCATGAGTGGTTTGCCGGAGGCGGATGCGCAAGTGCGCATGAGCTTGGATGCGGAAGCGGCAGCCATAGGTTGGCCGGCCATGCATGCAAAGCTAGCCGGCATAGACGCCCTCACGGCTGCGCGCTTGGCGCCCAATGACAGTCAACGCATACAGCGTGCATTAGAGGTGCACGCCATTAGCGGCCGACGCCTGTCTGATCTGATTGCGGAGCAAAGCAGCCAGGTACTGCCATACCAAGTTTTGAAAATAGCCTTATTGCCCAGTGATCGTCAGCTGCTGCATGCGCGCATCGCCATGCGTTTTGAGCAGATGCTGGCGGCCGGCTTGGTGGATGAGGTGCGGGCATTATTGATTAAATACCCGGTGTTGACGGCCGAATCGACTGCCATGCGCTGCGTAGGTTACCGCCAGGCCTTGCACTATTTAGCCGGTGAAATTGGCTTGGAGGAACTGCGTGATCGTGGGGTTTTTGCCACCCGTCAATTGGCTAAAAGGCAGCTAACCTGGTTGCGTAGCATGCCGCAAGTGCGGGCCTTGGATTGCTTGCAAAGCAATATAAATGAATTAGTTTTTAATGAGGTTAATCAGTTTATTAAAAATAATAGTTAATGTAGTTTGTTAACTATTTGCAGGCCATCTTGATGCGCTTGGCTGCTTCTAAGCATTCATCTAAACTCGCCACCAAGGCCAATCGGATAAAGTGCTCACCTGGATTAATGCCGTGCGCTTGTCTGGCTAGGTAACTGCCCGGCAACACCGTCACATTAAAATCACGGTATAGCCTTAAGGCAAATTCACTATCGCTTATGGCTTTGCCTGATTGCGGTTTAATCTTGCACCACAAATAAAAAGCGGCATCGGGCAAACTCGCCTCCAAGACCTCGCTTAATAAGGGCGTTACCGCCGCAAACTTTTCAGCATAGAGGCGGCGATTTTCAATGACGTGCTGCTCGTCGTTCCATGCTGCCATGCTGGCGGCCTGCACGGCAGGATTCATGGCGCATCCATGGTAGGTGCGGTACAGCGCAAATTTTTCTATGATGGCGGCATCCCCCGCGACAAAACCGGAGCGCATACCCGGTACATTGGAGCGCTTGGATAAAGAGCTGAACACCACTAGGTTTTTGTAATCACGATTGAGTAATCGTGCAGCTTGCAAGGCGCCTAAGGGCGGCTTGCTTTCATCAAAATAGATCTCCGAATAGCATTCGTCGGCGGCAATAACAAAGCCGTATTGATCGGACAAATCAAACACCGTTTGCCATTGTGCCAAGGTCATCACCTTGCCGGATGGGTTGCCAGGGCTGCATAAGTAGACCAATTGCGTGCGTTTCAATACCTCGCTGGGCACGCTGGCAAAATCCATGGCATGCTGATTTTCCGGCAAAGTATTTAAAAAGTAGGGTTCGGCACCGGCTAAGAAAGCCGCGCCTTCGTATATTTGATAAAACGGATTGGGAGAAATCACCACCGGCTTGATAGCGCTGCTGCTGTCTATGATGACTTGTGCGAAAGCAAACAAGGCTTCGCGGCTGCCGGTAACAGGCAGTATCTGCGTTTCAGGGTTAAGCATGGGGATGCCGTAACGACGACCTAACCAGTTGGCTATGGCCTCACGTAGGGCAGGGCTACCCAATGTCGTCGGGTAAGTGGCCAAGCCGGCCAAATTATCCACTAAAGCCTGTTTAATCAAAGGCGGCGTAGCGTGCTTGGGCTCGCCTATGGACAAGTTAATCGGGCTGTAGGCAGGATTGGCCGTGGTGCCCTTGAATAAATCGCGTAGACGCTGAAAAGGGTAGGCTTGCAGTAAGTTTAGGTTGGCATTCATGGCCGATATTGTAATATACGTGGCACACATTCCATAGCCCTTAGCACGCATTGCTGTTAGCATCGAGTGCCACTGCAACGTATGAAGAAAGAAGCCATGCCCAACCATCAACAATCAGCGCAGCCCGCCCAAGCTAGCCACTACCTAGCCGTATCCGGTTTGCTATTTGGCGCCGTTTGCTGGGGCATTATCTGGTACCCGTATCGGCTCATGGCTGACATGGGGGTATCGGGTGTGGCCTCCAGCTTTTACACCTACGGCATCACCGTGCTGTTGGCCAGCCTGTATTTTGCTAAACATTGGCGCGGTCTATTCAAGCAGCCTTTTAGCATCGTTTACCTGGCATTGGTGGCCGGTTGGACCAATCTGGCTTACGTGTTGGCGGTAATAGATGGCGAGGTCATGCGCGTGATGCTGCTGTTTTATTTGTCGCCTTTGTGGACCTTGATATTGGCGCACTTTTATTTGAAAGAAAAGACCCCTAAAAGCGGCTACCTAGCCATCGCCATCTCCTTGCTGGGCGCCTTCATTATGCTCTATGATCCCGCGCTCAGTCCCTGGCCATTGCCTAGAAACCAAGCCGAATGGTTGGCCTTGTCATCCGGCATAGGCTTTTCTTTAACCAATGTGCTGACGCGCCAGGCCCGTGGCTTGAGTTTGCAGGCCAAATCGTTCGCAGTGTGGTTGGGGGTGTTGCTGGTCAGCATGCTGTTTATCCCGTTTAGCGCCGCAGCATGGCCTAGTCCGTACTTTTTTAGTAACAGTCAATGGTTGGTGATGGGCCTGATAGCGATATTGCTTTTGGCGGCGACCGTGCTGGTGCAATACGGTGTCACTAGGTTGCCGGCGACCCGTGCTTCGGTGGTGTTTTTGTTTGAGTTGGTGGTGGCCGCCATCGCCTCCTATTATTTGGCCAACGAGAGCATGGCGCTCAATGAATGGCTGGGCGGCAGTTTGATTGTGCTGGCTGCGCTGTTTGCGGCTAAATCGGCTTAATTGCTCGCCGCGGCTTCCTGCCACATATTTTGGTATTGCTGCTCTAGGCCGCGAGCAAAGTCAGCCGGATTAAATAATGCGCTCGTCGTTCGCAGCTTTTGCAGGCGCTGTTTAATCGCCAATAAAGCCTCAGGCTTGCTCGCGTAATAGCTTGCACGGCTTTCGTAGTCCGCCAAGTTGTCCGTCACCATTTCTTTTAAGCCCAGTGCTGTCAACAAACTGCCGGCCACGCGGGCAGAAAAGGTGTTGCCTACGCAGCTTAACACCGGCAAGCCCATCCATAAGGCATCGCTGCAGGTGGTATGGGCGTTATAGGGCAGGGTGTCTAAAAATAAATCGGCATGCACGTGCCTGGCCAGGTGCTCGGCTATCGGCAAGCGTGGCGCAAAAACCAATCTTTCCGCTGACACACCTTGCGCCATTGCCGCATTTATTAAGTTTTGCTTGGCCCAGGGGTTGCATTCCAGCAACCACAGCACGCTATGGGCTTGCGATTTTAATAAGCGCATCCACACGCTAAACACCTCGGCGCTGATCTTGAATGTTTGGTTGAAGCAGCAGTAAACAAAAGCGCCTTCTGGCAGCTGGCAACTGGCTCTAGTGGGCGCCTCGGCCAATGGACGTTGGCTATCGTTGGCTTGGTAACAGGGCAGTATGGCCAATTTTTCTGCGTAATCTTGCGCGCTAGCGGCGGGGGTGATGAAGGCGTCGCTGATTAAGTAGTCAAACAAGGGCCGTTTATTCCCGTTTGCAAAACCGACATGACCCATGCTGCCGGGAAAGCCCAACCAATTGACGTGGATGATCGCCGGCTTTAAGGCGACGATGCCGCTGCGGCTGGTTTGCGTGTAGCCGCTTAAATCCACCAGTATGTCTATGGCGTGGCCGTTAATTTTTTTAGCCGCCTCGGTTTCGGACAAAGCTTGGATATCGTGAAACTGATCGAAGGCTTTTTCTAGCCTTAATCTGGCCGGGGATAGGTCGTTTTTACCGTACGAGTAAGCGTAAATTTCATAAGCCGATCGGTCGTGCTGCTCGATCAGCTCGGTGATTAAAAAGGCTAAGGGATGCAATCTAAAATCGGCGGACAAATAGCCTATTTTCAGCTTGCGTTTACTTGCTCGGTCATGACCATGTTGGTAATTAAACGAGGCTGGCGTGTTTTGCGCCAACAAGCGGCCAAAGCGCTGTGCCACCCATGCATCCGCGCAACGTAATTGCTCGGCTGCCGTGGTGCCTGGCATGGCTAAGAAGGCGAAGGGCGATATTTGCGCGCGCGGGTCGGTGGCTAAGGCATGGCGTATTGCTGCAATCTGCTCAGGCAAGCCGTGCCAATCGCAAACATGCTGTTTTTGATGCACCAGGTGCACCTTGGCATGATGCAGTTGCGGATTGAGGCTGAGCGCGCGTTGGTAGCTAGCTATGGCTAAATCAAGTTGGCCTAACTCACGCTGCACGTTGCCTAGATTGTTGTGCGTGTCGGCATCATTGGGGTCGAATTGCAATGCCGCTTGGTAATGCTGGGCGGCGTCCTGCGCTTGGCCAAGTTCACGTTTGGCATTGGCTAAATTGTAGTGTAGGGCCGCCTTGTCCATGGCGTCTTGAGGCTGCAAGCTTAAGGCTTCATTGAAGCACTCTGCGGCCTGGCGGTATTGGCCTTCTGCATGCGCCTGATTACCGCTTAGCATTAGGCAATGGCCTAGTGCTAAGCGGCTTTGATCGTTAGGACCGTGGCTGTGCAACAAGCGGCGGTAGCAGGCTGCGGCATCGACTATGCGCTGGCTTTGGTAGCATAGGATGGCCAACAACTGCAATGCGTCGTGGTGATCGGCTTGCTGGTTTAGCAGGGCTTGCAGCTTAACTTCAGCGGCTTGCGGCTGACCGGCTTGATAAAGCGTTAGGGCTTGGTCGTAAAGGGTGTTGGCCATGCTTTAATTTTAACCTAAAGTCGGTTTTATGCCACTTGCGGCGACGGCAGGCAGGCTGCGAGCCAGTTTTTTCAAACCCAATTTGCGCAATAAGAAACGATTGGGGTTGATTAGGCTCAGCATGGTTGGGTTAATTGCTGGGTTTTCTTGGCAAATTAAGCTGGCCAGTATCTCGCCGCAATAGGGCGCGCTGGTAAACCCTCGGCTACCGTGGGCTAAATTGACATACAGCCCATCAGTTCGGGGCAGGGAGGATGGGTTGGCATTCGGCCTTGGTGGGGCTGCCATTATGGCGGCATGATCTAATAATTCCCCCACTAAAGGGAAGTAGTCGGCGCTGGTGCAACGAAACGACACGCGACCGCCCACTACGCTGTTTTTTAGGCTGTCGTGTAATGCCGGGGAATAGCTGTTTAATTTGTTTAAATTAGCCTGGTGATCGTATTCGTCTATGGCGAGCGACTGGTCTGATGAAAAGCTGGCGCCTAGCGTATGCACGCCTTGCTCGGCAGGGCTTAAGTAGCCATCACTGCAAACAATGGCGCGCAATGCCAAGCTGACTTCGCTGGCTTTGACCAGGCTCAGTTGCCCGCGTACCGATAGGGTTTTTAGCTGCAGGCTTATGCCTAGGTCTTCGGCCTGATTGGCATTAGCCAGGATAACGGCGTCGGCTTTTTCTAGGCATAGTTCGCCTGCGTAAATTTCAAATAGCCCATTATTTTTCAATACTTTATTGGGATTGCTTGATGTTTTTACAGTGATGTTAGGATGCGAGATTAATGCGCGGCACAGCGCTGCCGGATTTAGCCAAGCCGCGTTGGCAAAGTATAAGGCCGCATGAGGCAGCGCCAGGCCAGCTTGCTGACTGGCTTGCGCTGGGTCAAGTAATTGCACGTGTTGGGCCGCTTCCTTCCACGACAATACTTTTTGTAATCTGGCTAATTCGCGGTCATTAAAGCCCAATTGCAGCATGCCGCAGGCATGAAAATCCTTGGCTTGCAGCTGCAGTTTGCTAATCAACGCCAGGCTGTATAAATAGCCAGCTAAAGCAAACTGACTGGCGCTGTCGTCACCGCTTAAGCGCGGGTAGAGCATGGCTTGTGGGTTGCCGGAGGCTTCCATGGCGATGTGCTCGTGCCGTTCAATGAGGCTAACCTTGACACCACGTTGAGCTAAGGCATAAGCGCTGCTGCAGCCGGCTATGCCAGCCCCAATCACTATGACGCTTTTAGGCGGCATGGCTTGCTCCCACATATTGCCCGTAAAGCATTTCGCGCTTTTTGGCGTAACCGGCTTGCTTGTTAACCTTAAAGCCTGCGGCCATTAGCTGGCGTCGCACTGCACTGGCGCTGGTGAAGGTGGCAAAGCTGGTGTGGTTGTTAGACAGCAAGGCCATTTGCTGAAACAAGCTGTCTTGCCACATGTCTGGATTTTTAGCTGGCGAAAAGCCATCTAGAAACCAAGCGTCGACTGCGATCTTGGGCTGCTGTTGGCTAAGGCTTTGATAGGCAGTGGCGGCATCGCCTATTAGTAAGCTGAGCCGCACGCGCTGGTTAAATAAACTGACGTCACCCTGTTCTAAGGTTTTAGGGTAGTGGGCGATCAGCGCCTCGCTAAATGGCTTCAGGGTCGGCCATTGTTGCCAAGCTTTAGCCATATCAAGTGGACTCAAAGGGTGTTTCTCAGCGCTGATAAAATGCAAATTAGCCTTAACAGGTGCGGTGTCTAGCCACAATTTTGCCGCTAATAAAAAATTAAGCCCTGTACCAAAGCCGGTTTCAGCAATAGTAAAGCTTGCATTGGGGTAGTCTAGCCAGCGTTCAGCCAGGCGATTGGCCTGCAAGAAAACGTAATCGGTTTCCTGCAGGCCGTTGTCGCTGTTGTAGTAGACGTCTTGGTATTGCTCGGAGAAGGCCAGGCCGTTTTGCCAGGAAACCGCTGCGTGCACTACTGGCGGCATGCTTAACGCTTCCACACCTTGCCGTAGGCGGCCAGTAATTGTTGGTGCATGCGACTGCCTTGCATGTTTTCACCTAGGTTAATCAGGCCAAAATACTGTTCCGTTTGATTGAGCAGTTTTTCTGCTTGGCTCAGCGTCTGTGCGCCATACATCAGGCTTAAGTTGGCTTTAAATAATGCCGGATCAGGGTGCGCCAATTCAACGCTAATCTGCACCAAGTCAGATAGGCAGCGGTAGACTTTGGCACGTTCAGTCGGTAGCTCGTTAAATTGCGCTATCCAAGCACAGCCATCCAAGATGTCATCGGTGCTTTGGCAGGCTATGGCGGCCAAGGTTTTGAGTTCGCCTACGCGTAGGTCTACCCAAGTGCTGTTTGGGTCAGCACACAAACCTATGAGGGTGGTGACGGGCAATTCGTCCGCTAAATCCAAATCCAATAAAGTCGATAGCAACGCAGCCGATTCGGCATGGCTTAAGGATTGCAACTTAATGGCATAGGGACGTATTAAATTGCCTACGCTGTTGTTTTCCCATTGCAGCTCTTCAACCGGATAAATTTCACTCATGCCAGGTACGATGATGCGGCATGCGTAAACGCCTAGGTGGGTGAAGTCGGCTATGTAAATGTCATGGCCGCTGCCATGTATGGTGTCAACGCACCAGTGGTAATCTTCTTCGGTGGTGGTGCCGAAGTTCCAATCGACGAATTCGAAGTCTGGCGTGCTACGCAAAAATTCCCAGCTGATGACGCCGCTGGAGTCGACAAAATGGATTTCTAGATTTTGCGAGTCGGCAATTTCTTCCATGTCAAAGCCAGGTGAAACAAAGCCTTTTAGATTGTTGATGGCGCGACCCTGCAGCAACTCGGTTAGAGCACGCTCCAATGCAACTTCAAAGCGAGGATGCGCACCAAAGCTAGCGAAGCAGCCTTGGTCTTCTGGGTGCAGCAAAGTGACATTCATCACTGGGTATTGACCGCCCAATGAGGCGTCTTTGACTAATATGCCGTAACCGGCATCGCGCAAGCCCTTGATGCCAGCAGCAATGCGCGGGTAGCGGTTGATGACGTCTTGCGGCACATCAGGCAAGCACAGGCCTTCGCGTATGATGCGGAATTTGATGTCGCGCTCAAAAATTTCCGCTAATGCTTGCGTGCGCGCTTCCATCAAGGTGTTGCCGGCACTCATGCCGTTGCTGACGTATAAATTGCCTATTAAATTAACTGGAAATAAAACGCTTAGACCATCCCTTAGGCGTTGGTATGGGATGGCGCATATGCCACGCTCAGCATTGCCGGAGTTTAGATCAACTAATTGCGAAGCAAGGGCGCCGCCCTCTGGGTTATAGAATTTTTGTAACTCAGGGGTCAGCAGGGCTTTTGGCCAATTTTCGCCGTTAAGTTTAAGCCATTGCTCATTGGGATAGTGAACAAAATCTTGGTTGGCGATAGCCTTGCCTAAGTAAAAATGCGTCCAAAAATAATTGGTGCTTAAGCGTTCAAAATACTCGCCCAAGGCGCTGGCTCTAGCGGCCAATTGCGTGGCGCCTTTGCCGTTAGTAAATAGCCGTGTGCAGTCTTTGTCTATGACGTGCACTGACCATATTCCCTCTATTTCATTGAGCCAAGATTTTTCTTCTACGTGTATGCCCAATGCGACTAATTTGCTTTGCAGGGTGCGTATGGATGATTCCAATGACGCATCTTTACTAGGGATGAAGGTTTCGCTCGCGCTCATGATAAAGGCTCTTATAAAAAGGCCTGACAGCATAGCATGCGCAGCCGAATAAGGGGTTGTCAGGCGCAGCGCCTGAGCTAAAAATACCGCTAAATGTTAATCTGCTTTGGACAAGGCACGACGGTAAGTCTCCAGTTTTTCCTGGTAGTGCTCTGCTGCACCGTAATCTAAAAAACGGGCATAGCGCTGATGCGTCCCCAGTAATTTTCGTGCATGTTTGATAGGGCAGAAATACTGTTCGGTGCGGGCAATGATCTCGCTAACATAGGAGATCATGCCGCTGCCGTAAGCGCAGTAAGTGCAATGAAACTTCTCTATAAAATTGAGGTAACTTAAATGTTGCCTATCAAAGACGATGTAGTCTGCCCGCCGTACTTTTTTGATGCCGTATATAGGAAAGCAAGTGAGTTGGTAAAAGCTGACGAATAAATCGGTTAGCAGCAAAGGCAGGATCATGGAGTAAATAATAGGGCCGGTGATTAAGTTTTGCGGGCGATCGGCAATCAGCCAATGAAAAAAATTTCTTTTTAGCCGCTTGTGTGCTTGCTTGATGGAATGCTCAAACTCTATGCGTTTGCCTTTTATTTGAAAAAATACGCTAGACGGTTGTTCACTTAAGGCCACGCGCAAGTCGTCCTCTAAGGCCGTTATTTGTTCCAACAAGCGTTCAATGCGGTCGTTCATTGTGGGTTCCTTTAGCAGCAGATTTTATGCCATAAGCTGGCCAATTATCGCTTGTTAGAGATATACAAATCTGTATACTTTGATGTCTTGCATTCTTACTTTATAGAGTCGGTCATATGAATATAGCTTACATTTTTAAAGGTAACAGAAAATGGGGCATCATGCTCATTAGTATGGCCTTGCTTGCTTGCGCCAAGATGACACCATTTAATCATGCGCTTAGTCCATCTCAAGATTGGCCTAGTTTTGGCGGTGATTACAGCAACCAGCGCTTGTCTGCGTTAACGCAAATTAACCCACAAAATGTCAATCGCCTTAAATTAGCTTGGCAAGTTAAAAGCGGCGTTCTAGCTAGTTTTCAAGCCACGCCTATAGTCAAAGCTGGGGTGATGTACGTTGCCTTGCCTTATAACCATGTGTTGGCGCTTGATGCCAAAACCGGTAAGCAATTGTGGCGCTATGAACACGTGCGCAGGGCAAATTGGAAAATGTGCTGTGGCCCAGCAAATAGAGGGGTGGCGCTAAGTGAAGGTAAAGTGTTTATAGGAACGGTGGATGCCCGCTTGATTGCCTTGGATGCAAAAACCGGGCTAAAAATTTGGGACGTGGACGTGGCGGACGACACGGCCTTAACAGAAAATACCGACTCATTGAGCAAGGCTGATGCTAAAAGCGGCAAAAATGCATACGGGGCAACTGGCGTAGGCATAGCCATGGCGCCGGTGGTATTTAATGGCAAGGTTATCGTTGGGATAACCGGCGTAGGCTACGGATTGCATTTGGATGCGCCAACGCAATCGGCACCGCTTGGGGCGGTGGTGGGGGTGGACGGGCGTTATGGCCGGCCGGGGTTTTTAGCTGCGTATGACATTAATAACGGCAAGCGAATTTGGCAATTTGACACCATCCCAAGTCAGGGTTGGGAAGGCGATTTTGTCGAAACCACCTCCGATGGCATTTCATTAAACCGAGACGTGATAGCAGAAAGAGCCAATTTAAAAAATAATAAAGAGGCGTGGCGTTACGGTGGTGGCTCAGCTTGGAGCACGCCAGCCATAGACCTTAAAACGCACACGCTGTTTTTTGGTACGGGCAACCCGTCACCGCAAATGAATGACATTTCCCGTCCCGGCGATAATTTGTACACCGTTTCATTGGTGGCCCTAGACACGGAAACAGGAAAATTAAAATGGCATTACCAACAAGTGCCGCATGACGTATGGGGTTACGATTTAGCCAGCCCGCCAGTCTTGTTTAATTATATAAGCAATGGACAGCGCATTCCTGCCGTGGGCCAAGCAAGCAAAACCGGCTGGTACTTCGTTAACGATAGGGCTACTGGCAAGTTACTGATGAAGTCGGATGCGTTTGTGCCGCAAAAGAATTTATTTGCTAAAGCCAGCAAAGAGGGCACCGTGCTCTATCCTGGTATTTTAGGTGGCTCTAATTGGAGCCCAAGCGCCCTTGACGAACCCAATCAAATTGCTTTTGTAGCGGGCATACATGCGCCAATTAAATACACTCTGGTTGAGGAGCCTGCAAAAAATGGGGTCCCAGCAATACGCTATGCCTCCTCTGAACCTACCAAAGATGCTAGGTGGGGCATATTGTCGGCGATTAATTTATCTAGCGGTAAAATGCTGTGGCAGGTCAAAACGGCGCAACCATTAATGGGTGGCTTGCTGGCCACGCAATCCGGATTGCTGTTTATGGGTGAGGGCGATGGTCGTTTTAATGCCTACGATAGCCGTACTGGTGAAGTGTTATGGCAGAGTAAGCTTGATGCTGGGGTGAATGCGCCTGCCATCACCTACCAGATTGACGGGGTGCAATACGTAGCCGTGGTGGCAGGTGGCAATGCTATTTTTGGCTATACCGCCGGAGATAATATTGCGGTGTATGCCTTGGGTAAATAAGGCGCTTGTGCTTAGTTCGGGTTTTGAGTGATTTTTAAATAAAGCACTATGCAAGCCAGCATTAGGGTGAGGCTATTGGCTGCTATGATGGGCCAGCTATGAATCAGGATGCCATAAATCAACCAGGCTAATACGCCTAGACTAAATAGGCTGTACATGGGCAAAGACACACCAGATAAATCCCGAGTTTTCCATGAATGGTGCGCTTGGGGGACAAAGGCAAAGGTGGTTAAAAAAGCGGCTAGGTAGCCGGTTACGTCAGTAATACTCATCAATAGTGGCTGCCCAATCACCTGTTGTATAAATTTCAGGCAAAAAAATGACCCAGTTAAGGGCCATTTTTTTGGATTCTTGGTTACTAAACTTTCTGAATGTTAGAAGCTTGTTTACCTTTTGGTCCGTCTGTTACATCAAAGCTTACGCGATCATTTTCTTTTAAGCTTTTGTAACCGCTATCAACGATTGCTGAGAAATGCGCGAATAAATCGTCGCCGCCTGCATCAGGAGTAATGAAACCAAAACCTTTTGAATCATTAAACCATTTAACTAAACCTGTAGCCATATCTTATTCCATACTTTAAAAAAGGGAGGCACCCTAAATGAATGGGTTATTAACAAATAATTAGTCTTGAGAACGTAACCAAATTAAACAACCAAACGCCTAAATTGCTTTTTACGGGGAATCGGTAATCCTGTCAAGCATTATTTTACAAAGACTCACTTGATTGAGGCCTAAGTTAGATTTAGGCCTTTATAAATCATTTAGTTAAGTTGATTTATTGCCAAACAGAGAGGGCGAGACTATAATGCGCGCGATACATGGTGTTGATAAACTTTATTGTCAACACCGCAAGCCTGCTAATTAAAGTGCTTATACCAAAGCGTTCAAAAACAAGCTTGCACTTAAATATGGAGACAGGGTATTGGCTAAAGAAGAATTGATTGAAATGAATGGGGTGGTGATGGAGATCTTACCGGATTCACGTTACCGCGTGACCTTGGATAACGGTCACAAGTTGATCGCCTACACTGGCGGCAAAATGAAGAAAAATCACATTCGTATTTTGGCTGGCGATAAAGTCACATTGGAATTGTCCCCTTACGACATTAACAATGGTCGCATCACCTTTAGGCACATCGAGTCTGGCGGTGCCACCTACACACCAAGAAAGCGTACCTATTAAGTTTTACTGCCGGGTGGCTAAGCAATTTAGCCCTTATTCTTATCGATGGAATGGAATCGACCGGCCGTTTTAATTCACTTTAATGCTGTAAGTGCCCACTGAAACTATCTGACCGCTGCGAATTTTGGCGGTTTTCCTGTGCTCAACTAAACCGTCTACCTTGACCAATCCTTCTGCTACCATAGTCTTGCCGCGGCCACCGCTATCAGCCAGGCCTACCAATTTCAATAGATTGCATAACTCTATGTACTCTGAGCTTAAGTCAAATTGCGTGTTTTCTGGCATGAGTGTCTCGTTGATTGAGGTAGAATGGGCATTAAGCAGGGGTTGTGGTGCTAATAAATAGCCGCATTAAAATAGCCTATTAAGCTAAAAATAAAACCACATGGGTTGATAACGGCGTCGGATTTTATATTAAAGGTAAGCTTTGTCAATGACAAAAAAAATGCAAGTCAGCAAAAGACCAAAAGACCCTCATGCGGCTAGAGAGGCCAGTCGCTATGACACGCCATTGCCAAGTCGCGAAATGATACTTAGCTTAATGGAGGATCAAGGTGCGCCATTAAGCATTGAGCAGCTATACATGCTGCTTGCTATTGAAGACGACGAGCGCGAAATTTTCAATCGGCGCTTAAATGCCATGGAGCGTGAAGGCCAAATCATAAAAAATAGAAAAGGCGCGTTGTGCGTTGCCGATAAACTGGATCTGATTTCTGGGGTAGTGCAAGGCCACCCAGATGGATTTGGTTTCTTAATTCCCGATGATAAAAGCAAATGCAATGGCGAGGATTTGTTTTTAAGCCCTAAAGAAATGGCCCAGCTTATGCATGGCGACAGGGCAATGGTTAGAATGAGTGGCTTGGACAGAAGGGGTCGGCCAGAAGGTAAATTGGTTGAGGTGTTAGAGCGTCGAACGCAACGCTTGGTTGGCAGGGTGATTCATACGACCGGTGTCACCATAGTCGCGGCTGAAGACAAACGCATCAATCTGGACATATTGATCCCTTACCATTTGGATATGAATGCCAAGGCTGGCCAAGTGGTCATGGTCGAGCTAACTGAACAACCTTCGGCCAATGCGCAGCCCATGGGTAAAGTGGTCGAAATTTTGGGCAATTATGCCGACAGTGGCATGGAAATAGAAATTGCTTTACGTAAGCATAATTTGCCCCACGAATTTAGCGCTGAGGCGATTGCCTTAGCCGAGTCTTATCCTAAGCAAGTGCAAGCCAAAGATTACCAAAATCGCATCGATTGCCGCGCTTTGCCATTAATCACAATAGATGGGGAAACGGCTAGGGATTTTGATGACGCGGTATTTGCCGAGCCGCAAGGTAAAGGTTGGCGTTTGGTGGTGGCCATTGCGGACGTGAGTTTTTATGTTCAGCCTAAGGACGCCTTGGATAAAGGTGCGATTGATCGCGGCAATTCGGTGTATTTTCCACGCCGTGTCATTCCTATGTTACCCGAAGCCTTATCAAACGGCTTGTGCTCACTAAACCCTGACGTTGAGCGACTCTGTATGATTTGCGACATGCAGGTCGATGGCTTAGGGGTGGTTAAACAGTATAAATTCTACCCATCGGTGATGCGCTCAAAAGCACGCATGACTTACACGCAAGTGCATGAAATTTTGCAACACCCAGATGCACAGTTGGCTCAGGATTATGCCTGGCTGGTGCCGCATTTGTCGCATTTGCAAAGCGTCTATAAATTGATGTTGGCGCAACGTGAAAAGCGCGGCGCCATAGAATTTGAAACCTCTGAAACCATTATGGTGTTCAATGATAATGGCAAAATTGACAGCATCGTGCCCAGTCATAGAAACGAAGCACACAAATTAATAGAAGAGTGCATGTTGGCAGCCAACGTTTGCGCCGCTGAATTTTTGCATGCCAATGAACACCCAGCATTGTATCGAGTGCACGAAGGGCCTACCCCGGAAAAATTAGAACTATTGCGCACCTTTATGGCGGAGTTTGGATTTGGTGTCGGCGGTGGCGATAAACCGCATGCTAAAGATTATGGCAAGTTGTTGGATAAAATTAGAGCAAGACCGGATGCGCAATTGTTGCAAACAGTATTACTCAGGTCTATGCAGCAAGCTATCTACAGCCCAGACAACTTAGGGCATTTTGGTTTAGCTTATGAAGCCTATGCGCACTTTACTTCTCCTATACGGCGCTACCCAGATCTATTAATACACCGGGCCATCAAAGCGGTCTTGAACGGCGATAAGTATAAGCCGGGTGATTGGAGTGAATTGGGCATGCAGTGCTCAATGACAGAGCGACGAGCAGACGATGCGACGCGTGATGTGACCAATTGGCTCAAGTGTTTCTACATGCAAGATAAAATTGGTGTAGTGTTTGAAGGCAGCGTAGCAGGCGTTACCGCCTTCGGTCTATTTGTTGCCTTAGATGGGGTGTACGTTGAAGGCTTGTTGCATGTCACTGAGCTAGGCAACGATTATTTCCATTACGATAAGGCCCGCCATGAAATGGCCGGCGAACGAACCGGCGTGCGTTTCCGTTTGGGCGATAGGTTAACGATAAAAGTGGCCCGCGTGGATTTGGAAACCAGCAAGATAGATTTCTCATTGGTGAATAAAAATCAAGGCTTGGCTGGCGACGCAACTGACAGTGATGGCGGCGGCTTGTCGTTGCCGCCAAGTCGTGCTCAGCAAAAGCCTAGGCATGCTGTTGCTAAAAACAAAACTAATGGCGGTGCTGCATTTAAAAATCCAGCTAAACCGACTAAGTCTAAAAAAGCCCATAAAAAAACCAGCAAACGCTGATGCTTGAGCGTTAAATTTTAGGAATGATAGAGAAGGTGAAACGATGAGCGATGCCCGTATTTTATTTGGTTTTCATGCTGTGCTGAGCCGCTTGCGCCAACACAGCGCCAGCGTTCAAGAAATATTGATTGATAAAGATCGAGTGGATGCGCGCATGAAGGATCTGCTAAAGATGGCGGAGTCCTTTAATGTGCGGGTGATGGAGGTGGAACGCAGTCGATTAGATGGCATGGCTGGTATGAATGGCCGCCATCAGGGCGTGATTGCTCGTGTGGTAGATACGCCTATTCCATATAAAGACATACACGATATTTTAGAGTCCGATTTAGACGAGCCGCCATTCTTCCTTATATTAGACGGCGTAGAAGACCCGCACAATCTAGGTGCATGTTTGCGCGTGGCCGATGCCATGGGTGTGCATGCAGTGATTGCGCCCAAGGATAGGGCAGTAGGATTGAATGCCACGGTGCGAAAAGTGGCCAGTGGGGCTGCTGAGACCATTCCCTTTATTGCTGTAACCAACCTAGCTAGAACCATACGTGAATTAAAGGATGCAGGGGTGTTTGTGGTTGGAACAACCATGGATGCGCCATCCAGTTTGCTTAATTGCAAGCTTGATGGGCCTCTTGCCATAGTGCTGGGGGCGGAAGGCGATGGCATACGTCGGTTAACGGCTGAAACCTGCGATGCCTTGGTGACCATACCCATGTTTGGCTCGGTTGAGAGCTTAAACGTCAGTGTCGCTAGTGGTATATGTTTATACGAAGCCCGTCGTCAGCGTAGCCTGCAAACTAAATAGCGACTAATCCTGCAATTTAAGCGTTTTTAAAGTACGTTGACGAACGCTATTCAGTAGCGTCGGGTTGTCTACCAATGATTGCTGGTAACTTGGTATAAGCTGACGAATTTTTTCTTGCCAGTCTGGCTGTTGCAATGGCAGTTTAAAACAACGCTCTATCACATCCAACATGGCTTGCACGGCAACCGACGCGCCAGGGGATGCGCCCAGTAAGGCGGCTATCGTACCGTCTTTTGCCGCAACTATTTCAGTACCAAACTCAAGTTTCCCGCCTTTTTCATCGCATTTTTTGATGATTTGCACGCGCTTGCCGGCATTTTCCAAACGCCAATCTGCCTTTAGCGCGTCTGGATAAAACTGCCGCAACACTGAAATTTTTGAGGTGTGGGTTTTCATTGCTTCCACTATCAAGTAGCGAGTCAAATCGGTGTGTTGCTTACCAACATTAAGCATGGGTTTAATGTTGCTTGGTTTAACCGATTTAATTAAATCCAGATAGGAGCCTTCGTTTAAAAATTTAGTGGTAAAGCCGGCGTAGGGTCCAAATAATAAGGCCGGCTTGCCATCTATAATCCGTATGTCTAAATGTGGCACAGACATAGGTGGTGCGCCTAGAGCCGCTTTGCCATAAACTTTTGAATTGTGTTGGGCAATGATTTCCGGTTTGTCGCAGACCAACCACTGGCCACTAACGGGGAAGCCGCCGTAACCATGGCTTTCTGGCACACCGGATTTTTGCAATAATTTTAGGGCGCCGCCACCGGCACCAAGGAAAACAAAGCCTGCATCAATCTGTTGGGTTTTCTTGGTCTTGAGATTGACTATGGTCAGTTGCCAGCGACCATTTTTCAACTGCTTTAAACGCCGCACTTCGCTGTTTAATGTAAGTTTAAAGTTTGCTTTGCTGGTCAGGTTGCCGACAAAGCTGCGAGTTAGGCTACCGAAGTCCACGTCGCTGCCGTAAGGTATTCTGGTAGCCGCGACCTTTTGTTTGGGGTCCCTGTTTTGCATGACCAAGGGCATCCATTTGCTTAAAATAGCCGGATCCTCGCTGTACTCCATGTCTTTAAATAGGTGGTGCGCTTTTAATAAATCGTAGCGTTTACGCAAAAAATTCACGTCCTCTTCACCCCAAACAAAACTGAGGTGCGGTGTGGGGTTGATGAATTTAGCCGGTGCGGGTAATTGGCCGTTTTCTACAAGGTGTGACCAAAACTGCAAGCTGGTTTCAAATGCAGCGTTAATGGATAAAGCCCGTTTAATATCAAGGCTGCCATCGCTGGCAACAGGCGTGTAATTTAACTCGCAATAGCCAGCATGACCGGTTCCGGCATTATTCCTAGCATCCGTACTTTCGGCTGCGATAGTAGGAAGACGCTCTACCATTAGCATGCTGAGTTTGCTGTCTAATTCAGATAGCAAACTGGCTAAGGTGGCGCTCATTACGCCACTGCCAACTAACAGCACATCGACTTTATTTACAGTTGTCATTAGATTTAAAAGGCTTTTTAATAAATGTCCGTGATTGAATATGCCGCATGCCAAGAAAAAAGCCTGTGAAAGACAGGCTTTAGTTTTTTAAAATGCAGTTATCGAACCACGACCGCTTCAGTTCTATGCATTTAAGTTGTAAATTTTACAGTAATATTAAACTTTTAAGGGAAGAATAATGCGCTTTCAAGTTTACGAAATTAGTAGCGGACAATCCAAATGAATCAGGATGATCTGTTGCGCTTATTGGATACCCCTATGCCTTACGGTAAGTACCAAGGCCGCTACTTAGCGGATTTGCCTGGACAGTATTTAAATTGGTATGCGCGAGTAGGCTTTCCAAAAGGCGAGGTAGGTCGTTTGTTAGCATTGATGCAGGAAATAGATCACAACGGATTGTCATGGTTGCTGGACCCGCTGCGAACCTCTGTTAAAGATAGTAAGGCGCGGGCTAAATAGCGTATAGGCACAATACCAGAAAGTGCATGGCCATTTTAGCGATTTTAAAATCGAATTGTTGGCGTCCCCACCGGGATTCGAACCCGGGTCGCCTCCGTGAAAGGGAGGTGTCCTAGGCCTCTAGACGATGGGGACCTAAGAATTAATTACACTCAATTACAAGTGCAATATTTTACTACAAAACACCATTAAAAAGCAGTGTTATTGGTGGAGATAAGCGGGATCGAACCGCTGACCTCTTGCATGCCATGCAAGCGCTCTCCCAGCTGAGCTATACCCCCTGTACCTACATTTTGTCGCTGTTGTTTTACATCAGCTATCAGCGAGGCGCCATAATAATGACGGGCCGCTGGATTGTCAATGTTTTTCATTAGATTGCAGCGAAATTTTGATCGCATGCATGGTTTTATTGCTTAGCCTAATGGGGCTGGCTAGCCAAGATCAACCGCGCGTGTTTTGCTGCCCATCGAAGTGCGTTAGTTCTACCCGTGCAGGAGGCTGCCATCCAGCTTGGCGGTGTTCTGCTACCACGTTGGTGAAAATGCCACCGCGCACATAGAATTTTGCGGTAACCCGCATGAATTTTGGCTGAGTGGCCATGACTAGATCGTCTAGGATGCGATTGGTGACGGCCTCATGAAAGCAACCTTCGTCTCTAAATGACCACATGTATAACTTTAAACTTTTCAGTTCAACGCAGGTTTTATCTGGGATGTAGTCCAAATAAATAACGGCAAAATCAGGCTGGCCGGTTTTGGGGCACAGGCAAGTGAACTCTGGGATTTCCATGTGGATATGGAAATCGCGGTTTGTGTTCGGGCTTTCAAACGTTTCTAAATTTTTGGAGGCCAAAACAGTTGGTTTTGCGCCTATTGATTGTGAGCTCATAAGGTGTTTTTGCTAAAAAAAAGTTATTATACTATCTAACTAAAATACTATAAAAAATTAGCCTACATTTAATACTTCAAATAAGCTGCATTGCCCATCTAATGATTAATCATAAAGCCCATTAATTTGCGTTTAACCCAATTAAAACTTGCCGGCTTTAAGTCATTTGTCGATCCTACCACCTTGCACATACACGGCCAGCGTATGGGTATAGTTGGTCCAAATGGTTGCGGAAAATCCAATGTAATGGAATCGGTGCGTTGGGTGTTGGGCGAATCGTCGGCCAAGGAGATGCGGGGCGACAGCATGGATGCCGTTATTTTCAACGGCTCCGCTACACGCAAGCCTATATCTCGCGCCAGCGTGGAATTAATTTTCGATAACAGTTTAGGAGGCGCTGCAGGCGAGTGGAGCCAATACGCAGAAATTTCCGTTAAACGGGTGATTGAGCGTGACAAGGGTTCGGCTTATTACATCAACAATGCCTTGGTGCGACGTCGCGACGTGGCGGACTTGTTTTTGGGTACCGGGCTGGGAGGTCGTGCATACGCCATTATTGGTCAAAACACCATCAACCGTATTGTTGAGGCCAAACCTGAAGAATTACGCATCTTTCTTGAGGAAGCAGCCGGTATAAGCAAATACAAGGAAAGGCGAAGAGAAACCGAACTTCGCTTGCGTGACACGCGTGAGAATTTACTTCGTGTCGAAGACATTCTGCAGGAGTTGGATAAGCAGATTGCGCGCCTACAATCTCAAGCCGTGCTAGCGGAAAAACATAAAAATTTACATGAAGCACTGAAATTAAGTTCGGCTCTTGTATGGGCGTTAAAGAAACGCGATGCCAGCCTGCATTGGCAAAAAGCCCAACGGCAGGTGCAGCAACTAGCCCAAGAGCTTGAAGCGCAAATGGCAGGCTTACGGAATAAAGAGCGGGATTTAGAGCAAGTTAAGCAGGAAAATTTTCGTTTAGCAGAAGTTGTTAATCAGGCTCAGGCTGCTTATTATCAAGCTAATGCAGAGCTCGCCAACGTTGAGAATCAGCTAAAAAACAGCAAGGATGCGCAGGAGCGAACGCAGGCACAGCTTAATCAACTGAGCGCTCAGTTAGATAAAAATAATGGCTTAGTTAATCAGTTTCAGGTCGAATTAGCCACTGCTAAAGCTAAATTGCTCGATGAACAGAGTCGCGTTGCTCTGTCAGAAAAAGCCAATCAACAGGCAGCCGAAGCTGTGCCGGTTTTATTTGAGCAATTTCAAGCTGCACAAACTCAATTGGATGCCGCTCAGGCTAATTTGATTGAGTTAAGTCAGCATCTACAGTCCGAGCAAAATCATCTGGCCTATGCTAAGCGCGAAGCATCCGAACTTCACCTTCAGCTTGAAAAAGTGCAGTTGGCAATTGCAGGCATTAAATTGAGTGACGCTAGTTTATTGCAATCACGGCAAACTGCGTTGGCAGAAGTGCATGCCAATATTGCTAGCTTGGAAGAGCGTGTTGCTGCCAGTTTGGCAAAAGAAAATCAATTAATCGACCAAGTAAAAATACTTAATGAATCGCAATTATCCGCACAGCGTGACTTAAGCAGCTTAGATGCTGAGCTTAAATCACTAGAAAAAATTCAGCAGTCTTTAAAAAATGCGAGCGATGAAGAGGGCTTAAATCGCTGGTTAAAAGAATTCGACTTGCAAGATAAACCGCGCACATGGCAAACAATTAGCGTAAAGAACGGTTGGGAAACGGCGCTGGAAGCGGTGCTTGGGCCTAGGTTAAATGCCATTTCGGTGTCTAAATTACAAACTGCTGATCGCCCACCGACCTCCTTAATTTTAGCCATAGATGGGGCAGTTTCCAGCAAGAGCGTTCAGGCAGAAAATCGGACCACTCTTTATTCCATCGTTAACAGTAGCATGCCTGAGCAAGAGGCTGCCTTGCAAGAATGGTTGAGAGGCTTTTATTTGTTAGATGACGGCGTTGATGCGGTGCAGGCAAGTTTATCCTTGCGTCATGGCGAGTATTTGGTTAACAAGCAAGGTGACATCTACAGCCAATACAGCGTTAGCTATTTTGCCAAGCAATCAGTCTTACACGGTGTGCTAGAACGCCAAGCCCAATTGCAAAGCCTGCAACAAAAACGTCCTCTTGCGCAGCTCGCTTTGACTCAAGCTGAGCAGGCATTAAGCCAAATCGATCTTGAATTGCAATCAGTAAAAGTGCTGCAGCGCTCGCAGTCTCAGGAATTAAAGCAGGCTATTGAACAAGCGCATCAATTGAGTTTAGCCATTCAGCAGCAGCAGCAAGCGCTGCTGGCTATGCAGCAACAACAAGACGACTTGCAGGCGGAACGCGTCAGGTTGGAAGATAAACGGTCGGCATTGTCTGTTGAAATGGCCTCTAAAGAACAGTTGTTGCAAACGGAATCCGCTAATTTGGCCTTGAGGCAACAGGCCAAATACGAGGCCGAATCACTGAAGCAAAAAACGGAGTTAAGCTTTAATCAAGCGCGCGATGAAATGCATTTGCTGGAAAAAACGCACCAAGAATTAAATTTTAGCTTGCGAATTATTTCTAATGAAATTAATGCATTAGAGATTAAATTAAATGTAATTTTCGATGAAAATAGCAACATCAAAGCTAAGCAAGAGAGCCTGTTGGCAACCCTCGCAGAGATTGAAATAGATGGCTTCAAGCTAAGCTTACAAGCGGCCTTAGAAAAAAAACAAAACCAAGAGCGCGCGCTACTTGAAGCTAGAAATGCCATGAATGCATGCGAAGCTCAGCTTCAGCAGCATGAACGTGAGCGTATGCTTAATGAGCAGTCCTTGCACCCATTGCGCGATAAATTGGAAGCCGGACGTTTGAATGATCAGGAGGCGCGATTAAGCTTCGAGCAATGCCAAGCGGAGCTCATAGCATCTGGTGTGCCAGAGCAGCAGTTGAATGATAGATTGGATGCGGCCCAGGCCAACAAGGCAACGATGAAAGTGGTGGATCTGGAAAGAAGCTGTGCGCAAACCCAAGCCGAGATAGAGGCTTTGGGCGCTGTTAATTTGGCCGCTATGCAAGAGCTGGAGTCGGAACAAACCCGTCGCTTATACCTAGCCAGTCAATCGGCTGATTTAAAAGAGGCGATCGACACCTTGGAAGATGCCATACGTAAAATAGATAAAGATACCCGTAGCCGATTGCAAGATACCTTCGATTTAGCCAACCAACATTTTAACGAGCTGTTCGTCACTCTTTTTGGTGGCGGGCAAGCGGGCTTGGCGCTGCTGGGTGATGAGATACTGGACACCGGCTTGCAGGTTTTTGCTCAGCCGCCGGGTAAGAAAAACAGTACCATACACCTGCTTTCCGGTGGCGAAAAAGCCCTCACGGCATTGGCCTTGGTGTTTGCCTTATTTAGACTCAACCCGGCACCATTTTGCTTAATGGATGAAGTCGATGCGCCACTAGACGATAGCAACACTGAGCGCTTTTGCGCGATGGTGAAAAAAATGTCGGAAAAAACGCAGTTTTTATACGTCAGTCATAATAAAATAACCATGGAAATGGCCCAGCAATTGATCGGTGTTACCATGCAGGAATCCGGTGTATCACGTATTGTTGAGGTCGATATGGACGCAGCGGTGCAGATGATGTCGGCCTATGAGGCTACCTAGGTATCAAGTGCAATTGTTCAAACAAAACCAACTGAAAGTTAAGCTTATATGAGTGATTTGCAAATAGCATTAATAGCCATAGGTGCATTGATAATATTGGCGGTATTGATTCTTAATTGGTGGCAGGAAAGGCGCTTTCACCGGCAAGTGCAAAGTCAATTTACCGACATAAAAAGCGATGCTCTGCTGCCAGAATCCGCTGCACAAACTCCACTAGACAGCGAAGCGCATGAAGATGGCTTAATTTCTGAGAAGGATGATACTCAATCCGGACTTGAAGATGGCGTGTATGACATAGCTGATGCGCAGGATGCGGATAACTTTACCATCAACGTAGCGGTAAAAATTGATGCTGAAGACGCTCCGGCATTCGATACTTTGACAGTCACCGCCGACAGCGAAGAGCCGCAGCCAAGTCAGACGATAGAAGAGGTTGCGCCATCCGCGCCGGCTGAGCCAAAAGTCAGCGCTGGTTTGCCTAGTATGCTACTCAGTAAAATCGACACCACGGCATTGTTGTACTTGGCTAAAGAATCGACCAGGCTGACATTGAAAGAGAGTTTGCAAGGTTTATTTGACGGCTTGGATAAACCGTTTTTTATCCACGCACTGGACAAAAACCAGGCTTGGCAAGTGCTCGATGATGACGATACGCAGACGTATCAGCCTGTATTGAGGGTGGCTTGCAGCCTGCAATTGGCTGACAGAGGTGGCGCCGTGACCCGTAGCACGCTAAGCCGCTTCCAGCTTGCCGTGACCGAGCTTGCGCTAAAAATTAATGCAGACCTTGAGTGGCAAGACATAGAAAGCATTCAGCTGCAAGCAAGTGAACTGGACGAGTTTTGCATAGCCGTGGATAAAACCGTGGGTTTTCATTTAAGTCATGGTGAAAACGGTGCGTTTTCGGCTGCTAAATTGACAGCATTGGCTGAGGCGCAAGGCTTGGCGGCTAACGATGCAGGCTGCTTGCAAGCATTTAATCCACAAAGCGCTAAACCCTCTTTCATTATTTTCAATACGGAAAATCAGTTAACTGCTTTTAATGCCGCAAGTGATGCGCTCATAAAAAGCGTTATTTTTCAATTGGACATTCCCCGTGTTGATGAATGTACGCTGGCATTCAAGCAAATGGTTAAGGTGGCTAAATCGCTAGCGGTCGATTTAAACGCCAATTTACTGGATGCCAATAATCGTATATTGAATGATCAGCAAATTGAGCAAATATTCCAACAAGTCGATTCGATTCAAGACACCATGCGCTTGCGCGGCATAGAGCCGGGTTCCGAAGCGGCGCTTAGGTTGTTTTCATAAATGAGCCAAGCTGAACAGCAAGGCTTATTGTTTGAAGCCCCAACGAACTCAGAGCCGCTATCGGTCGACATAACCCTGCAATACCAACAATTAAAGCGCAGTCTAGAACAATACGATTACGAGTACTACGTGTTGGATGCGCCGTCTGTTCCCGATAGCGAGTACGATAGAATCTTTAAGGCGCTGCAAGCCATAGAGCAGGCGCATCCTGAGTTGGTCACAGCAGACTCACCAAGCCAACGAGTCGGCGGTAGCCCAAGCAATGCCTTTGCTAACATCACGCATAAGCAAGCAATGCTATCGCTTAACAATGCCTTTGAGGATCCCGAGTTGGAAGCGTTTGACAAGCGCATACGCGATACGCTGGCCTGCAATCAAGTTGAATACGCAGTAGAACCAAAGTTCGATGGATTGGCTATCACCCTAAGCTATGAAAACGGGCTATTCAAGCAAGGGGCAACCCGTGGTGATGGTTATAGCGGTGAGGATGTAACACACAATCTGCGGACATTACGAGCCATCCCCATGCGTTTGAACTGTCAGAACCCACCTGCCTTACTGGAAGTGCGTGGTGAAGTGTTGATGTTTAAGCGCGACTTTGAGAAGCTAAATAAAATGCAGTTAGCCAAGGGTGAAAAACCGTTTGCTAACCCGCGAAATGCAGCCGCTGGTAGCCTGCGTCAATTGGACCCAAAAGTAACGGCGACTAGACCATTAAGCTTTTTTGCCTATGGTTTAGGGGTGGCGCAAGGCATTCCGCCTATGCATAGCCATAGTATGGCCATGGATTACCTTGCCAGCCTGCATTTTCCGGTGAGCCAGGAACGCGGCGTGGTTTTAGGTTTGCCCGGCCTGCAAGCCTATTACCTCAAAATGGCAGACTTGCGTGATGGCCTGGCCTTTGATATTGATGGGGTGGTTTACAAGGTAAATCAATTCAAGTTGCAAGATGAGCTCGGCTTTGTATCCCGTGCGCCAAGATGGGCCATCGCTCATAAATTCCCAGCACAAGAAGCGCTAACCGTCGTTGAAGACATCACCGTGCAAGTGGGCAGGACAGGCGCAATCACGCCGGTAGCAAGGCTATCCCCGGTTTTTGTTGGTGGGGTGACGGTAACCAATGCCACCTTGCACAACGAGGACGAGGTGAGACGAAAAGACGTGCATATCGGTGACACGGTGAGCGTGCGCAGGGCAGGGGACGTCATCCCGGAAGTGGTAAGCGTGGTTATGGAAAAGCGCCCGCTTAATGCAAGGCGCTTTGTGATGCCGACCGTCTGTCCAGACTGCGGCTCGCATATCGTTAGGCCAGAGGACGAAGCGGTGGCCAGATGCAGTGGCGGACTTTTTTGCCCTGCGCAGCGCAAGCAAGCCATTATTCATTTTGCCTCGAGGCGCGCAATGGATATAGAGGGACTAGGGGATAAATTAGCCGATCAATTGGTTGAGGCGCAGTTAGTCAACACGCTGGCTGATATATACCAACTTAATTTATCCGTCTTATGTAACTTGGAGCGCATGGCCACAAAGTCAGCAGAAAATCTGTTGCAAGCATTGCATAAAAGTAAATCCACCACATTGGCACGCTTTATTTATGCCCTAGGCATGCGTAACGTCGGAGAGGCGACGGCGAAGGATTTGGCTAGGCATTTTGCCAGCCTTAACAACCTCATGCAGGCCAGCCGCGAAGATTTGTTAGCGGTGAATGACGTGGGCCCGGTGGTAGCGGATTGCATAGTGAATTTTTTAGGCGAAGCGCACAACCAGTCAGTTATAAAACAATTGTTAGAAGCAGGGGTGTGTTGGCCAGACAGCGACAATATTAGTGCTGAGCTAAGTCACCTAGCAGGTAAGACTTTTGTGCTAACTGGCACTTTGGCTAACATGTCCCGTGAGCAAGCTAAAGAATTAATTGAGGCTAGGGGAGCTAAAGTGAGTGGCAGCGTGTCCAAAAAAACACATTATGTTGTTGCTGGAAGTGAGGCCGGTAGCAAATTAGATCAGGCCAAAACGCTCGAATTAACTATTTTAGATGAAGCTGGCTTGCTGCAACTACTCGCAGAGCATTGAACTTAAAGGTAAGTAGACGATATGAAACTAGAAAAAACTTTAATAACGGCATTCATCTTAATGATCTTTAACGATGTTTTAGCTGCAAATTATAGCGCAAGCGAATGCAATAAATTATTAAATTCAGGCAATACACCAGCAGCCATTGATTACTCAAAAGCCATGTTATCGCTTAACGGCAGCGATAAAGATGCTTTGTTATGCCAAGGTCGAGCCTATTATGCCGCGGAGGAGTTCAATAAGGCGCTACTTGCATTTGAGCTGGCAGAAAAAAATTCCAATAATGAGCTGGATAAGATAGTGGCTGTTTTTCTAAAAGCCAATGCCAGTTATGCCATGAAGCAAAAAGATCAAGCATTAGCAAGCTATAAAAAAGCCCTTAAACAATCGCAAATGATAGCTAACAAAGCCATGGAGCGCCTAGCTCTTAACGCCATTGGTGACATAAGTAACAATGATAAGGACTATCAGCATGCACTGGATTGGTATCTGCAAGGTTTTAAGCTGGCGGCTAATGACAATGAGCGAGGAGAGAGTGCCGAGAAGGTAGGCGGGACTTACCATGCGCTAAACCAAGACGATCTAGCGCTTGAATACCAAATAAAAGCATATTTGATGCACGATAGGGTTGGGACGCCAGACCAATATGCGCAATCCAGTATTTTATTGGGCCAGTATTACGCCATCGTCAAGAATTACGATAATGCTGAAAAAACACTCACTAAAATTATCAAATTTGCCAATGAACAGGGCGGTGAATACTATGAGGCTAAAGCAAGCTATGTGTTAGCTAAAGTCGAATTGGCCAGAGGTAACACTGCAAAAGCAGCGGAATTAATAGAAAAAGCCAAGCTAATTGCAAAAAGAACCCGAGATGTCGCCTTAGAAAAAGAAATCATAAATGAAACTAAAGACTTATTTTGACGGCGATTGCCAGCTAAATAAGCTAAACGTGTCAAATCTAAGCGAGCCACCATTATGAATCCTAAAAAAGACATCGCCCCTTCAGACCTTACGCCAAGAGAGGTGTTTGAAAGTCGCAGGGATTTCATAAAGAAAGCAGGTGTTGGCTTGATAGCAAGTACAGCCCTGCTATTAAATTGCCCCATTAGTGCAGCTACGCCAAAAAATACAAATCTTTCATCAAGGAAATTAAAGGCCATAAGCACGGCTTATGGCAAAGGGGAGAAGCTTACAAGCTACGAAGACGTTACCTCGTATAACAATTTCTACGAATTTGGATCAGATAAAAGTGAACCGGCAATTAACGCCAAACTTTTTAAAACGCAACCATGGACGCTGACTGTGGAGGGTGAGGTAAGGAAAAGTAAAACCATCGCCATGGAAGATATATTAAAGCTGGCGCCATTAGAGGAGCGCATATACCGCATGCGCTGTGTTGAGGGTTGGTCTATGGTAATCCCATGGGTGGGGCTGCCACTTTCTGAGCTAATTAAATGGGCTGAACCTACTGGAAATGCTAAATATGTTGAATTCATCTCGCTAGAGGATAAGCAGCAGATGCCTGGCCAAAACATTCCATTAATAGACTGGCCCTACACCGAAGGACTGCGCATGGACGAGGCCATGAATCCACTGACCATATTGGCCGTAGGGCTCTATGGTGAAGTCTTGCCTAATCAGAATGGTGCGCCATTGCGCCTGGTTGTGCCATGGAAATACGGATTTAAAGGCGCAAAATCAATCGTCAGCATTAGGTTTACGGAAAAACAGCCTGTTTCAAGCTGGATGAAGATCTCGCCAAAAGAATACGGTTTTTATGCAAACGTTAATCCGAATGTTGAGCACCCGCGCTGGAGTCAATCAACAGAACGTAGGATAGGCTCTGGCCTTTTTTCAAGCAGAATTAAAACACAAATGTTTAACGGCTATGCTGACCAGGTCGGGCACATGTATTCCGGGCTTGATCTAAAAAGAAATTTTTAAGTGATGCTTGATTAACTTATGCGAGCATTTAGCCTTAAATCTATCAGTCTAGATGGCTATCTAACGAATAAACTGTTCGTTTTTTCAATCGCTATTCTTCCGTTTTTAAGACTATTCTACCTTGCGCTTAATGACAAGCTTACAGCACATCCAATTGAATTCATTGAACATTCCACAGGATTTTGGTCCCTCACTATTTTATTGGTGTTGCTGTTACTAACACCCATAAGGCAAATATTTAAACTAAATAAGCAAATTCGACTTAAACGAATGCTGGGCTTATTTGTGTTCTTTTATGCTTTTTTGCATGTGCTGACATACTTATGGCTGGATTACGATTTTAATTATGATGAGATTGCCAAGGATGTGATTAAGCACCCACGTATTTTGGTGGGATTCATCGCTTTTATATTACTGATTCCACTGGCCGCTACATCTAATAATGCCAGCATTAAAAGGTTGGGGGCTAGCTGGCTTAAATTACACAGCTTGGTTTACCTTGTGGCCATTTTGGCTGTGACGCATTTTTGGATGTTAGTTAAGCGAGATATACGTGAGCCATTAATATTCGCCATGGTTTTATTTTTACTTTTGGCTGTAAGGGTATATTTTAGATTTTTAGCAAAGCAAGGAAGGCCTAGCTAAATACATTAAATGTGCTTTTTACTAATTTTACATAATATACATTATGCGAAGTTAATTGTATTAAATAAAGCCAAGCACTAGGCTTGGCTTTATGTTCACGGTTTACCCTATTTGCTTATTGGTGTGCTGATTAACCGCGGTAAAGATAATAAGAAGCTATCTGTTGTTAAAGAAAGCAATATTCATCACCTTGTCATTAACAAACGTAATCTCCGTTTCTTTGTATGTGCGAGTCGCGTCATACTTAACTAGGTTTTTGTAATACCACATTTCAACATTGACGCGCTTGGAGCCTTTTTCATCCGCACCCACTCTGTTTAAAAAACTGCTGGCACCCTGAGGTTTAACCGATGCATCTTTTTTAAACGGTGCGCCAAGTTTTTGCGTAATCAAGGCTTTAGATTTACCACTAAAGGCTGATAAAAATTGATCCTCAGTGTAGGTTTTCTTATTGCCTGCCGCTTGGGCAACATTAAAGTTAGTAGAGATGACCAATATAGTGGCCAGTGCATAGCCTATTTGCTTAAGTGAAAGTTTCATGGTGTAGCCTGTGTAAAAAGTTAAAGAGAACGGCGCTTATTATGCCACTGATACAAATTTTAACCTAGCTTAAGCGCCGGCTGCGGGCTAAGCTAAGCCTAGTGTGCCGCTTGGGCACGTTTAAATAATGAAAAGAAATTCCCCGTGCTTGCATTGGCTATATTAACTAAACTGTCCCCACGAAGGTCAGCCAACTCTGTCGCAACGAACCGTACATAACTTGGTTGATTGGTTTTACCGCGATGCGGTACAGGTGCGAGATAAGGCGAGTCCGTTTCAATTAACAGCCTATTCAATGGAATAGCCTTAGCTACTTCCTTTATGGACGTGGCGTTTTTAAAGGTCACTATGCCTGAAAAAGAAATATAGAATCCCATGTCCATGGCCCGCTCGGCCACTGCCAGGCTTTCCGTGAAACAGTGCATCACCCCACCCACCTTGTCAGCGCCCTCTTCTTGCATAATACGCAAGGTGTCTTCGGCGGCGTTGCGAGTATGGATAACCAAGGGTCTGTCCGATGCGATAGCGGCTTTTATATGCCTACGGAAACGCTGACGTTGCCATTCTAGGTCACCAGTTAAGCGAAAGTAATCTAAACCTGTTTCGCCTATGGCAATTACTTTGGGGTGATCGGCCAACCGAACCAGTTCTTCCACGCTCGGCTCGGTGATGTTTTCATAGTCTGGGTGTACGCCTACGGAAGCAAAAAAGTTAGCATTCGTTTCGGCCAACGCTAGCACTTGTGGAAAGTCGTCTAATGTAACGGAAATGCACAAAGCGTGACCCACTTGATGGTCTTGCATAGCCAGCTTAATTGCTGGCAAATCCTTGAGTAATTCAGGAAAGTTTAAATGGCAGTGTGAATCAACAAGCATGGCAATTGGTTTTTTAAATTTGAATTATATAAAAGCTGCGTTAGGTATTTTTACATGGTATGCGTGTGGCGTGACGAATTTAATGCCGCACCAAGCAACTGTTCGATCTTTTCACGAGCGGCACGACCGCCCTCGTCTTCACTAAACTGCACGCCTACTCCTTGAGGTTTTTCACCTTGATTAGCCTGAGATACCCAGGCAACATGGCCAAGCACCTGTAGTTTAATCGGCTCGTCAATCAGACTTAACAGCATGTTTAGTGGTTCCCCCATGCCATGCACCTTGTCGGTTGGTATAAACAACCCGCCACCACGTAAAAAAGGCATGTATGCCGCATGCAGGGACGCTTTTTCCTTGAAAATCAAAGACAGCATGCTAGCGTGTTCGAATGGATCTGACATATTGGGCTTATCCGTATTCACTTTTTTACCTTATCTATGCTGACACAGTGGCCTAGGCCTTTGAAAAAATCCGCGTGTAGTCGACCAACAAGGCTTCCATTTGCAATTCATGATTTAAAGGATGCAAGGCCAGCTTACGCAATTCATTTAGATTTTTTTGTAATTGCAACAATTTAGCTAAATTTACTTTGCCAGCCAGCGCCTCTATGGCCTTTGCATAGGCCGCATGGTAGCGCACTTGTTTAGCCTGTTTCATTAACACAAGATCAAATAGCCATTTTTGCAAAGCCACGATGCCGGTTTCCGCAGAATGCGTCAGTAAGGCTGGCGCAACAACGTGCGGGCTTAATTTTTCACCATGAGACAACATCTGCAAGAATTCCTTAGCCTGTGCATACTGCAAGCCATCGGCCATGGCTTTCAAAGGCGAGCCGGCAAAGTACTGCAGTTGCTGCTCCGCATTGCTTAAGCCTTGATCAGCCAACCAAGCTAAAGATTGGGCTGCGTTGGGTGCAGGCATATTAATTTTTTGACAGCGACTCACTATCGTCGGCAGCAAGCGTTGTATTTGCTGGGTGACCAATAAAAAAACCACGCCTTCGGCTGGCTCCTCGAGCATCTTCAACAAGGCATTAGCAGAAGCATTATTTAGCGCCTCTGCGGGATAAATCAAAATAATCCGTAGGCCACTACTGCGATGGCTGGATAAGCCAGTAAAATCTGCCAAATCGCGTATTTGCGCTATGGATATTTGTGTTTTTTTCTTGGTTTTTTTTGTGCTGCTTGTTTCGCCTTCTGGCTCGTCTTCTTGCTCGGGGCTAATTAGCTTGAAGTCTGGATGGCCGTCTTCATTAAACCAGTTGCAACTGGCGCATAGTCCGCAGGCGCCACCTGCATTTTGTTCAGTGCACAATAAGCTTTTGCTGAAAAAACGGGCGAAATCATACTTGCCTATGCCGGCTGGACCATGCAGCAAAAATGCGTGGTGCCTTTGCTGTTTGTTTGCATGCAGTTTATCCCACAACTGATTTTGCCAAGGGTATGGTTTTAAGTTTTGATTATTTATCATAAGCTTAGCATGATGTTTTCAACGGTTTTAGCAACTTCATCCAAAGGCTTATTGGCATCGATGACTCGGAATCGGTTTGGATTTGCCGAAGCCCGTTGCAAATACGCTAGGCGTATACGTGAGAAAAATGCCGCATTTTCCCGTTCAAATTTATCCGGGCTGCGTGCAGCGCGCAGCCTTTCTACGCTTACCTCAACCGGCACATCAAATAGCAAGGTAAGGTCAGGTTGAAATTCACCTTGTACCCATTGCTCCAATGCCTCAATTTTATTTGCATTAAGGCCTTTAGCGCCACACTGGTAGGCATAGGTGGCGTCAGTGAAGCGATCAGATAATACGTACGCGCCTCTCGCTAGCGCTGGCTTAATAACGCATTCAATGTGCTCTTTTCGTGCGGCAAACATGAGTAGGGTTTCTGTTTCGACATGCATGGTCTCGTGTAATACCAATTCCCGCAAACGTTCTCCCAAGTCCGTTCCACCGGGTTCTCGGGTTGAAACCACTTCATGCCCTTGGGCTTGTAAAAGCGCAATGATGTGGGGGATATGGGTGCTCTTACCCGCGCCATCCATGCCTTCTAATGTAATGAATTTTCCTGTCATAGTGTGTTCAATTATCAATAATTTAGCATTTATTTCTTGTTTTTTAATTGGTAGTGAGCCACAGCGGCATTGTGCTCGGCTAATGTATTGGAGAACGCATGGCTACCATCGCCCTTGCCTACAAAATACAAAGCTTTTGTTTTAGCTGGATGCAATGCGGCCTCTATGGCTGCCATACCGGGCATGGCGATAGGCGTTGGCGGTAAGCCTGAACGGGTATAAGTGTTGTAGGGGGTGTCGCGCAATAAATCTTGCTTACGTATGTTGCCGTCATAATACCGGCCCATGCCATAGATTACCGTAGGATCCGTTTGCAGTCGCATGCCGATAGCCAAACGATTGATGAACACGCCCGCTATCATGGGGCGCTCACTGGCCTTGCCTGTTTCTTTTTCAACGATGGAGGCCATGATTAGCGCCTGATAGCTGTTTTCGTAGGGCAAGTTGGCATCGCGTTTAGCCCACGCCTTAGCTAATTTGTTTTGCATGGATAAGTAGCTGCGTTGCAAAATAGCCGCGTCGCTGGTATTACGATTAAAGTAAAACGTGTCCGGAAAAAATAATCCCTCGGCAACGGCGTATGGTGAGCCTAATGATTTCATTATTTCCGCTTCTGGCAGATTGACCAGGGTTTGCTTGAGCGCATCGTTCTGTTTGATTTTCGCTTGCAGTTGGTAAAAGCTATGGCCTTCAATAAAAGTAATGCTGGCCTGCGTGGTTTTGCCGTGATTCAGGGAAAGCAATAATTGGTAAGGCGATACGTTCTTATTCAAGGTGTACTCACCCGCTTGCAAATAGGCCTCCTTATTGAGCAACTTAGCAATCAAGATAAAACGCCACGGCTCACTTAGTACACCTTGTCTTACCAGTTGCTTCGCTATGCTTTTAAGGCCACTGTTGGCTTGTATGCTGATCTCTTGGCTATTCGGCTGCAGTTTGAGTGGCGAAATGGCATAGTAGACTAAGCCTGCTAGCAAGGCGCCTGTTAGAAAAAACGATAGCCATAGCCATTTTTTGATACGCTTAATCATGTGATAGTAGCGCCCTAAAGTTTTTAGCAAGGGCTTGTTGTGGCCAAGAGGTGTTTTGAATAGACCGCACTTGAAAGACCCCAAATAAGCTGTTGCATATAAGCAGTTCATCGGCTTGCATTAAACGCGCTAACGGCAATTGAGTGACTTGAACGGTTAAATTTAATACGCTAGCTAAGCTTAAAATTCTCTCGCGCGTGATGCCGGAGACGCCGCATTGCATCAAGTCCGGTGTTAGCAATTGATTGCCGTAGCGAGCGAATAAATTGGCCATGGTGCATTCAATGGCATTATCCTGCTGATCTAATAATAGCCCATCAAATGCCGCGTCATCACGCCATTCCATACGCGCCATAATGTTTTCTAGGCGATTTAAGTGTTTAATGCCGGCTAATTTGGGTTGTGCTGCTAGCCGCAATTCACACAAATGCAAATCTACCCCAGTCGTATACGTGTCTGGCGCGTAGCTTGGCATGGTCGATTGAATTAATATCCGGCTAGGACAGGTGACTGCAGGCGTCTTATAGCCGCGCTCCCCTTCCCCTCTGGTAATGATGATTTTTGCAACGCCTAATTTATTGCTTTCTAGGTCAGGCTCAACAAGCAGTTGCACAAAGTCGTGCATAAGCAAATCGGCACTCGGGCATACAATGCCTATGGCGGCGCAGTCAGCCACCAGTTTCTGGTAATGCAGCGGCCAGCAAACCGGCATGCCCCCTTTGGTTTGCATGGTGCGAAAGACGCCGTCCCCATAAGCTAAACCACGATCTAATGGCTTTATGGTTTGGCTTAAATCGCCGTTAACTATATATGATGGTCTAGCTTGCATAAGCCATAATTAAACCATAGAACCATGCGTACACTCGCTATCGATGGCTGAAATTAACAAAAAAGCCTGTGATCGGAAAAATCACAGGCTAAATGCAAGCTCAATACGGTGGCTAATTTATATTTTTTTGAATACCAAGCTGCCGTTTGTGCCGCCAAAACCAAAATTATTTTTCAATGCGTAGTTAATTTTAATGTCGCGGGCGGTATTGGCGCAGAAATCCAAATCGCATTCTGGATCTTGGTTAAAGATATTAATGGTTGGTGGTGAAACTTGATTGTAGATAGACAAGACCGTGAATACGGACTCTAGACCACCCGCCCCGCCTAGCAAATGCCCGGTCATGGATTTGGTTGAATTAACCAATAACTTGTAGGCGTGCTCACCAAATGCGGCCTTAATAGCATTGGTTTCATTGGCATCACCGAGTGGCGTTGATGTGCCGTGCGCATTGATAAATTGAATCTCACTGGGGTCTATACCTGCATTATTCATCGCATTCACCATGGATCGGCGTGGCCCATCCATATTTGGCGCTGTCATGTGATAGGCATCAGCACTCATGCCATAGCCACTAAGCTCTGCATAAATTTTTGCGCCACGTTTTTTGGCGTGTTCGTATTCTTCTAGCACCATAACCCCGGCGCCTTCGCCAATAACAAAGCCGTCCCGGTCTTTGTCCCAAGGCCTACTGGCTGTTGCTGGGTCATCGTTGCGTGTGGACAATGCCCTGGATGCAGCAAAGCCACCTACGGTCAATTGCGTGATGGCTGATTCAGCGCCTCCCGCAATCATGACATCGGCGTCGCCATACTCTATCATGCGCGATGCGTCACCGATGGAATGCGTGCCTGTGGTGCAGGCTGTAACAATAGCAACGTTGGGGCCTTTTAAACCGAAAATAATGCTCAAATTACCTGAGATCATGTTGATAATGGTGCCAGGTATAAAGAAGGGTGATATTTTGCGCGGACCGGATTCTTTATAAAGCACATCGGTGTCTTCAATAAGCTGTATGCCACCTATGCCAGAGCCTATGGACACCCCTATGCGCTCTGCATTTTCTTCCGTCACTTCTATGCCTGAGTCTTTAAAGGCTTCTATGCCTGCCGCCAAGCCATACTGGATGAATGTATCCATGCGCCTGGCATCTTTGGCTGAAATGAAATCTTCCGCATTAAAATCTTTAACTTCACCGGCTATGGTTGAAGCAAAGGCCGTCGTGTCAAATTTAGTGATCTTAGAGATACCCGATTTTCCGGCGACCAGATTAGTCCAGGCTGTATTTACACCAATACCAACTGGTGACACGACGCCAAGGCCGGTAACAACAACACGACGTTTATTTGCTGGTTTAGACATAAGAATAGGCTCTTAGAAAAAGTTAACCCAGAAATCTTAGACAAAAATTGTTAAATGATTTCTGGGTTTTAATGCGACGCTGCTACTAATGTGGACTTCCTTGCGCATAAGCAAGCTCTCAGTAACGTGCTTACATTTGAATTTATTTTAGGTTGGTATTGATGTAATCAATCGCTAATTGAACCGTAGTGATTTTTTCCGCTTCTTCGTCTGGAATTTCGCAGTCAAATTCTTCTTCTAGCGCCATTACCAGTTCAACAGTATCAAGCGAATCGGCACCTAAATCATCTACAAATGATGATGAGTTTTTAACATCAGCTTCATTTGCACCAAGTTGTTCAGTCACAATTTTTTTAACGCGTTGTTCGATGTCAGACATCTAATTACCCCTTTTAATAAAAAATAGCCGTGTTTATGTAACAAATCAGCTAAGTTGATATTCTACCAAAACTCGGCAAAAATAAATAAAAACTTTTAAACCATCAGCATGCCGCCGTTAACGTGTATGGTTTCGCCGGTGATATAAGCGGCAGCTGGCGAAGCTAAAAATGCCACTGTGGCTGCGATTTCTTTCACTTGGCCTAAGCGTCCCACGGGAATGCGCGCCAGCATCTTATTGGCAATGTCTTCAGGCAGGTCGGCGGTCATGTCGGTTTCTATAAAACCCGGTGCTACGCAGTTAACGGTTATGCCGCGGCTACCGACTTCGGCTGCCAGCGATTTAGTAAAACCAGTCATGCCGGCTTTTGCGGCGGCGTAATTGGTTTGCCCTGCATTACCCATGTGCCCCACAACCGAAGATATGCTGATAATGCGTCCTACCCTGGCTTTCATCATAGGCCTTAGAACGGCCTGGCTCATGCGAAACACCGAGCTTAGGTTGGTGCTGATGACGTCATTCCAGTCTTCGTCCTTCATGCGCATTAACAAGGTGTCGCGGGTAATGCCGGCATTATTGACTAATATACTAACGTCACCGTATTTTTCTGCGATGGCGTTTAATGTCGCTTCAACCTGCTCGGCATGGTTAACATCCAGCGCCATCCCCTCACCTTTGATGCCATTTGCTGAGAAATGGCTGCTGATAGACGCGGCACCCGCTGCCGATGTTGCCGTGCCTATAACCGTGGCGCCAAGTTCACCCAGCGCCAATGCAATTCCTGCGCCTATGCCGCGGCTTGCGCCTGTAATTAAAGCAATTTGTCCGGTTAGCATATCAAGTCCTTGTTTAAATTAACTATTATATTAAATAAAATACTTACAAAAGCGCCTTGAATTCTTGCATGCTTTCATTACTGGTTAATGCTGTGCATGAAAAATCTGCTGCGATGCGTTTTGTTAGGCCTGCTAACACCTTGCCAGGGCCACACTCGGCGCCATGCAGTATGCCTTGATCGTATATGGCTCGCACTGTCTCTACCCAACGCACCGGGCTGTATAACTGCTGCACCAGTGCGGCTTTTATTTCCGCCCCAGTTTGATGAGCCGATACGTCTGCATTATGCAAAACAGGGATTTGCGGAGCAGCAATCGTGACGCCACTCAAGTAGTCGGCTAACATGTCTGCCGCCGGCTGCATTAGTGCGCAATGCGACGGAACACTCACCGGCAGAGCCACGGCACGTTTCGCCCCTCTCGCTTTGGCCAATGCCATGCCGCGTTCAACGGCCTCTTTATTCCCAGCAATGACCACTTGCCCTGGCGAGTTGAAATTCACGGCTTGTAAAACCTGATTTTCTGCGGCGTCACTACAAACTGCAGCCACAGCCAGATCATCCAATCCCAATAGGGCTGCCATTGCGCCCACACCAGCAGGTACGGCATTTTGCATGACCGATGCCCGGTATTGCACTAGCGGCAAACTGTCAGCAAAAGTTATTGCTTGGGCTGCAACCAAGGCGGTGTACTCACCTAAACTATGACCAGCTAATATGCTAGGCTGGGCTGGGGTTTGCGCCTGCCATGCTCGCCATGTCGCAATGCCCGCCACCAACATAATCGGCTGAGTGTGCGTTGTTTCATTAATGCTTTCGTTCTCTTCCGTGGCCATCTTCCAAAAATCGATGCCTAATATGTCCGAGGCTTCCACAAAGGTGTCGCGTACGATTTTTGTGTCGGCAAAGCCGCTCATCATGCCTACCGACTGCGAGCCTTGACCGGGGAAGAAAAAGGTAAATTTATTCATGATGGTATGCCGTGTGAGGTCTGAAAATTTGCTTGGCTTATTAGTATTTGATTAAAGCCGAGCCCCAAGTAAAGCCGCCACCAAACGCCTCCATTAACACGGTATCGCCACGTTTAATGCGACCGTCGCGTACGGCAACGTCTAGTGCCAAGGGGATGGATGCGGCCGACGTGTTGCCGTGCTTGTCCACTGTTACCACCACCTTGTCCATGCTCATTTCTAACTTTTTTGCGGTGGCTTGCAAAATGCGTATATTGGCTTGGTGTGGCACCAACCAGTCTATATCGGATTTTTGCAAATTGTTGGCGAGCAAGGTTTCGTCTACGATAGCATCCAAGGTATTCACCGCCACTTTAAACACGGCGTTACCTTCCATGACCACGGTATCGGCACCATGCATGTTGCGAGGGACGTGCAACATTTTTTCATAGTTGCCATCGGCATGCAAATGCGTCGAAATGATGCCCTGTTCCTCACTGGCTTGCAGCACCACGGCTCCGGCGCCATCGCCCCACAGTATGCAATTGCCACGATCTGTCCAGTCCACGATGCGTGAAAATGCCTCTGCCCCAACAACCAAGGCGCACTTAGCGGCACCCGATTTAATAAAATTGTCTGCGGTAGAAAGCGCGTAAACAAAACCACTGCAAACAGCTTGCATGTCGAACGCTGGGCAACCGGCTATGCCTAGTTTATTTTGCAGCATCACGGCTGTGCTTGGAAAAACCTTATCTGGGGTAGTGGTGGCCACAATAATAAGGTCTATGCTGTGCGCGTCTATATTAGCCGAGGCTATGGCCTGGCGCGCTGCATGCAAGGCCAAATCGCTGGTAAATTCATCGTCCGCCACTATGTGGCGCTCACGTATGCCAGTACGAGAAAAAATCCACTCGTCCGTGGTGTCTACCATTTTTTCTAATTCAGCATTACTTAGAATTTTTTTGGGCAGGTAGCTGCCGGTGCCTGCTATGCGTGAGTAAATCATTCGTTTTCCGAGCCGACCGCATCCGCATGCGATGCCAGCGCTTGTTTTAACAGTAAATGTTCAATTTCCATTTGCTGCGTGATTCTATCGAGCACGCCACTGCGCGATTCTTCAAGCGCGGTGTGGATGGCATTTAAAAAAGCTTTGGTGTCAGCCCCGCCATGGCTTTTGACCACTATGCCGCGTAAGCCTAATAGGCTAGCACCATTGTAATTGCGTGGGTCCATGCGTTTCTTGAAAGCTTTTAATACTGGGGCGGCGGCCAAGCCCGCTATCTTGGTTAGCCAGTTGCGTTTAAATTCTTGGCTGAGGAAACGGCCTATCATTTGAATCAAGCCTTCAGCAGCCTTAAGCGTGACGTTACCTACAAAGCCGTCGCAAACCACGATGTCGGTTGTACCCTTAAAAATATCGTTGCCTTCAATGTTGCCATAAAAATTCAAATGACTGGCTTTAAGCAATTCACCGGTTTTTTTAACCACTTCATTGCCTTTGATGTCTTCGGTGCCGATATTGAGCAGGCCTACAGTAGGGTTTTCGCGGTTTTCAACGCAGCTCACTAACATGCTGCCCATGACGGCAAATTGCAGCAACTGCTCCGCCGTGCAATCGGCATTAGCGCCTAAATCAAGTATGTAAATTTTGCCTTTTTGGCATGGAAATACGCCGGCAATGGCTGGTCTATCGATGCCCGGTAGGGTTTTTAGCACGAAGCGAGCGGTGGCCATGAGTGCGCCAGTGTTGCCAGCGCTAACGCAAGCAGAAGCCACGCCGTCTTTGACCAAATCAATGGCCACACGCATGGAGGAATCTTTTTTATTTTTAAGGGCGCTTTGAGGTTGCTCATCCATGCCGACCAGCTCGCTGGCATGATGGATGCTAAGCCTAGCAACATTAGTCTGCTGCAAATTATTGAGTTCAGCTTCAATAGCGCTGCTTAAGCCCACCAGAATAATATGCAATTCTTGGTTAAGTTCCAGTGCTTTTAGTGCCGCAGGAATGATTACCTTTGGCCCGTGGTCACCACCCATTGCATCAATTGCTACAGTAATTTGCATAATTTACTCAGTTTATACTTAAGCTAAAGGCTGCTTACTATACTAAAACGACCCGGTTGCCTTTATAGGCGCCGTAAAAACCAACGCCGCACCAAATATGGAGCGGCGTGTGTTGATTTAATCTATTTTTTTGCAAATTTTCAAAGTGGAATCCATTAAAACGCGTAGGCACATTAACAGATCCAAACTTAAAGAAAAATTATTCGCCTTTGGTCGACAATACTTTGCGGCCACGGTAGTAGCCGTTTGGGCTAATGTGATGACGAAGGTGCGCTTCACCTGTGGTTGGCTCAACCGCTAATGCTGGGTTAACCAAAAAGTCGTGTGATCTATGCATACCGCGCTTTGACGGTGATTTTTTGTTTTGCTGAACTGCCATAATTTACTCCAATAAAATGATTAAAACATCATCTCAATTACATACAAATAGATGCTTAAAATACCGCTTTGCATCACTCATTTAAGACTGCGTTAAACTACTAGGGCGCCACTATAATATAAAAGCCGACTTTTGTCAGCCAAAATTGCAGCCTTACGACTTAATTAAAGTCTTTAACACGGCGAATGGATTGGGCTTTTCACCACTTTGATTGGATAGGCTTGCGCAGGCCTGATCGTGAACAGGGGCAATGGGCATGGCCATAATCAGCTCATCTTCTATCAAGGCCACTACATCCATGTGTTGGCTGATGGGTTGCAAGTCTATGTCATCCGGTTCATCAAGCTCAGCCAGCATCAAATCCGCTTCTGCTATGTCGCTTATCTGGTAATCAAAAGATAAATCCAACTTAAGCGGCATTTCATTTAAGCAGCGCTGACACAAGCAGCTTAGGTTTGCCTGCAATGACAGGGACAAATATGCCTGACCATGACTGCCTGACCTGCCGGATAAATTAAATGCGATAGACGCGCTAGGCTTGTAGCTACTTAAGGCCTTACTTGAATCTGCAGCGAGCAGTGTAGCGAGCCTGCTGCAGTCGCTCAGATTCAATTCACCGCTTACGCGCTCATTTCTTTTGGCAAACGCCAGATTATCAATAATTATCGTTTGTTTAGTCATTTTCATGCTCTAAAATTAGGCTCAAAGGGATTTAGCTATAGGGTTTCACATGTTACAATTACTTGGTTTGAGTGAAAAATTAAGGCATTTAACGTGTTCAAAAAAATTCTTGTAGCCAATCGTGGTGAAATTGCAGTGCGTATTGTACGCGCATGCTCAGAAATGGGCATCAAATCCGTTGCAATTTATGCCGATGCAGACCGTCAAGCCTTGCATGTAAAAAAAGCCGATGAAGCCTACAATATTGGCGCAGATCCTGTTGCCGGTTACTTAAATGCGCACAACATTGTTAACTTAGCCGTGGCTTCGGGTTGCGACGCTTTGCACCCAGGCTATGGTTTTCTGTCAGAAAATCCAGAACTAGCGGAAATCTGTGAGCGCCGCGGCGTTAAATTTATCGGCCCTAGTGCAGATGTCATCAGGCAAATGGGCGATAAGATTCAGGCGCGCAATGCCATGACAGGCGCCGGCATTCCTTGCACACCTGGCAGTGATGGCAATTTGGAGAACCTAGAAGAAGCCGTTGCCTTGGCGGCTAAAATTGGTTACCCGGTCATGCTAAAAGCCACAAACGGCGGCGGCGGTCGCGGCATAAGGCGTTGCGACAGCGAAAAAGAATTATTAAGCAATTACGATCGCGTTATTTCCGAAGCCAGCAAGGCTTTTGGCAAGCCTGAAGTGTTTTTAGAAAAATGCGTGGTTTCGCCGCGGCACATCGAAGTGCAAATTCTTGCCGATTCAGAGGGCAACGTAATCCACTTATTTGAACGCGATTGCTCTATCCAACGACGTAATCAGAAGCTAATCGAGATAGCCCCCTCGCCTCAATTAAGCCAAGCACAGCGTGACTACATAGGTGGCCTGGCAGTCAAGGCAGCTAAAGCCGTTGGTTATGAAAATGCCGGCACCGTGGAATTTCTATTGGATTCTGACAACACCTTCTACTTCATGGAAATGAACACCCGCTTGCAAGTCGAGCATACGGTGACCGAGACCATCACTGGTATCGATATCGTCCAAGAGCAAATTCGCGTCGCCTATGGCTTGCCCTTGCAATACGCGCAAAATGAAGTGCAGTTTAGGGGTTATGCCATGGAATTCCGCATTAATGCGGAGGATCCAAAAAACGATTTTCTACCCAGCTTCGGTAAAATCACCCGTTACTACGCCCCCGGTGGCCCAGGCGTGCGCATGGATGCGGCCATATACAGCGGTTATGTTATTCCACCCTATTACGATTCCATGTGCGCTAAATTAACCGTATGGGCGTTGGATTGGGATAGCGTCATAGAACGCGGTCGCCGCGCCTTGGATGACATGTTGATCTATGGGGTGAAAACCACCATACCTTATTACCAAGAAATCTTGAAACACGATGATTTCAAGAACGCGACATTTAATACCAGCTTTGTTGAGTCGCATCCGGAATTGACCCACTATGCCAATAAAATCCCCCCGGAAATGATAGCGGTAGCCATATCTGCAGCCATCGCGGCGCACGAAGGCATATAACAATTAATACGCATTAAAATACAAATTAAATAATAAAGAGTTAAATTATGGCTAAAACAACGCAAACATCAAAAGTACACGTTACCGAATTGGTTCTTCGTGATGGGCACCAGTGCCATATTGCCACGCGTATGCGTACCGAAGACATGTTGCCTATTTGTAGCAAACTCGATGCCATAGGCTTTTGGTCGCTAGAGGCTTGGGGCGGCGCTACCTTTGATGCTTGTGTACGCTATTTAAAAGAAGATCCGTGGGAGCGCTTGAAATCATTGCGCAAGGCTCTGCCCAACTCCCGCATACAAATGCTACTACGTGGTCAAAATTTACTTGGCTACCGCCATTACTCAGACGATGTGGTGCAGGCCTTTGTGAAAAAATCCGCCGACAACGGCGTGGATGTGTTCCGTATTTTTGATGCCATGAACGACACACGCAATCTAAAAGTGTCGATTGATGCAGTGAAAAAAGCCGGCAAACATGCAGAAGGCACCATCAGCTATACCACCAGCCCAGTGCATGACGTGGCGCACTTTGTTGGCATAGCTAAAGAACTTGAAGCCATGGGCTCAGACACCATCGCCATCAAAGACATGGCGGGCTTACTCACACCGCAAGCCACCGTGGAATTAGTTAAAGCCATGCGCTCAGCAGTTAGCCTTCCCATTCATATGCACAGCCATGCCACCAGCGGCCTAGCCAGCATGAATATGTTGCGCGCATTAGAAAATGGCGCCGTCATGATAGACACCTGCAGCGCCGCTTTTTCTGAAGGGGCCAGCCACCCAACCACAGAAAGCATGATAGCGGCATTGCAAGGAACCGAATTTGATACCGGCTTAAACATTGCTGCAGTTCAGGAAGTCAGCGCTTATTTCCGCGAAGTGCGTAAAAAATATTGGCAATTTGAAAGCGAATTCTCTGGCGTGGATACCAGGGTGTTAATTAACCAAGTGCCAGGTGGGATGATTTCCAATCTAAGCAACCAACTAAAAGAACAAGGTGCGCTTGATCGCATGGACGAAGTCCTGGCTGAAATTCCTTTGGTACGCAAAGACTTAGGTTACATTCCCTTGGTCACCCCTACTTCTCAAATTGTTGGCACCCAAGCCGTGCTGAACGTCATGACCGGTAAACGCTACAAATCGATAACCAACGAGGTGAAGAACTACTTCCTAGGCCAATACGGTAAAGCACCGAGCCCTGTTGACGAAGCAGTTAAAAAATTAGCCATCGCTGATGGCGTTGCCATCACTTGTCGTCCGGCTGACTTGCTGTCGCCAGAAATGCCTAAATTAAGCAGTGAAGCGGAACGGTTCGCCCAATCCGAAGAAGACGTGTTGACCTACGCCATGTTCCCGGATATTGGCAAAACCTATTTGCAAGAACGCAATGCCGACTCTTTAACGCCTGAAGTCTTGCTGGACAAGGCTGCAGTGAACGCCAGCGCATCACGCTTCGCGCCTAGCGAATTTAAAGTGACCTTACACGGCGAAACCTTCCACATCAATTTAACTGGCAGCGGCCATGCCGGGCAAGAAAAACGCCCATTCTATGTGTCTATCGATGGCATAGCCGAAGAAGTGGTGGTTGAAACCTTAAGTGAGATTGAAGTGTCCAGCGGCAGTAGCAATGGCAAAAAGAAAGCCGTGACCAGCAAAGGCGCCAGTGGACGGCCTCGCCCATCGCATGCTGGACATGTCACCACATCCATGCCGGGCACCATCGTTGCCGTGAAAATCAAGGTCGGTGACAAAGTCAGTGCCGGAGACGGCGTATTGGTTATTGAAGCCATGAAAATGGAAAATGAAATTCAAGCAGCAACATCAGGCATTGTCGTGGCAGTGCACGTGGTTAAGGGTGATGCGGTTACGCCTGACGAGTCCTTACTTGAAATTCAACCGGAATAAGGCAGTGTAAGTAACAGGTCGACCACAACTTGGCTGGCCTGTTTTTTAAATCGCTTATGAGCGCACCACTGATATTAGCTTCCTCCTCTATCTACAGACGCGAACTCCTCGCGCGCCTGCAATTGCCCTTTGTATGCTTATCACCAGAAATTGATGAAAGCCCATTAGAAAATGAGCGTCCTGAGGCCACGGCTTTACGATTAGCCCAATCAAAAGCCAAGAAAGTCGCCTTGCAAGAACCGAACGCCCTAATCATAGGTTGCGATCAAGTAGCCGTGCTAGATGGGCTGCAACTGGGTAAACCCATGACCCATGCTAACGCAAGCAAACAATTGCAAACAATGCGTGGCAGAGAAGTGGTTTTTCATAGCGCACTGTGCTTGTACAATGCAAAAACACAAGCCATGCAAGCCACGGTGGTGCCTTACACCGTGCAATTTAGAAATTTAAGCGACAGGCAAATTGAAAGCTACCTGAACAAAGAGCAGCCCTACCATTGCGCTGGTAGCGCCAAGTCTGAGGGTTTGGGCATCGCCATCATAGAAAAAATGCATGGCGACGATCCGAATGCCTTAATTGGCCTGCCTCTGATTGCGTTGGTCAACATGCTGGCTAACGAAAACGTCTCGGTGCTTTAGCTAGCACGCTATCGATGAAACCTGCATTGGGCACGCTCTACCTAATTCCAGTCACGCTTGGTGATGACATGGTGCAGCATGTTATACCCGATTACGTATTGAATGTGGCTCGCAAGCTAGAGACATTTGTGGTGGAAAGTGAAAAATCTGCCAGGCATTTCTTAAGCACCATTAAAACCTTAAAGCCCGTTCGAGAGCTAAATTTACATTTACTCAACGAGCACACGGACATGAAAGTCTTGCCGGACTTATTGGCACCGCTGCTGGCAGGTCAAAATGTGGGTTTAATGAGTGATGCGGGGTGCCCGGCGGTGGCGGACCCAGGCGCTCAATTGGTGCAATTGGCGCATAAAAAAGGCATCAGGGTTGTGCCCTTGGTGGGTCCCAGTTCCATCTTATTGAGTTTGATGGCATCGGGTTTAAATGGGCAGCAGTTTGCTTTCCTAGGCTATTTGCCCGTGGAAAAATTGCAACGCAATCAAAAATTAAAAGAAATTGAAAAGCGCTCTGCAAGCCATAAGGAAACCCAGCTCTTTATAGAAACGCCGTATCGAAATCAGGCCATGTTGGATGCCATATTGCAAACTTGCCATGCGCAAACCCAATTATGCATCGCCTGCGATGTCAGTCTTGATAGTGAAATGATAGTCACAAAAAGCATAGCCAGTTGGAAAAGCTCAGCACCTATCGATATACACAAACGCCCCTGCTTATTTCTAATGCTGGCTTGAAGCACCAAGCTTTTTGACCGGGGCGTAGCTCAATCTGTGTGTCGGTGAAACGCCATGCAAAGCCAGCATTTCTAAGTGTAAAGCAGTCGGGTAACCCTTATGCTTGGCAAAACCGTATTGCGGGTACTGCTTATCCAATTCGTACAACTGCGCATCCCGCGCCACTTTGGCTAGGATGGAGGCGGCCGATATGGCTTGCACTTTGCTATCGCCTTGCACAATGGCAACGCATGGGAAGGCGATCTTTGGGCAGTGCGTGCCGTCCACTTGCACCAAATCCGGACGAACCGCAAACCTGGTTGACATCAGCTCTATGGCGCGCTTCATGGCCAGCAAACTGGCTTGCAGTATATTGATTTGATCAATTTCTGCTGCGCTACAACTGGCTATAGCCCAAGCCAAGGCATGCTGTTTTATCTCTATGCTTAAGGCATCGCGTTTCTTTTCCGAAATCTTCTTGGAATCAGCCAATCCCGCTATCGGTCGGCTTGGGTCCAATATAACCGCCGCCGCATACACGGAACCGGCTAAAGGCCCTCGCCCCGCCTCATCCACACCACAAATCAATTGGCTGGCCTGCATGCTTAGCTAGGAAAAATCAGCCAGTATCATGCTGCTGGCTTTTTCCGCATTATTCTGTTTTAGGCTTAAGTGTATTTTGCTGAACTCGGCTTTCATCTCTTCAATTGCGTCTGTATCGCTTAGCAACTTAATGGCTGCTTCCGCTAATTTTTCTGGCGTGGCATCGTGTTGCAGCAGTTCCGGCACAATAAATTTACCGGCCAAAACATTGGGTAAGCCGACATACGGCTGCAAGAGCATGCGTTTTAATATCCACCAACTTAAGATAGGCATGCGGTAGGTAATCACCATGGGTTTTTTCAGTAAAGCAGCTTCTAATGTGGCCGTGCCTGAAGCCACAATCACGATGTCGGAGGCTTGCATGGCGTCGTGTGCGTGACCGAATAAGATCTGTATGGGCAGCGGCTCGTGCTCATGAAATAAAGCCAATTCGAAAATTTGTTTGCTTTCTCGGGTAACAAAAGGCACTAAAAATACGGCATGCGGGTAGTCTGTATGCAGTTTTTTTGCTGTTTGAATAAACAAGGCAGCATGTTGTTGCACTTCACTCTGCCGACTGCCTGGCAACATGGCTACCACCAAGTCAGTGGGCTTGAGTCGCAAGGTAGCACGTGCTGCAGCCGTATCTGGCTGCATAGGTATGGCGTCAGCTAATGGATGGCCGACGTAGCTAACCGGCACCCCTGCCTCTTGGTAGAGTGCCGATTCGAAAGGAAATAAGGTCAATATATGCGCTACAGCACGTTTGATTTTATTTAATCGGTTTTTGCGCCAGGCCCATATGGATGGGCTGACATAATGGATGGTTTTAATGCCCTGTTTTTTTAATTTTTTTTCTATGTGGAAATTAAAGTCTGGCGCATCAATGCCTATGAATAGGTCCACGCGGTGATTTAAAAAATGCTTAATCAATTGACGCCTGATGCGCATCAAGCCGAAGGCATGCTTAATCACTTCCAGATAACCACGAACCGACAAGCGCTCCATAGGAAATAGCGATTGCGCGCCCTCTCGCATCATCTTAGGGCCAGCTATGCCGACAAACTCAATGTCACTGCGTTTGTTTTTTAAAGCTTGCATGAGCAGGCCGCCCAGCATGTCCCCAGAAGCTTCCCCAGCCACTATGCCTATTCTGAGCATGAGCTTACCTGATGATGCCGCGCGTGGAGGCATTGAGGAAATCCGTCAGCACACGAACGTCATCCCCAGTCACGTTACTAATTTGGAGTTTCGCCTCAGCTAAACCCAGGCCTTTGCGGTATAGCGTTTTGTAGGCGCGTTTAATCTGCAACAGGCTGTCTGCCGAGAAACCCCGGCGCTTAAGGCCTTCCGCGTTGATGCCATGCGGCTTAGCATCGTAGCCGGCGGCGGCCACGTAGGGAGGAATGTCTTTAAAAACCACTGACCCCACAGCCGTAATGACGTGGGCGCCAATCTTGCAAAACTGATGCACCAAGGTAAAACCGCCAAGAACAGCGTAATCATGCACTTGCACATGACCGGCCAGGGAAGTATTGTTGGCTAACACCGTGTGATTGCCAACTTGGCAGTCGTGAGCGATGTGCACGTATGCCATGATCCAGTTGTCGTTTGCAATTTCAGTGACGCCACGGTCTTGTGTCGTTCCACGATTAATCGTACAAAATTCACGTATGGTATTGTGATCGCCAATGACTAAGCGAGTCGGCTCACCTTGGTATTTTTTATCTTGCGGCGCCTCACCTAATGAGGCGTATTGATAAATACGGTTGCCTACACCTATGCGGGTATCACCATTAATAGTGACATGGCTAGCAACAACAGTATCAGCGGCGATACGGACCTTGGGGCCTATGATGGAGTAAGGCCCCACCTCCACACTGGAATCGAGCTCTGCAGTTGGATGGATGATGGCCGTGGCATGAATTTTTGCCGCTAGCATCCGGCTTACTCTTTTTTATCTATCGCTTTAAGTATGCACATCATCTGCGCTTCAGCCACGACGTGGCCATCCACGCTGGCTACGCCAGAGTATTTCCATATGCCTTTTAAAATTCGATCTATCTTCACGTTAAAGACAATTTGATCGCCAGGTGACACCGGGCGTTTAAATCGTGCACTGTCTATGCCTGCAAAGTAATACACCGAGTCATCACTGGGTTTTACGCCCATGGTTTTGAAGGATAAGATGGCAGCGGCTTGGGCCATGGCCTCTACAATCAAAACGCCAGGCATAACCGGATGGTAGGGAAAATGCCCAGGGAAAAATGGCTCGTTAATCGTGACGTTTTTTAAGGCCACGATTTCATTGCCTAACTCCATAGAAATGACGCGGTCTATTAGGATGAATGGGTAGCGATGTGGCAGGTGATCCAATATTTCATGGATGTCCATGCTGGTAGAGGTCGTGGTGTTGGTCATTTTTATCTCGGCTTACTGTAAATGATGTTCGCTAATTTAATTACGATGCAATCTTGTTTTCATTATCTCGATTTTAACAGAGCCAGCTGTTTTTCGAGATTTTTAATTTTCCTTGCCAGCTTGTCTAAATGCCGTATTTGCGCTGCATTATTTAGCCAGTCTTGGTGCGATTGGAATGGCATGATGGCCGTGTAAGTGTCTTGTTGTAGCAATGAGCGTGTAATCATGCTGCCGGCACTAACGGTCACGCCATCGACAATTTCCAGATGGCCTAAGACCATGGCGGCCCCGCCTATCTTGCAATGCTTGCCAATGTTAGTGCTGCCGGCAATGGCCACGCAAGCAGCAATAGCCGTGTGCTCGCCTACCCGACAATTGTGACCAATTTGAATTAAGTTATCCAATTTAACCCCATCTTCAATCACGGTATCGTCCAAAGCGCCGCGATCTATGGTGGTATTGGCTCCAACATCGACATGGTTGCCTAGCCGAACACGGCCTAACTGAGGAATCTTGAGCCAAGCTTGCGATTCTTGGGCATAACCAAAGCCATCGGAACCCAAGACTGCACCAGAAAAAATATGGCAATGCTGGCCTATGCTGCAGTGGTGACCTATGGTGACATTGGATTCCAATTGACTGTGTGCCCCTAGGCTAACATCGTGTTCGATGACGCAGCCGCTGCCAATATGCACGTGCTCACCCAAGACCACGCCCGCGCCTATTACGCTTAGCGGGCCTATGCTGCATGAGGACGGGACGCTGGCGCTGGCATGAATCACTGCGCTAGCGGCAATACCGGGTGTTTTAGTTGGTGGGGGACTTAACATGGCGGCTAATTTGGCGTAGTAAGCATAGGGCTGCGGCACTACCAGACGTGGCAAATCGGTTAAATGCACATCGCCTGGGCGTAAGACAATGGCGCTGGCTTGGCATGTGGCTAATTGGCTTTGGTACCTAGCCTCATTGAAAAATCCAATATCGCCGCACGCGGCATGGCTTAATGAGGCCACTTTGCTTACCCTAACTTCGGCATCACCGAGGACAGTGCCACCTAAGGTCTTTGCTATCTCAGCCAGTGTGTAGGATTTGGCCATGCGGGCACACCTAAACGTTTAGCTCGCGCAGTGGCGCTTAGGACTAAGTTATTTTTTGCCTAGTGCTTTTAACACTTTATCGGTGATGTCGATTTTATCAGCCGCATACGCTACGCCGCTGTACATAACCAAATCGTAATTTTCAGCTTTAGCCACGCCTTGCACGGCCTTGTTGATGCGATCTTGTAGGCTGCCTAGTTCTTCATTTTTACGCAAATTAATGTCTTCACGTAATTCACGTTGTTTGCGTTGGAATTCAACTTTTATGTTTTGCACATCGCGTTCTTTATTCCGACGTTCAGCTTCCGTGATGGTTAAGCCGTCTTTATCCAGCGCCGTTTCCAGCTCTTTTATTTGCTTAGCCATTTTATCCAGCTCTTGAGAACGAGGGCTGAATTCGCGCTCTAATTTTTTTCCGCTTTCGGCCGTTTGAGGGGCTTCTTGAAGGATTTTATCGACTTGTACGTAACCAACTTTCAATTCGGCTGCTTGAGCAGTGAAGGCAAAGGCCATGAAGCTGGCAACAAGGAATTTTTGCAGTGGGTAGTTCAATTACATCTCCTAATACAGACTGTTTATGTGTTTATTATGCCACAAGCAGATTGGACATTTATGACAAAAATGTTGTGCTTGCAATTATTAGAACTGTTGGCCTAGCTGAAATTGTATGGTTTCAGTAATGTCTGAGGCACTGGCGTTAATTGGTTTAGCATAGATCAGTTTTAGCGGGCCAAACGGTGAGAACCAGCTCACACCCACGCCAGCCGAGTAACGTAAATCGTTTGGATCGGGCGTTTGACTGGATCCCCAAACGTAGCCGGAGTCAACAAAGGTGCTCAGTCTAAATTGCTTGGAATCCTTAATGCCCGGTATGGGGTAAAACAACTCGGCACTGGCCAGCGCACTTTGGTTACCGCCCACGTAATAGGTATTAGTACCATCCTTGGGCCCCAAAGTGCCGATGGCGTAGCCACGAACCGAGTTAACGCCGCCCATAAAGAAGTTTTTAAAGAATGGGTATTTAGCATCACCGTAGGAGTGGGCGTAGCCTAACTCGCCGTTTAGCATCAAGGTCAGGTCTTTGGCCATTTCCTTATACCAAGAGTGCTTATAATTGATTTTGTAGTATTGCAAATCCAGCACCGGCATGGTGACTTCACCACTCAAGCGTTGATAAACACCGTTATTGGTATACATAATGCTGTCGCGACTGTCGTGTGACCAACCGGCACTCAATGCTAATGAGTTACTGGTACAACCCGTGGTATTGCCGCAGTATTCTTGGTATTGGATTGGGCTTTCAGCGTAAAGATTGATGTCGGTTAAATCCGCGGACAAGCCAAAGCTCACGCCATCCCGCTCGTTTAATGGAATGCCAAAGCGCACGCCACCGCCGTAAGAGGATGTTTTATAGGTACCGACGTTATCCGTAGAGCCGGTATTGACGTCGCGCCTATAGACATCAAAACCACGACTGACGCCGTCAGGCGTGAAGTAAGGGTCGGTGTAGGACAAGGCGTAGGTGGTGTTCACCTTACCGGTGTTAAGTTGTGCGCTCACGCGGTTACCGGTACCTAGGAAGTTATTTTGGTTAACCGTGACACCAAACACCACACCCTCATTACTGGACAAGCCAGCACCAAATTGCACGCTGCCGGTCGATTGCTCAACCACGCTGATATTGAGATCCAC
>ERZ1034363.47-NODE-47-length-76713-cov-4.856386_pt1 | contig 76713 bp, 71 predicted proteins | sample MGYA00520616_ERZ1034363 | MGnify/ENA primary metagenome ERZ1034363 (study PRJEB33736, sample SAMEA104284506) | Azolla filiculoides | biome: Urban; feature: Water surface; material: Ditch water | place: Netherlands | collected 2015-10-28 | depth 0-0.1 m ...
CGGGGAATGTCTAAAATGCCCCAGATCGACCCAACAACAACTTAAATATTACCTAAGTCATTGATTTTATTGGTGGGCTGTGCGGGGATCGAACCCACGACAAACGGATTAAAAGTCCGCTGCTCTACCAGCTGAGCTAACAGCCCTAAATCAGTTCACTTAATAAAGCGTTCTAATTCGAAGGCCGCAATTATGCTCAAATAAAACGACCAAGTCAATCAAAGTCTAGCGTAAACCTGGAAATTTTCCTTGCATGGCACGCATCATTTTACCCATGCCACCTTTTGAGAACATTTTCATCATCTTTTGAGTCTCTTCGAACTGGTTCAAAAGTCTATTAACATCCTGTACTTGCACGCCAGAGCCCGCTGCAATACGGCGTTTTCTTGTGGCTTTAATGATTTCAGGCTTGCGACGTTCCAACGCTGTCATTGAATTGATAATGCCTTCAATGCGGCGCATGGCTTTGTCGCCATCTTCGTTATTCATTTTACCGGCCATGCCTGATGACATTTGTGCAGGTAGCTTATCCATAAGGGCGCCAACGCCGCCCATTTTACGCATTTGCACCATTTGCGCTTTAAAGTCTTCTAGGTCAAAGTTTTTACCTGACTTTACTTTGTCTGCTAATTTTTTGGCTTCTTCTAGATCAACACTTTTTTGCGCTTGCTCAATAAGTGAAAGCACATCGCCCATACCAAGCACACGTGATGCCATACGCTCTGGATGGAATGGTTCTAAACCATCGACTTTTTCACTTACACCAATAAATTTAATAGGTTTGCCTGTGACATGACGGACTGATAAAGCAGCACCACCACGTGAATCACCATCTAATTTAGTCAGGACAATACCTGTGAGTGGCAATGTTTCGCCAAAAGCACGTGCGGTATTAATCGCATCTTGACCTTGCATCGCGTCGACCACGAATAAGGTTTCAATTGGGTTGAGCTGTTGATGCAGGGCTTTGATTTCGGCCATCATGGCTTCATCAATGCCTAAACGACCTGCGGTATCGAAAATTAAAACGTCATAGAAAAAACGTTTGGCATGGACTAATACATCACGCGCGATGTCTTCCGGTTTTTGTGTATTACTTGAATCGAAGAAATCGATTTCTAAACTATTTGCTAGCGTTTTAAGTTGTTCAATCGCGGCAGGGCGATAAATATCGGCACTCACCAGCAATACTTTTTTCTTTTGCTCTTTTAAAAGCTTGGCGAGTTTTGCAGAGGTGGTCGTTTTACCAGAGCCTTGTAAACCTGCCATTAAAATGACGGCCGGCGGCACTGCAGCTAGATTTAATCCTACGTTCTCAGCACCCATGAGCTTGGTCAGCTCTTGGTGAACCACCTCAATGACGGCTTGGCCTGGGGTTAAGCTAGCAAGCACTTCCTTGCCTTGGGCACGCTCTTTTACTTGAGCAATAAAGTCTTTAACCACTGGCAATGCAACGTCTGCCTCGAGCAAGGCCATGCGCACTTCACGCATTGCATCCGCAATATTGTCTTCCGTTAGGCGGGCTTGGCCGCGCAGAGTTTTAATAACCCCTTGTAAACGACCACTTAAATTTTCTAACATGCTTTTAATTTCCTAATTGAAATAAGCGAATTTGATTTTAAATCGCACAGACGAGACCCTAAATAAAGCTCATGTTATAGTGTGATTTGTTAATAACTAACGTGATTTTAACTCATAACCCAAAATGCAAGCATCTACCTATCTACCTTATTTAGCTGTTGTTCTAAATTACGCATTAGTTGCGACAGATTTTTGGCGTGCCGCAAATAAAACAAGCACCTCAGAACAACATTTGAGTTTACGTTGGCATTCAGGATTAATTGCCCTAGGTTTATTGATTCATGGCGGCCTGTTATATCAAGACATTTTCATTGGTGACTTAAATCTCAATATTGCCAATACTGTTTCAGCGATTTTATGGTTAACCGTTTTAATTTACTGGATCGCCAATTTCAAGCATCAATTAAACAGCCTACAAGCTTTTGTACTGCCGCCAGCTGCCCTAGCCGTAGCGATTCAGGCGAGCTTTCACAACTCACACATCAATGCTTATGCCAGTGACAGCCTATTTATAGTGCATATCATTATTGCCATGCTTGCTTATAGCTTATTTACTTTTGCAGCCTTACACGCATTACTCATGGCGATGGCTGAACGCAGTCTGCATCAAAAAAATAATCTGATTAAGTTGCCTAGCTTTCCACCGATTATGATGATGGAGATTTTGTTGTTCAGAATTATTGGCTTGGGATTTGTATTACTAACATTCACGCTAATCAGCGGAATGTTGTTTTCTGAGCAAATTTTTCATCAAGCTTTAAAAATGAATCACAAAAATATTTTTGCGATTATTTCATGGCTGATTTACGGTGGCTTGCTCTTCGGTAGATTGCAATACGGTTGGCGTGGCCGTACTGCAATTCGTTGGACGCTTTCTGGCTTTGTGATCTTATTGCTGGCTTATGTTGGCACTAAGTTTGTACTAGAAGTACTGCTAGGTCGCTAAGATTATCTTAGGCTGATAATCGGCCAATTTTTGTCTTTTGCGTATTGCTCTAAAACCTGATCAGGATTCACCGCAATCGGTGCATCAACCAGCTTCATCAATGGCAAATCATTGTGTGAATCGCTATAAAACCAAGTCTTGCTAAAATCCTTCAGCGATTCGCCACGCGCTTCTAGCCATTCATTCAAACGTGTGATTTTGCCTTCTTGAAAACTTGGCGTACCAACAACCTTGCCAGTAAATTCACCATTCACTTCTTCAGGCACTGTTCCGATTAAATGCTCGATACCAAATGCCTTGGCAATTGGCCCTGTCACAAAGCTATTCGTCGCGGTAATAATCAACATCAAATCGCCATTGGCACGATGCCTTTCAACTAGTGCACGTGATTTTTCAGTCATCATAGGTGCGATTTTTGTTTGCATAAATTGCTGATGCCAAGCATCTAACTGAGCACGTGGATGTTGACTCAGCGGCTTGAGTTGGAATGCCAAGAATTTATAAATATCTAATTGGCCAGCTTTGTAATCTGCGTAAAACTGATCATTAATCGCTGCATGTTCTGCACGATTTAATACGTCAATTTCAATTAAAAACTCACCCCATTGGTAATCACTATCACCAGCGAGCAAAGTGTTATCCAAATCAAAAATCGCTAAATCCAACAGATACTCCTCAACAAATAAATACAGGCGACATCAGCCGCCTGTAAAAACAATCCATGTTACAAAAAACTAAACTTGCGGATGCGCACGTTCAGATTTAGCTTGGATTTTATTCAAACCATTTAAATACGCTTTAGCTGACGCAATCACGATATCAGTATCAGCGCCTTGACCATTCACAATACGACCACCTTTAGATAAACGTACTGTGACTTCGCCTTGGGCATCTGTTCCGCTCGTAATGTTGTTCACTGAATATAAAAGCAATTCAGCGCCACTATTCACAATTTTTTCAATCGCTTTAAATGCAGCATCTACTGGACCGCCGCCATCTGCCTCAGCACGTTTTTCTGCGCCATTATCAAGCACAGCAACCACTGCGTGTGGCGTTTCACCTGTTTGTGAACAAACTTGCAAATAAGCTAATTTAAAATACTCAGTGTCATCGCTCACGAATTCATCGCTTACCAATGCTTGAATATCTTCATCAAAAATTTCAGACTTTTTATCAGCTAAAGTTTTAAAGCGAGCAAAAGCAGCATTCAAGGCTTCTTCGCCATCTAAGGTAATGCCTAATTCTTCCAAACGTGATCTGAAAGCATTACGGCCAGACAATTTACCTAAAGTTAATTTGTTGGCGTTCCAACCCACATCTTCGGCACGCATAATTTCGTAAGTTTCACGGAATTTCAATACGCCGTCTTGGTGAATACCACTTTCATGTGCGAAAGCATTTGCACCAACCACCGCTTTGTTAGGCTGAACTGGATAGCCAGTAATGGTTGAAACCAATTTTGAAGTCGGCACGATTTGAGTCGTGTCGATAGTCGTGCTTAAGTTAAATACGTCTTTACGTGTACGCACTGCCATGACGATTTCTTCCAAGCTCGCATTACCTGCACGCTCACCCAAGCCATTAATCGTACATTCAACTTGGCGTGCACCGCCCATCACAGCTGCTAATGAGTTAGCTACCGCCATGCCTAAGTCGTTATGGCAATGTGTTGACCAAACCACTTTGTCTGAATTCTTAACGCGCGCAATTAATTGCTGCATACGCTCTCCCCAAAGTGCAGGGATTGAGTAACCAACAGTATCTGGCACGTTAATAGTTTTAGCGCCCGCTTCAATCACAGCATCAAAGACTTTTACCAAGAAATCCATATCAGAACGCACTGCATCTTCTGCAGAGAACTCTACGTCATCGGTATATTCCAACGCCCATTTTACGGCTTGCACAGCACGCGCCAACACTTGGTCTGGCGTCATGCGTAATTTATTTTCCATGTGTATAGGTGAAGTCGCGATAAAGGTATGAATACGGCCTTTTTTCGCAGGTTTAATCGCTTCACCAGCACGGCGGATATCGTTTTCATTGGCACGCGCTAATGAACAAACAGTTGAATCTTTAATGGCTTCAGCAACCGCGTAAATAGCATCAAAGTCGCCAGGGCTCGCAGCCGCAAAACCAGCTTCAATGACGTTCACGCCCAATTTTTCAAGTTGACGTGCGATACGAATTTTTTCTTCTTTAGTCATCGCAGCGCCTGGGCTTTGTTCGCCATCGCGCAATGTTGTATCAAATATGATTAATTGATTATTTTGAGTCATTTTATTTTTCCATCTTAATTTTTATAGCAGTACCCGTTACGCATTCGTCATAACGGCATGGGCAAATCTGTATTGTGGTGTTTGGTATGTGTACTGCCTAAGGCAGTAGTTTTGCTAGGCGTAACAAAGCACCAGCCAAGAGATGGCTGGAATTTGAATGTGCAGATGTGTAACTGTTTAATAACATAACGAAATAATATCATGCTTTTTATTAAAGAATAGTCAATTAAACTTATGACTCTGATAAGTTTTGCTTTGATTCTTTTTGGCCAACTCTCTGCAATAGCCACAACACATAGCCTGACAAAGCATAAACAAAAGACACAAAGAATAAGACTTCTGGTGGACTGTAAGACACCAAGACGATCGCCAATACAACAAACAAGATAACGATGAATGGCACACTACTTCTTAAATTAATGTCTTTACCGCTATAAAAACGTAAATCACTGACCATTGATAAACCAGCGCCAACCGTTAAAGTCCAAGCAATCCATTTCATTTTTAACCAAGGATAAAAGTCTAAATCGCCTGGCAAATCATTATCAAAACAAACCCAAACCAAACCAGCTAACAATGCAGCGGCGGCAGGACTAGGCAAGCCTTGGAAATAGCGTTTATCAGCATTACCTGAATTCGTATTAAAACGTGCCAAACGTAAGGCAGCGCAAGCGCAATAAATAAATGCAGCAATCCAACCTAATTTACCCATAGGCTTAAGTGCCCAAACATAAAGAACTAAAGATGGCGCAACTCCGAAAGAAACCATGTCTGAAAGACTATCAAATTCAGCACCAAATGCACTTTGCGTGTTGGTCATACGGGCAACACGGCCATCCAAACCATCAAGCACCATGGCAATAAAAATGGCGACAGCAGCATGTTCATATTTGCCATTCATCGCTTGAACAATGGCATAAAACCCAGCAAACAAAGCTGCTGTGGTAAATAAATTAGGAAGTAAATAAATCCCACGCTCACGCAAACTAGCTTGTGCAAGAGGGCTTTTACGACGGGTACGAGGTGTAGCTTCAGCCATATTTTCTGCATTTCCAATCATTAATCTTTGGCTAGTATATCAAAGGCTAGCTAATTGCCTATGCCTGACTATGATAGTATCGCGTTTTGATTGATTAACCTTTTAATTAGATTTACGCCTAAGCACATGCAATTTTCCCTGATTACCAATGATGGCCTTGCCCGAAGAGGCACCGTTAGCCTAGCGCACGGCGATGTTCAAACTCCCGCATTCATGCCTGTCGGCACTTATGGTTCTGTTAAAACGCTTTCGCCCGTTGAGATTCACGATATTGGCGCACATATCGTTTTAGGCAACACTTTCCATTTGTGGCTAAGACCAGGTTTAGACGTGATTGCCGCGCATGGTGGTTTGCATGACTTCATGGGATGGGATGGTCCGATTTTGACTGACTCTGGCGGCTTCCAAGTTTGGAGCCTAGGTGATTTACGCAAAATTACAGAAGAAGGCGTTAAATTTAGATCGCCGATTAATGGTGACAGCTGCTTTTTAACACCAGAAGAATCCATGCGAATTCAAAAAGTCTTAAATTCTGACATCGTCATGATTTTTGATGAGTGCACGCCCTACCCTGCGACTGTTAAAGAAGCAGATGACTCTATGCAGCTTAGCCTTCGCTGGGCACGTCGCAGTAAAGATGCACACCAAGGTAATCCAAATGCCCTTTTTGGTATTATCCAAGGCGGGATGTACGAAGACTTACGTGATGTTTCATTGAATGGTTTAACCGACATCGGATTTGATGGTTATGCCATTGGTGGTCTTTCTGTTGGCGAACCCAAAGAAGACATGCTGCGCATCTTGGCGCATACCGCACCTAAAATGCCGCAAGATAAACCACGCTATTTAATGGGTGTAGGCACCCCTGAAGATTTAGTGGCTGCGGTCAGCAACGGGGTTGATATGTTTGACTGTGTAATGCCTACACGCAATGCACGTAATGGCTGGTTATTTACTCGCCATGGCGATATCAAACTTAAGAATGCACGCTACAAGCTAGACACAGGACCATTAGACCCTGAATGCACTTGCTATACCTGCAAAAATTTCACTCGGGCATACTTGCATCATTTGCATCGCGTAGGTGAGATTTTGGGCGCCCGCCTCAACACCATCCATAACTTACATTATTATCAAGAACTGATGGCTGGCATGCGTAAAGCAATTGAAGAACACACCTTTGAAGACTTCAAAAAAACCTTTGCAGCGCAACGTGGTGGAATTCGCGCCGAGGGTTAAGACTCTATGTTAATATTTCGCACTTATTGAATACACTAAGCTAGTAAAGAAAGGCTCTACCTCATGTTAATTAGTACCGCTTACGCTGCATCATCTGCTCCAGCACAAGACTGGACAAGTTTTTTACCAATGGTTGTTATTTTTGTTCTGTTTTATTTCATGTTGATTCGTCCACAAATGAAACAAGCAAAAGCCCAACGTGAGATGATTGCTGCCTTGCAAAAAGGTGATGAAGTTGCAACAAGCAGCGGCATTATCGGCAAAATCACTAAAGTAGGTGACGATATCATTAGCCTTGAAATTGCTGCGGGCGTTGTGATTAACGTTCAAAAACCTGCTATTCAAGCAAAATTAGAAAAAGGCACGATCAAAGCGCTTTAATCTTAAGTTATTTATCAATATGGCCTAGCAACGCTAGGTCATTTAACCATCAACAGTTATTAATGCGAGTCACATCATGAATCGTTACCCATTGTGGAAGTACCTTTTAGTTTTATTTGTTCTAGCGATAGGCTTGGTTTATTCCATGCCTAATATGTTTGGCGAATCGCCTGCTGTACAAATTACAACTGCAAAAAATTCCGCAAAATTGGATCCTGCCACACTTAAAAAAGTGGAAGATGCGCTTAAACAAGAAAACATCACTTTTGATGCAATCTTTATGGATCCTACTGGCGTCAAGGTTCGGTTTGCTGACACCGATACTCAAATTAAAGCAAAAGATGCGCTTAAGAATAATTTAGGCAAAGATTATGTGGTTGCTTTAAATCTAATATCACGTTCACCAGCATGGCTTACTAACATCGCTGCTCGCCCAATGTATTTGGGTTTGGACTTGCGTGGTGGGGTTCACTTCTTATTACAGGTTGATATGAAGTCAGCGCTTGACCAAGCAGCTGATCGTTATGTAAGCGACATTCGCTCTGCCCTTCGTAAAGACCGCATTTCTTATTCTGGCGTTGCACGTGAAGGCCAAACTGTACAAGTTAAATTTAGCGATGCTGACCAATTAGCAAAAGCTGAAAAAATTCTTAACAAAGAATTCCCTGATTTAACGTTCAAAACGACTAATGAAACCGTAACAGCGAGCTTAAGCTTAGCGGCACAAACACGTATTCAAGATTTTGCGCTTAAGCAAAATATCCAAACGCTACACAACCGTATTAATGAATTGGGTGTAGCTGAGCCAGTGATTCAACAACAAGGTTTAGATCGCGTGGTTGTTCAACTTCCAGGCGTTCAAGACACTGCAAAAGCAAAAGAAATTTTAGGTCGTACTGCGACGCTAGAAATTCGCTTAGTAGATGAAGAAAAAAGTGATCCAGCAACATTAGATCAAGCAAGCAAAGGGCAATTGCCTTTTGGCGATGAATTCTTTGTTGGTCGTAATGGTCAGCCAGTATTAGTTAAAAAGAAAGTTGAACTGACAGGTGACTATATTACTGATGCGGGTCCAGGCTTGGATCAACAAAGTGGTCGCTCGGTAGTTCACGTAACTTTAGATGCTCGCGGTGCACGTATTTTTAGACAAGTGACTAAAGATAACGTTGGTAAACGTATGGCCATTTTACTGATTGAAAAAGGTCAGGCAGAAGTGATTACTGCACCAGTGATTAACGAAGAAATTGGTGGTGGTCGTGTGCAAATCTCTGGCATGGACAATGTTCAAGAAGCCACTGACATTTCATTACTACTTCGTGCTGGCGCGCTTGCCGCACCGATGGAAATCATTGAAGAACGTACTGTTGGCCCAAGCATGGGTGAAGAGAATATCAAACGTGGTATGCACTCAACACTATGGGGCTTTGCTGCTATCGCCGTATTCATGTTGATTTACTACGTATTGTTTGGCGGTATTTCAGTGGTTGCACTAGGCATTAACTTGTTGCTTTTACTTGCCATACTTTCAATGTTGCAAGCAACACTCACCCTGCCAGGTTTAGCCGCGATTGCGTTGACACTGGGGATGGCGATTGATGCAAACGTATTGATTAATGAACGTATTCGTGAAGAGTTACGCAGCGGTAATTCTCCACAAGCTTCTATCCATGCTGGATACGACCGAGCATTCGATACGATTTTGGACTCTAACGTGACAACCATGATTGCCGGTTTGGCCTTGTTCATGTTTGGCTCAGGTCCAGTCAAGGGCTTTGCTGTGGTTCACGTGCTAGGCATTTTGACTTCAATGTTTAGTGCTGTTGTTGTATCACGTGCGATTGTGAATTTGGTTTACGGCTATCGTCGCAAAATCGACAAATTGGCGATTGGTTAATTGCTCGTTTCATTCATTTAAAGAACGCTTAATTTAAGAGTAAAGATTATGGAAATTTTTAGAATCAAGAATGACATTCCGTTTATGAGCTATGGCCGTTTAACTACGGCAATTTCTCTAGTTACGTTTATCTTTGCGGTATTTTTTCTTGCGCAAAAAGGTTTAAACCTAGGTGTAGACTTTACTGGCGGCACTGTGATCGAAGTCAGCTACCCTCAAGCGGCTGATTTAACAAAGATTCGTCATGCTGTAGATAGCGTTGGCTTAAATGAAGCGACTGTTCAAAACTTTGGCTCAAGCCATGATGTGATGATTCGCTTACCACTTAAAAAGGGCGTGACTTCAGCTCAACTATCTGAAGAAGTATTAAGTGCTCTACATAAAGAAGATGACCAAGTTGAAATGCGCCGTGTTGAAACTGTTGGCGCACAAGTTGGCCAAGAGCTTTATGACAATGGCGCACTCGCTCTACTACTAGTTTCTATTGGTATCATGGCTTACTTAGCGATGCGATTCGAATGGCGCTTTGCGGTTGCTGCAATTGTTGCGAACATGCATGACGTTGTGATTATTTTGGGTTTCTTTGCTTTCTTTCAATGGGAATTCAACTTAACTGTTTTAGCTGCGGTATTGGCTGTTCTAGGCTACTCAGTAAATGAGTCTGTAGTGGTATTTGACCGAGTACGTGAAAACTTCAAGAAAATGCGTAAAGCTGCGGTGACGACAGTAATTGATAATGCGATTACTCGCACAATGTCACGTACCGTCATTACCCACTTCTGTACACAGTTAATGGTGTTATCAATGCTGTTATTCGGTGGCGAAACCTTACATAACTTCTCGCTTGCGCTGACAATTGGTATTTTATTTGGTATCTATTCTTCAGTATTGGTTGCTTGCCCGATTGCACTGTACTTAGGTGTATCACGTGAGAACTTAATTACTGGCGCAGAAAAGAAACAAAACGAAGAGACCATGCCTTGACAAGTAAAGGCTAAAGCGTGGAAACTTAAGTATTCCATTCAATAGCGATTCCACTTGGACATACCCATACATCTGCAATTCCTTGTACTAGGATTGCTACTTGCGTTATCAGCGTTTTTTTCAAGCGCTGAAACCAGCCTCATGACCCTTAATCGTTACCGCCTGCGCCATCTCGCAAATGATGGCCACCGCGGTGCACGACTTGCTCAGGCACTACTCAAAAAAACTGACCATCTTCTAGGCGCGATTTTACTTGGCAATACTTTTGCTGCGGTTGCTATTGCAACTATCAGTGATGACATTAGCCTTCAGCTTTTAGGTGAAGGAAATACCGGATTAATCATCGGCACAATCACTGTCACTTTTGTGATTCTGATTTTTGGTGAAATCACGCCTAAAGTGGTGGCCGCCGCTCATGCTGAAAAATTAGCCTTTGCATACAGCTACGTGCTATATCCCCTCACAAAAATACTCTACCCAGCAATCTGGTTTACCAATTTATTTGTGATGGGATTGCTTAAGTTGTTTCGCATCAAAGTTAACTTCTCAGAAGTAACACAAGCTATATCAACTGAAGAATTGCGAAGTATCGTAACGGAATCTGGCCATTACATCCCGAAAAAGAATCGGGCCATTTTGCTTAATTTATTCGATTTGGAAAATGCGATTGTGGATGATGTGATGACTGCTCACACGCACATTGAAGATGTCGATTTAGACACGCCATTTGAAGAGCTTACACTTCAAATCTCATCTAGCAACCATACCCGCCTCTTGGTTAAACAAGGAGCAAATGAAGAAATTGTCGGAGTGATACACATTCGAAAAGTCATCAATTTACTTCGGAATGGTGAACTGACGATTGAGGGCCTTAAAGAAATTATTGATGATCCTTATTTCATTCCATCGGGCACGCCTTTATATACTCAAATTCAACAATTCCAAGAGAAACATGAACGTTTAGCTTTAGTGGTTGACGAATATGGTGAACTGAAAGGCTTAGTAACACTCGAAGATATATTAGAAGAGATTATCGGCGATTTCACTACACAATCACCTTTACGTGCTAACACTTACCATCAAGAAGAAGACGGTAGTTGGCTGGTTGATGGCAGTAGTAACTTGCGCGACTTAAATAAAAAATTAAATCTTGAATTTCCACTCGATGGACCAAGAACATTAAACGGATTAATTCTTGAACATTTCGAGGATATTCCTGAAGCGGGTACAAGCATTAAGATTGCCAATTGCGCTTTAGAGATTGTACAAACACAAGACAAGATTGTTAAAAGCGTTAGATTGTTGCTGCTAAACAGCAACAGTGATCAAGATGAATAGCTGAAGTCATTAAAGCCTCATAACCATTTTCATTTCAGGCTTGAATTATTTCGAATTAGGCTCAAAATAGGATACGCATGGCTAGCATTAAGCATCAAGAAAATACCATTGAAGCCACTAAAACGGCAAAACCAAAACCACCTTCTATGTATCGGGTCGTTTTACTCAATGATGATTTCACCCCTATGGAGTTTGTTGTAGATGTACTTGAACGTTTTTTTAATAAAAACCGTGAACAAGCAACGCAAATCATGCTCCAAGTACATACCGAAGGCTCGGGCGTGTGCGGAATTTATCCACATGGAATTGCAGAAACAAAAGTAAGCCAAGTATTAGCTTACGCAAATGAATACCAACATCCATTGCAATGTGCAATGCAGGAAGTATAAAAGTCGTCAAAAGGTCTTAATAATGATTGCTCAAGAATTAGAAGTTTCACTCCACATGGCCTTTATGGATGCTCGCCAAAAAAGGCACGAGCTGATTACGGTCGAACATTTGCTAGTAGCGATGATAGACAATCCAACCGCTGCAGAGGTGTTACGTGCCTGCGGAGCTAATCTAGAAACCCTACGTTCTGAGCTTAACCACTACATTGAAGAACACACACCGACGGTGGATGGCTTGGAAGAAGTCGACACACAACCAACCTTGGGCTTTCAACGTGTGATTCAACGCGCCATTTTGCATGTGCAATCATCTGGCAAAAAAGAAGTAACCGGCGCTAATGTACTAGTAGCAATTTATGGTGAGAAAGATTCACATGCTGTGTTCTTCTTGCACCAACAAAATATCACCCGTTTAGATGTTGTGAACTATATCGCGCATGGTGTTGCAAAAGCTGAGGAAGCTAGCGCAAGAAGCGCCGAAGCAAATCCAGAAGCTGGGACAGAAGCCCCTCCAGCAAGTGCTTTGGATAGTTATACTCTCAATCTAAACCAACAAGTATTGGCTGGCAAAATTGATCCTGTAATCGGTCGTGATAAAGAACTAGAACGTGTTATTCAAACGCTATGCCGTCGTCGCAAAAATAACCCATTATTGGTTGGTGAAGCAGGTGTTGGTAAAACTGCAATCGCTGAAGGTTTGGCACGTCGTATCGTTGAAAAAAGCGTGCCAGAAGTATTGGCCAATGCTGTCATCTACTCACTCGATATGGGCGCACTATTAGCAGGTACAAAATACCGTGGCGATTTTGAGCAGCGTCTAAAAGCAGTGATGCAAAAACTTGCTGAACAAGAAGATGCGGTGTTGTTTATTGATGAGATTCACACACTGATCGGTGCGGGTGCTGCAAGTGGCGGCACCATGGATGCTTCTAATTTACTCAAGCCAGCACTGTCCAATGGATCACTAAAATGTATAGGTGCAACCACCTATCAAGAATACCGTGGCATTTTTGAAAAAGACCATGCTTTATCACGTCGCTTCCAAAAAGTGGACGTTGAAGAACCGAGTGTTGCTGAAACAGTTGAGATTCTCAAAGGCCTTAAATCTCGCTTTGAAAAACATCACAGCGTTAAATACAGTGCTGCTGCGCTCAATACTGCAGCTGAATTATCAGCGAAATATATCAATGATAGACACTTGCCGGACAAAGCGATTGATGTGATTGATGAGGCTGGCGCGGCACAACGTATATTGCCTAAATCAAAACAGAAAAAAGTGATTGGCGATAAAGAAATTGAAGACATTATCGCCAAGATTGCACGTATTCCACCTAAGAACATTTCAACAGATGATAGAAATGCTTTAAAAACTTTAGATCGTGATTTAAAAGCTGTCGTGTTTGGTCAAGATCAAGCGATTGAGTCACTTGCCTCAGCCATTAAAATGGCACGCAGTGGCTTAGGCAACGCTAACAAACCAATTGGCTCATTCTTATTCTCTGGCCCAACAGGTGTAGGTAAAACTGAAGTCGCTAAACAACTAGCCTATACCTTAGGGATTGAGTTGGTACGCTTTGATATGTCTGAATACATGGAGCGTCATGCAGTTTCGCGTCTAATCGGTGCGCCTCCTGGTTATGTAGGTTTCGAACAAGGCGGCCTATTAACCGAGGCAATCACTAAGCATCCATATTGTGTCTTACTGTTAGATGAGATTGAAAAAGCACATCCTGATATTTATAACATCCTGTTGCAAGTGATGGATCATGGTACGTTGACCGACAACAACGGTCGCAAAGCTGACTTCCGAAATGTCACTATCATCATGACCACTAATGCGGGTGCGGAGTCACTTTCTAAAACTAGCATGGGCTTTACACAAGGCAAGCAAGCGGGCGATGAAATGGCTGAAATCAAACGTTTATTCAGCCCAGAATTCCGCAACCGTTTAGATGCAACTGTTTCGTTTGCACCGCTTTCTGAAGATGTGATTATGCGTGTCGTTGATAAATTCTTAATGCAATTAGAAGATCAATTACATGAGAAAAAAGTTGAGGCTAACTTTAGCGACAAACTTAAAGCTTATCTTGCTAAAAAAGGCTTCGACCCACTCATGGGTGCACGACCAATGTCTCGCTTAATTCAGGATACTATTCGTCGTGGTTTAGCTGACGAATTGCTATTTGGCAAACTAGCCAATGGCGGTCATGTGAATGTCGATATTAATGAAAAAGATGAAATCATCTTAGATTTTGATGATATTGCTAGCCCTAAGTCTACAGGCACCTCTGATCAATTAGCGGCTGATACCGTAGAATAAAACCTGCATCATCACATCCAGTTAGGCGTCCTGCCAAACTGGATGTTTTTGCATAATATCGTTAAATAACTGACTATCCTTTAAGTTAGATAACCAGACTTTAAGTTTTGAATAGTGAGTCGCATCAAACCAATCTTCGTCGACCATGCTAAATTGACGAACAAAAGGAAAAATAGCGATATCTACTTGAGCAAACTGATCTCTCAACAAGTAATGATGTCGTGACAGTAACTCTTCCAAGCGTTTTAAAAATAACTCTCCCTGTGCACGATAATGTTCCATCGGAAACTCAGGATATCTGTCAGCATACTTATATCGATCTAAAGCTTGCTTAAAAGCACCATCATTTTCTGCAATTAAAGCAGCTGTATGCGACTTTAATTCAGAAGATGAGCTGAGCATCCAATCATCAACATCACGCTGATTTAGAGCCCACTCCATGATTTCCAAGCTTTGCTCAATCACTTGACCATTTGGCTGAATTAAAACTGGCACCGTTCCTTTAGGAGATGCCAAAAGCATAGACTGTGGTTTTTCACGCAAGGAAATTTCACGAATTTCGACATCAACGCCAGCATATCGAAGTGCCATTCTTGCGCGCATCGCATAAGGGCAACGACGATAAGAATATAAGATGGTCTGAGACAAACTATTCGCCAATGAGGTGCAACAGAACCTGACGCGTATGAGAAGCGAGCCTATGCTCGTAAAGGAAAATACCCTGCCAGGTGCCTAGTGCTAATTTTCCATTAAGCAATGGAATAGAAATAGATGTTTGCGTGAGTGCGCTTCTGACATGTGCCGGCATATCATCTACGCCTTCAGCTGTGTGAATAAACAAAGGATCGCCATCAGGCACTAGACGTGCAAAAAAACTTTCCATATCCACGAGCACATCAGGATCATAATTTTCATTAATCAAAATACTCGCAGAGGTATGTTGAATATAAAGGTTTAGCATCCCCGTTTGCATGCCACTATTTGCCGCCCACTGCATAATCTGTGGCGTAATATCGTACAAACGACGACCGTTCGTTTTAACACTGATTTTATGATTAATTTGATGCATATCTAACATTACCAACCAAAACGATAGAACATATTAGGCCCATAAAAAGGCGGTCTGTAACGTCCATAAGGATAAGGGCCATAACCCCAGAAAGGATCATAGAATTGTTGCCTTAACTGGTATTCACGCTTGAGCTTTTCTTGCTCTTTCAGTTTAGCTTTCTCACGCTTGTTAATCTCTTCAGCAAAGCCATCACGTATCGCTTGCTCATGGGCTTGATGAATAAAATCCAGAACCTTGGCATCAACACCTTTTCTACTTAAATCCAGTAACTGAGTTGGCGATAAATCATATTGTGACTGGCTGTCTTTTATTTTCTGAATAATTTGCTCAGCGGGCACTTTGGTTTGAGAAAGCTGAACAATCTCATCCAAACTTAAATTTGGCACTTGCTTGGGCATAATACGCTCAAGCTCTTCTGGTGAAATACGCTGTATCAAAGGTTCTTGATTAGGCGCACTGGCACAGCCAGTGACTAAAATAACCGCCACTAACCATGCCGTGTTTTTACTTAAAAATTGATTCAAACTTTTAAAAAGATTCATGACAACACTTTATTTAGTGAACAACATTTTTCCACCTTTGAAGTCTACCTTAATCGTTTCTTTTGGCGCAAAATTACCTGCCAAAATTTCACGCGAAAGCGGATTCTCAAGCTCACTTTGAATTGCACGCTTCAATGGTCTTGCACCATAAACTGGATCAAAACCGGCATTAGAGATTTCAGATAAAGCAGCTTCACTCACCTCTAATTGCATATCCATCGCAGCCAAACGTTTAGCCAAGTATTGCAATTGAATGCCTGCAATTGCCTTAATATTACTCTCGCCAAGTGAATGGAATACCACGACTTCATCAATGCGATTGATGAACTCTGGACGGAAGTGTGTTTTCACCTCACCCATCACTGCCAATTTAACCACTTGGTAATCATCACCCTGCATCCCTTGTATCATCTGACTACCCAAGTTAGATGTCATGATAATGACGGTATTTTTAAAGTCCACCGTACGGCCTTGACCATCGGTCAAACGACCATCATCCAACACTTGCAGTAAGACGTTAAACACATCAGGATGCGCCTTCTCAACTTCATCGAGCAAAATCACTGAGTAAGGTTTACGACGCACCGCCTCAGTCAAAGTTCCACCTTCTTCGTAGCCAACATAACCCGGAGGCGCGCCAATTAAACGTGAGACAGAATGCTTTTCCATAAACTCGCTCATATCGATACGAATTAAATGGTCTTCTGAATCAAATAAGAAGCCAGCCAATGCTTTACATAGCTCAGTTTTACCAACGCCAGTAGGCCCTAAGAACAAGAACGAACCATAAGGTCTATTAGGATCACTCAAGCCAGAACGTGAACGACGAATCGCATCTGAAACCAAACGAACTGCCTCATCTTGACCTACTACACGCTCATGCAATTTCGTTTCCATCGTTAATAATTTTGCACGTTCACCCGTCATCATTTTAGATACAGGAATGCCGGTTGCACGACTCACGACTTCAGCAATCTCTTCAGCACCTACTTGTGTACGCAGTAGTTTGTTGAGCTTCACTTCACCCTTGTCTTCTTCAGCTGCAGCATTTTTCAACTGCGCTTCCAAAGTTGGTAATTTACCGTATTGCAACTCAGAAACTTTCTGCCACTCACCTTTACGAGTCGCTTCTTCCATTTGTTGCTTAATCTTTTCAATCTCTTCTTTGATATGCGCAGAGCCTTGAACTTGAGCTTTTTCAGCTTTCCAAATATCTTCCAAGTCAGCGGATTCTTTTTCCAATCTCGCAATCTCTTCTTCAATCAAAGCAAATCGCTTTTTAGAACCTTCGTCTTTTTCTTTACGCACCGCTTCACGTTCGATTTTCAATTGAATCAAACGACGATCCAACTTATCCAAAGCTTCCGGCTTACTGTCAATTTCCATCTTAATCTTTGCTGCTGCTTCATCAATCAAATCAATCGCCTTATCAGGCAAGAAACGATCAGTAATGTAGCGATGGCTTAGTTCTGCCGCAGCAACAATTGCAGGGTCGGTAATTTCTACCCCGTGATGCAATTCGTACTTTTCTTGTAAGCCACGCAAAATCGCAATCGTTGCTTCAACTGATGGCTCATCTACCAATACCTTTTGAAAACGACGTTCTAAAGCTGCGTCTTTTTCAATATATTTACGATATTCATCGAGTGTAGTTGCACCAACGCAATGTAACTCACCACGTGCTAAAGCTGGCTTAAGCATATTGCCGGCATCCATTGCACCCTCAGCCTTGCCCGCGCCGACCATCGTGTGAAGCTCATCAATAAATACAATTGTTTGACCTTCATCTTGGGCCAACTCTTTCAGCACCGATTTCAAGCGCTCCTCGAATTCACCGCGATATTTAGCACCCGCGAGTAAAGCAGCCATATCAAGCGACAGCACTTTCTTACCTTTAAGAGACTCAGGTACTTCACCATTTACAATACGTTGTGCCAGGCCTTCAACAATGGCAGTTTTACCAACACCAGGCTCACCAATTAAAACTGGATTATTTTTAGTGCGTCGTTGTAAAACTTGAATCGCACGACGAATCTCATCATCACGACCGATGACAGGATCAAGTTTGCCCATACGTGCACGCTCAGTTAAATCTAGTGTGTATTTTTTCAATGCCTCGCGCTGACCTTCCGCCTCTTGATTATCAACAGAGTCGCCACCACGTACTGCTTTAATCGCAGCTTCAAGCGCAGCTTTATTTAAGCCAACTTGTTTAAGTAATTTTGCGGTATCGCCCTTATCTTCAGCTAAGGCAAGCAAGAACATTTCACTGGCGATATAAGCATCACCACGTTTCTGCGCGTGTTTGTCAGTTAGATTTAATAGATTATTTAAATCACGAGAAATCGTTACCTCGCCAGAACTTTCAGCGACTTTAGGCAACTGGTTGATTGCTACTTGAAGGCCAGCTTTAAGCGGTTCCAAATTAACGCCAGCACGTGCGAGCAATGATGATGTTCCACCATCATCTTGGTTCAATAAAGCTGAAAGCAAATGTGCAGCCTCAATACTGGTATGGTCATGACCGACCGCCAAGCTTTGCGCATCATTTAATGCTTGTTGGAATTTAGTTGTAAGTTTATCGACTCTCATTACTCACCCCACTTAAGTTTCTAATATCACTTAAATGGGGGAGTATTTTGAATTTTCAATGGGAACAACAGATATTTAAAGAAATGAGATTTACTTCTGATCAGAGACTATAAAATTACGGCCCTCATCATCTGAAATAAGAACCTCTAACTTAGATTGGTTTAACAACTGATAGCTCAAAATCAACTGACCTGATTTTTCAGACAACAAAACTTGATCAGCTAATTGAGGCGTTATCTTTTTAGGTAATGAAGAGACCCAAGCATCTCCATCAACACGGGCGTAATAAACTGCTTGCTTAGCAGTAGAAGCCCATGCCACATGCCAACCCCAATCGCCGCCTTTTAAAACTGAAACCTCAGGGAAATGACACTTAGCCTCTTTGCTGCCGGCAAAACTTAATCGAATAACTGGTGGAGATCCATCATTGATAACAGGCGCCATGACTAAATCAAAAACGCCATCTTCAAACTGCTGTTGCCATATAGCAACTTTCTGACCAAATTCTTCTGTATATAAAACTCCACACAATCTATCTTGTTCAGAAAAAGCTTCAGCTTGTAAAGATGCATTAGCCAATAAGACATAAAGAAAAACTAAAATATATATAAATCTAATCATTAGAATTACTGATATTAATGGTGACTATTCTGACTAAAAGAATCAATTGCTTCTAACTTCTTAGACCCCAGAGACTTTTCCTTAATATTTAATTCTTCAATTATTTTTTTAGATACTTTCAATGGAATACCTGCTTTAGTTAAGCTATCTATTTGTTTAATAGCCGCTCCGCCGCAAGCAGAAATTTCCCATCTTTTTTCTTTCCTAACTAGTAATGCACGACCAGCCTTATCTAATTGAGACCAGTCGGCAATTGCATAGTTATCTTGAACAACAACAATGTGCGTTATAACCTTTGAATTTGATTTATCAAAGGTAGCTGATATGACATTTTTAACATCACCAATATCCTCACCTCCAAAAACAAAGTGAGGATATATCGCAACTAACAAACATATTAATTTAATAAATTTCAACTTAACCCCTAAAAATTAATCGTGCCTTTTAGCCAAAATGTACGACCAGGCTCATTAACCCGAGTTGTTTGGTTATAGCCAGCAATAGCACCTCCCATTCCATTACTGCCAGACCTACTTATAAACTCAGCATATGTTTTATCAAATAGATTATCTACTCCTGCAGTAACAACACTATTCGCACTAGGCCTCCAACCAGCATGCATAGAAAAGATACCAAACCCAGAACTGCGTCCAATGTCTTTCCCAGCAATATTACCTTGCCCTATGGAGTAATTATTTTGCTCACTAACTAACCTAAACAAACCACCAGCAAACCAAGTTTTATTATCATAATTTAGACCTAATCTTCCTTCCAGCGGCGGCAATTGAGCTAAATCAAGGCTATCTGTTTCATTACGACCTTTGACATAAGCTATGCTCGCATTTGTTTTCCACGCATCGTCAATTTTATAAGTAAGATCCATTTCGCCGCCATAAGTATGTGCATCAACATTACGTGTAGATGAATACATTGACATTGCTGCCACATACCCACTTCTATTATCAATCAGGATAAAATCATTAATCTTGTTATAAAACAATGAGCTGGATAAATTTAGTTTTTCATAATGACTTAGAAAACCGATGTCTAGCTGATTAGTTTTTTCATTTTTAGTCGCCATAAATGCACTATTGGCATCTACAGTGCCTGACCGATGGTTAGGAATAAGCTCCCAATAATCTGGGAAACGCTCTGCATGCCCCAACCCTGCATACAGAGTCACTGGGATTGTTAAATCTTTCTCAAATCGTCCAAAAGCAGAGCTTAAGGTATCATTCCTTGATTTTCCGCTTGTGTCACTTACCGATAGACTTCTTTTATCTTTTGCATCCCAGAAATCAGCTCTATACCCTGCAATTACTCTCGTATCGTCATAAATTTGATGGCGCACTTCCCCAAACAAACCTATTTGCTGAAACTTAGAATCATCAGTCATTGGTGATGAAGATGGCATCCCCATCATTGCGGCCATCAAGTTCTTACCGAACCCTTTTTCATGCTGGCTAGATTGAAAATCAAGACCAACTGTCAAATCAGTATTTTTAGACAAAATCAAATCGGATGATAATTTAACATTGTTTGTTTTGTGCTTTAGTCTTGCCCAACCCATCGTACCAGGTGTTCGTAATTTATAGTCATCCATTACATGATCAATATCATTCTGGGAGATCTGAAATGAGACTTTATTAATCACATTAGAAATTTTGCTTTTTTCAAATCGCAAAGCAAAATTTTCTCTCTGAAATTTTGTTCCATCCATTGCACGATCTGCATATGACGCCCAGCCATCACTATATGCGGCAGAAAGTTCTAGTTTTGTATTTTCATCAATTGCAAGACCTGCAGCTAAATTGCCACTATATCGCTTGTAACTTGAATGAACATCGTTACCATTGCCGTCCTTGTAATCCCCCGATCTCGAATTTGTAGCAACGCCCTGAATATAAAACTGCTCATTGCCCGCCTTAACATCAGCCACCTCATCGTTACGTCCAAAACTACCAACTAACAAACTTGCTCTGCCTTTATATCCAGGCTCTTTCAAGAAGCTAATACTTCTTTCAAACATTACAGAACCAGCTGACGCACCAGGTCCGTAAAGCACCGTTTGCGGTCCTTTAACCACTTTTAATTTGTCATATGTTTCAGGAAAAATATAAGAGGTTGGTGCATCCATGCGCATAGAACAACCACCAAGAACATTCTGACCATCAACCAAAACGTTCAAACGTGAGCCTGCCATACCACGAAGAACAGGCTCACCATCCGAGCCACCTTTTCGCATTACGCTAAACCCTGGAATGGTTTTTAAATAATCAGCACCATCATGAGATGGGAGTGGTTGCCTAGGGATTCTAGGATCAGTTTGAATAACTAAAGGCTCAGTAGTATGAACGGAAGTAACAATAACTTGATCAGCATCCAAGTGCTCTGCCTGGACGAAACCAACATAAGATAACGCTAATAACAAAAGAACATTTTTTTTTCTTAAATTTAGCACGTAATTTCTATTTCCAATTGCTTTCATAAAGTATTCCTTAATATTTCGCTGTGCATTTATTTCATCAGCAAATAAATAAACATAATCAACAATCATCTAAAGCAGATTGCTTATTAATCGTTTTAAATAATGGAAACTTAGATTGCAGGTGGGGCTTGTGGTGGATTTGAGACTTGGAAACGAATTTCAAGAAGAGGTCCGCAATAAATATCAACGGGATGAATTGAATTTATTGTGGCTAGAAATAAAGTTTTTTCAACATTTGGTACGGTAGCGTCAGAAGAATAATTAGAGCAGTAAAGACAATGCGCCAAATGCTTATCAGCTTTATTATCTTCAGGGACTTCTGGACTTTTAATACCAAGATTAACAGAGTCTACAACAACTAGCTTCATACCATTAGATGTGCAAACCTCTTGCAACGTATCCGATGTATTACTGGTAGATAAAGCATAAGAAATACCAGGCGCAAAAGACGCAAAAATGATTGCAAGAATTGCGATCAAGCTAGTAATCTTATTGAGTCTTAAACTAAACATTTAATAATTCTATCAGAACAATTCCATTTTTTAAAAGTGGGATATTAATTATTCTTCAAAGAAACCCTGTTATAAGCTTTTTTATCAGGCCTAAAGCCTGCAAGCTTATTGCGGCTTTTTAAAACTATCTAATAACAACAAAGCAACACCGCCTGTAATCGCAGAATCCGCCAAATTAAAAGCTGGCCAATAATACTGACCAATATGGAAAAACAAGAAATCAACGACATAACCTAAGGTGAGTCTGTCGTACAAATTACCTAAGGCCCCACCCAAGACTAAAGCTAAGGCCAAACAAAACAACTTCTGTTCTGAATTTTTTCTTAACAAATAAATCATCACAACTGAAGCAATGAAAGCAATTGCACTAAAAAATAAGCGTTGCCAACCACCCTCTGTCGCTAGAAAACTAAATGCAGCGCCTTCATTGTGATAACGCACTAAATCAAAAAAACTACTGACTTGCAGATGCTCACCATATTGAAACGCTTGTTGAATAAGATGCTTGGTATAAACATCCAACACCAAGACAACAGCGCTTATTAACAACCATCTGCTCCAGCCGATTTTAAGCATATTTGCGACTCTCACCAGCACCAAATAAGTTGCTCACACAACGACCACAAATCGTTGGATGCTCAGCAGTCGCGCCTACATCGTCACGGTAATGCCAACAACGGTCACATTTAGTGTGTTGACTTGCCACCACATTAAACTTCAAACCTGAGCCAGATTGTTTTTCAACTTTTGCTTGAGAAGTGATAAACACAAAACGAAGCGCATCTTCCATGCGAGCTAATGAGTCATAAGTATCACCATCAACAGCAATACTGATTTCAGCCTGCAATGAAGAACCTACTTCACCAGCACCACGTTTTTCTTCAATCGCTTTATTGGCTAAAGCACGCACTTCAATAATATTTTTCCAGTCTTGGATTTGCGTATCGCTCAAGCCATGTGCTGGTAAGTCATACCAATGCTCTTCAAAAACCGTTGCCTCTTTATCCAAGCCTAATGTTTGCCAAACTTCATTCGCAGTAAAGCTCAAAATAGGTGCCATCAAACGCATCATGGTGTGCGTAATATGATGCAATGCACTTTGTGCTGCACGTCGTGCATGCGAGTTTTCACCCGTGGTGTAGAGACGGTCTTTAAGAATATCTAAATAGAAACTGCCTAAGTCTTCAGAACAGAAACCAACGAATTTCTGAATCGCTAGATGGAACTCATAACGATCAAAATCAGCCAAAATTTCCGCTTGCAACTTCTCTGTCAGCACTAGCGCATAGCGGTCGATTTCCAACCACTGATCTACTGGTAATAAATCTTTGCTCGCATCGAAGTCAGCCAAATTTGCTAATAAGAAACGTAAGGTATTACGAATGCGGCGATAGCTTTCGGCCACACGTTTTAAAATTTCATCTGAAATTGTCAGCTCGCCTGAGTAGTCAGTTGATGCCACCCACAAACGTAAAATATCAGCGCCATAAGTATCCATGACTTTTTGCGGCGCAACCACGTTGCCTTTAGATTTACTCATTTTGTGGCCAGCGCCATCCACCACAAAACCATGCGTGAGCAAAGCTTCATAAGGGGCTCTGCCATCAATCGCACAACCGGTTAATAACGAACTTTGGAACCAACCGCGATGCTGGTCTGAACCTTCCAAATACAAATCTGCAGGGTGTTGTAATTCAGGACGACGTTTAAGAACCGCCGCATGGGTAGATCCTGAATCAAACCAAACGTCTAATGTGTCAGTCACTTTTTTGTATTGATCTGCATTTTCTGGTGCATGTTTTGCTAAGAAAGCAGCGCCATCTAAACTGAACCAAGCTTCAACACCTGTTTGCTCTGTCAGCAAAGCAGCTTGTTCTAACAACTCAGCTGTTTTTGGATGTGGCTCACCTGTTTCTTTATGCACAAATAGTGGCATCGGCACGCCCCAATTACGTTGACGTGATACGCACCAATCAGGACGGTTTTTAATCATTGCTTCTAAACGCGCACGACCCCAGCTAGGGAAGAATTCAGTTTCATCGACAGCTTTATTTGCATACTCGCGTAGGCTTTTGCCTGAAGCATCAGTTTCGTTCATGCCAATAAACCATTGGTGCGTCGCTAATTGCATCAATGGGGTTTTATGACGCCAGCAATGTGGAAAACTATGATTCAAACGTGCACTCGCAATTAAAGCGCCGCTTTCTTGCATTAAGCCCAAGATGATTTTGTTTGCATCTTGGCGACTTAAACCTCGGATTGCTTCAAGCTCAACCAGATTGCTACTAAAGAATTTACCGTCCGCGCCAATTAAGACGCGTGGTTTTTCTTGCGGAAAGTTAGCACGCATCACCAACCAGTCATCATTACCGTGAGCAGCAGCGGTATGCACCAATCCAGTACCAGCATCAGTTGTCACGTGTTCACCGCAGATGACAGGTACTTGGCGATTATCAAACGGATGTTGAAGCGGAATGCCATTTAAAGCAGCACCTTTACATGAAGCCAGTGTTTTAGCACCTTCTTCAGCGTAACGAACTAAGGTCGCTTGCGCTAAATCATGTCCAAGGATTAGTAAACCTTTGCTGGTTTGAATGAGGTCGTAATCCAATTCAGGATGCACACTTACCGCTTGGTTAGCTGGTAAGGTCCAAGGCGTGGTTGTCCAAATCACCGCAAATACATCGCCTGAAATATCAGCACCAAACGCTTTAGCTAATGCAGCCTTATCCGCGACTTTAAAACCAACATCAATGGCTGGTGAATTCACATCTTCATATTCAACTTCTGCTTCCGCTAATGCCGAACCGCAATCAACGCACCAATGCACAGGCTTGCTACCTTGATACAAATACCCATTCTTATAAATATCACCCAAAGCACGCATGATGTCGGCTTCGGTTTTAAAATCCATGGTCAGATATGGCTGATCCCAATCTGCTTGTACGCCCAAACGCACAAAGTCTTTCTTTTGGCGCTCCACTTGTTCTTTTGCATATTCACGGCAAAGCTCACGGAACTTAGCTGGCGCAATATCTTTGCCATGATTCTTCTCGACCACCAATTCAATTGGCAAACCGTGACAATCCCAACCTGGCACATAAGGCGCATCAAAGCCGCTCATAGTTTTAGATTTAACGATGATATCTTTTAAAATTTTATTAACTGCGTGACCAATATGAATATCGCCATTTGCATAAGGAGGGCCATCATGCAAAATGAATTTCTTAGAACCTTGACGGGCTTTACGGATACGTTGATATAATTTTTTATCTTGCCACTCTTTAAGCCAAGCAGGTTCGCGCTTCGCCAAATCGCCACGCATGGGAAAGTTGGTTTCCGGCAGATTTAATTTATATTTTGAGTCTTCAGTCATTACAAACTTTCAATCTTGATTAATGCTTTTCAAAAAAATCTCGTGCTACTTGTGCATCTTTTGCAATCTGAGCGCTTAAGGCTTCTAAGCCATTAAATTTCATTTCATCTCGAATCTTGTGAAAGAACTCAACATGTACATGTTGATCATATAAATCACCATCGAAATCAAACAAATGGACTTCCAGCAATAATTTAGGCACCCCGGCTACCGTTGGTCTTACACCTAAATTTGCAACTCCCTTAACACCATCTAATTTTACTGCATACACGCCTTTTAAGGCAGGGCGCTCATGGCGCATATGAACATTAGCTGTTGGGAAACCCAATTTCCTGCCCAACTGCGCACCATGAATGACTTTTCCGCTAATGCTATATGGTCGACCCAGTAAACGCTCTGCAAGTTTAAGATCACCAATAGCTAAGGCATTTCTAACGCCTGTGCTAGAAACCCTTATTGCCTGACCTTTGTCATCAAAATTAACTTGCGGCAAACTCATCAAATCTAAACCGGCTGCAGCAATATCAGTAATACTGCCACGACGACCAGCACCAAATCTAAAATCTTCGCCAACTAACACTGTTTGAGCATTTAGGGATGAATGCAAAATCTGATTGATGAAGTCGTCACTACTTAAACTGGCAAAAGCTTTGTTAAAGCGGCACAAATAAACTTTATCGATTCCAACTTTCACAAACCATTCCAACTTCTCTCTTAAAGAAGCAAGTCTTGTTGGTGCTTGATGAGGAGTAAAAAACTCGCGCGGATGCGGCTCAAAAGTCATGACTGCTGATTCTAATTGCCTAGATTTAGCAACTGTTGTTAGTTGCTCAAGCAAAGCCTGGTGTCCTAAATGTACGCCATCAAAATTGCCTATTGCCAAAGCACAAGGCGCACTACCTTCAGGAAAATGTCTAAAAACCTGCATATTAACGATTAGTTCGCTGAATAAAGTCTTTAACGCGAATACCCAACAACCAAAGCACAGCAAAGTAAGTGATCACGCCAATCACAAGCAACACTGACAAATGGATCAATTTAGGGATTAAGTGATATGCCATCCACATGGCATCACTACCTGCCGCTAGATGTAACACAAAAGCCATCGCACCCACTGCAATTGCAAGCTTAGTCATAAAGGCGGGCCAGCCAGGCTGCGGCTTATAAACATTTGCTTTACGTAAATAATAATAAAGCAATCCAGCATTCATACACGCTCCCAAACCAATGGCTAGCGCCAAACCTGCATGCTTAAATGGCCCTATGAATAATAAGTTCATTAACTGCGTTGAGGCCAAAGTAAACAAGGCAATTTTGACTGGCGTTTTAATGTTTTGACGCGAATAAAAAGCTGGCGCTAACACTTTCACCATAATCAAACCCAGCAAACCTAAGCTATAGGCCATCAGCGCCTGTCTTGTCATCTCAACATCTAGCGCACTAAATGCACCATAGTGAAATAAGCCAGTGACAAGGGGAACAGAAAGCACAGCTAACGCAACTGCAGCCGGCAAAGCTAAAATAAAAGTCAGACGCAATCCCCAATCTAGTAGCTGAGAATATTCACCATCTGCTTTGTCTGCATAACTTTTGGCCAAGCTTGGTAACAAAATAGTACCTAAGGCCACGCCCAAGACTCCCGTTGGGAATTCCATCAATCGATCTGCGTAGTACAACCATGAAACACTACCCGTCACTAAAAACGAAGCAAAAATCGTATTAATGAGTAATGAAATTTGAGCAATTGAAACACCAAAAATAGCGGGGCCCATTAACTTCGCAATGCGCCACACACCTTCATCTTGCAAATTTAGCTCATAGCGAGGCAACAAGCCTAGTTTCCGCAAATACGGCCATTGATAAGCTAGCTGTAACAAACCACCAACAAAGACTGCCCAAGCGAGCACCTTGATTGAATTATCAAAATAAGGGGCAACAAATAGAACTGCAACAATAAAAGAAATATTAAGCCAAACCGGCGTAAGCGCTGGCACACTAAAATTGCTATAAGTATTAAGCACGCCACCAGCGAGCGAAACCAATGAAATAAAGAAAATATAAGGGAAGGTGATACGAAGTAAATCAACGGTAAGATCAAACTTTGCTTTGTCAGCAATAAAGCCTGGTGCGCTCACTTGAACGACCCAAGGGGCAGCAAGCATCCCCACAATCGTAATCAATACTAAAAATAGACCAAGTAATGTTGCAACGTGATTGATGAGTGCTTTAGTTTCATCAAAGCTACGCTGTTTTTTATACTCGGCCAATATCGGCACAAAAGCTTGAGAAAACGCACCTTCTGCAGAAATTCGACGCAATAGATTAGGGATTTTAAAAGCGACAAAAAACGCATCGGTCACAACACCTGCGCCAAAAACACGCGCAATCAGGGTGTCGCGCACGAACCCCAATATTCTAGAAATAAATGTCATGCTACCAACGGTAGCCAGTGCTTTTAGCAAATTCATTGCGTGGGCATTTGTCATGTAAAATTTAAAAAGTAATGCACTTATTTAAAAGTGCATTTATGTGTCATGATTTTAGCATGAGCGCTTAGCAAACCCATTGATTAAAGCGTGCTTTTAACATTAGGTTTGGTTTATCAGCACAAAGGTAAGCGTTATAAGATTAAACACGCACAAATTCTTGCAAAACTAGAAATAAAACGATATGATGCTCGGCTTCGTATTTTGTTAATTAGGAAAATTCATGGCTAATACCGCGCAGGCAAGAAAACGTGCTCGTCAGGCAGTTAAGCAACGCGCCCATAACGCCAGCTTGCGTTCTACTTTGCGCACCGCGATCAAAAAGATCATCAAAGCGGTAGAAGCTGGTGACAAAGCTGCAGCACAATCAGCATACTCAGAAAACGTAAGCGTGATTGATCGCATTGCTGATAAAAATATCATTCATAAAAACAAAGCAGCTCGTCATAAGAGCCGTTTGAATGCATCTATCAAGGCAATGGCTTAATTAAGTCTTTGCTTTAAAGCACAAATAAAAAAGCCGAACTGATGTTCGGCTTTTTTATTATCTATATCTTATAAAACTTTTATCAGCCGATACCTAATTCAGCTCTCGCTTTAACGGCACCAACAATCACCGTTTCTTGCTCAGCGCCAATCACCGTAAAGTGGCCCATTTTACGACCTGGACGAGGCTCATGCTTGCCATACAAATGTAATTTCAGTTCAGGATGCGCAAAAACTTTGGCCCAATCAGGCTCACTAAAGGAACCATTGCTAGCAAATTTCCACACGTCACCCAAAATATTCACCATTACTGCTTGGCTATGAAGACGTGCATCACCTAAAGGCAAACCAGTTAATGCACGCAATTGCTGTTCGAATTGATTCGTGACACAAGCATCAATCGTATAATGCCCAGAATTGTGAGGCCTAGGCGCCATTTCATTGGCAAGCAACTGGCCTTCACTCACAAAAAACTCAACAGCCATCACACCGATATATTCTAATTTCTCAGCAATTTTAATCGCCAATTCGCGGGCTTGCTTTTGGATAGATTGAGGCGCACGGGCAGGTACGATACTCACATCCAAAATACCGTTTAAATGACTATTTTCAGCCGTAGGATAAACGGCAACGGATCCGTTCTCTTCCCTTGCAAGCACTATTGAAACCTCATAATCCAAGCTCAGCATCTTCTCTAAAACACATTGTTCACCTTTGAAGGTTTCGAATGCTGCTAGCGCTTGTGATTGATTAGCAACGCGAGCTTGGCCTTTACCGTCGTAACCAAAACGGGCGACTTTCAGTATGGCCGGATAAATATCAGCGCCATCTGCAGGCAAATCAGAGGCAACATTCACAACAACGAATGGCGCAACAGGAATGCCAGCATCACGAATAAACTGTTTTTCCAATACACGATGCTGAGCAATAGAAACTGCGTGGGCTGAAGGCCGCACAATGCGACTTTGAGCTAATGTATCCAGAGTGCTTGCAGGAACATTCTCAAACTCAGTCGTGATTGCTTCACAAGTTTCGGCCATCACCTTCAATGCCGCTGAATCGTCATATGCAGCACACAAATGCACATCAGCAATCTTACCAGCCGGGCTATTTTTATCAGGATCCAACACTGTCACGCGATAACCCATTTCATGAGCTGCGATGACAAAGAAACGGCCAAGCTGACCGCCACCCAACATCCCCAGCATTGCTGGAGGAAGAATCACAGGAAAACTCAAGGCTGCTCCGTTAATGTCATATTTAATACTTTAGCGGTTTGAGCCGCACGAAAATCTTTTAATTTTTTAGCGAGCACTTCATCCGAAGTGGCTAATATAGAAACTGCAAACAAGCCTGCATTCGCAGCACCAGCCTCACCAATTGCAAATGTCGCAACAGGCACCCCTTTAGGCATCTGTACAATCGACAACAATGAGTCTTGCCCTTGCAAATGCTTAGAAGCAACAGGCACACCAAGCACTGGTAGTGTTGTCTTAGCCGCAACCATCCCTGGCAAATGCGCCGCGCCGCCAGCACCCGCAATAATTACTTTAAAGCCTTTTGATGATGCTGTTTCAGCAAATTCAAACATTAAATCTGGAGTGCGGTGCGCTGAAACGACTTTTGCTTCATAAGCAACGCCAAAATCTGCAAGGGCTTGGGCTGCCAATTTCATCGTAGGCCAATCGCTATCTGATCCCATAATAATGGCTACTTTTGGTAATGTATTCGTCATTGTGACTCCAGCTTTTACAAAAGAATAAGATTATCGCGATGAATCAATTCAGCTTCATCCACATAACCCAAAATAGAAGCAATTTCGCTACTAGGCTGACGCAGAATCCTGGCGGTTTCCGCCGAGGAATAATTCACTAAACCACGCGCAATGGTCTGTCCTTGAGGATCTAGACATGCAACAACATCGCCACGCTCAAAACTACCTTCCACACCAATCACACCAACCGGCAGTAAACTTTTGCCATCGGTACGCAATACTTTAACCGCACCAGCGTCTAAATGTAACTCGCCACTCACTCTAAGATGATCAGCCATCCATTGTTTTTTAGCGAGCATCTTGGCCTGTTCCGTACGTAAATGCGTGCCAACTGCCTCACCAGAGGCAAGTCTCACTAGCACGTTAGCCTCACGTCCCGAAGCAATCACCGTGTGAGCACCACTTCTGGCTGCACGTTTAGCTGCTAGAATCTTGGTTAACATGCCGCCAGTACCTACATTACTGCCAGCTCCACCTGCCATTTGTTCTAGCGCTTCATCACCTGCGATAGCATGTTGGATAAATTTCGCATCAGGATTTTTACGTGGGTCTGCTGAATAAAGGCCTGATTGATCAGTCAAAATCACTAAAGCATCAGCCTCAATTAAATTGGCGACCAAAGAAGCCAAAGTGTCGTTATCACCAAAACGAATCTCATCTGTCACGACAGTATCATTTTCATTGATGATAGGAATCACACCCATCGCAAGCAAAGTTCTCAAAGTGCTACGCGCATTCAAATAACGCTTACGATCAGCCAAATCATCATGTGTGAGTAAAACTTGAGCAGTATGCAAACCGTGCTGACTAAAGCAACTCTCGTACATTTGTACCAAGCCCATTTGCCCAACGGCTGCTGCCGCCTGCAACTCATTGACCGCGGTTGGGCGTTTTTTCCAACCTAAGCGCTGCATCCCCTCAGCTACGGCACCACTAGAAACCAAGACTACCTGCCTGGCCTCCATGCCACCTACTGGACGAACCAATTGCGCAATCTGGCCAGCCCAAGCAGCAATCGCAGCTTGATCTAAGCCTTCGCCATTATTAGTTACTAAGCTAGAACCTACCTTAATTACTAAACATTTAGCATCGGTCAATAATGAGGACTGATTAGTCAATTTAACCCTTTACTCTTGATTCGCTAACTTTGCTTGCCGCGCCAACTCTTGTGCGGCATGTTTTTCTTGTCTTGCTAGCTTTTGTGCAGCACGCTCTAATTCTAACGCAGCCTTTTCGGCTTCTGCATCAGCTAATGCTTGGGCATTTACTGCTTCGACGTGATCCATAATGGCGTAAACAAGCTCCTTACAGCCGCCACCGCTAATTGCAGAAATCGCATAACAAGGGCCTTCCCAACCGTAAGCCTTAACAAACTCTGCAACTTTTTCAGCAGAATTTTCCAGCATATCTACTTTGTTGAGAATTAACCAACGCGGCTTGTTATAAAGCTCTTCGTCATATTTACGTAATTCTTCAACAATTGCTTTAGCTTCAGCAACGGGATCAACCATTTCATCAAATGGAGCCAGATCAACAATATGTAACAACAAGCGTGTTCGCGCCAGATGACGCAAGAATTGATGACCTAATCCAGCACCTTCAGCAGCGCCTTCAATTAATCCTGGAATATCTGCAATCACAAAACTACGATTGGTATCTACACGAACCACCCCAAGATTAGGATGCAAAGTCGTGAATGGATAATCCGCTACTTTTGGTTTGGCTGCAGAAACTGAACGAATAAAAGTCGACTTGCCAGCATTTGGCATCCCTAGCAGACCGACGTCAGCCAAGACTTTCAATTCCAAATACAATTCTATCTCTTCGCCGGGCTCACCTTTGGTGCATTGGCGCGGAGAACGATTCAAACTTGATTTAAAGTGGATATTACCCAAACCACCTTTGCCACCTTTAGCCAACATCGCTCGTTGACCGTGATCAGCCAAATCCACCAAAAGTTGCCCTGAAGCTTTATCGCTAATCACCGTTCCAACAGGCACTCGCAAAATCATATCTTCACCGCCAGCGCCATAACAATCAGAACCTCGACCATTTTCGCCGCGTTGAGCACGGAAAGAACGCGTGTAGCGATAATCAACTAAGGTGTTGATATTACGATCAGCTTCAATAAACACTGAACCGCCTGTACCACCATCGCCGCCGTTAGGGCCGCCCATAGGCTCGTACTTTTCACGACGAAAAGTAGCTACACCATTGCCGCCGTCACCAGCGAAGAGCTTAATAGTCGCTTCATCTATAAATTTCATGACTTACCACACACATTCATATTAACCGTCTCGACCAAGCGCAGTATCGATAAAAAATCTTAGTATGATTCCAGTACGATAATACAGCTAGTTAGCCCGTTATAAAACAAAAAAGCCCTACCAACAGATAGGGCTTTTGGAATACCGAATCCAAATTAAACTGGAACGATATTAACCATTTTGCGGCGCAAAGCACCTTTTACTGCAAATGTTACTTTGCCATCAACTTTAGCGAATAAAGTATGGTCTTTACCCATGCCTACGTTCTCACCAGCATGCATACGTGTACCACGTTGACGAACAATAATACTGCCAGCTGAAACCACTTGCTCACCAAAGGCTTTTACGCCTAATCGTTGGGCTTGTGAGTCGCGACCGTTACGGGAACTCCCGCCTGCTTTCTTATGTGCCATTTTTTACTCCTTATTCAGCTGCTTTAGCTTTAGTAGCTTTAGCTTTTGCTGGTTTTGTTGAAGCGCCACCGAAATCACCAATTTGGATTTCTGTATAGCTTTGACGATGACCTTGTGTCTTACGGTAGTGCTTACGACGACGGAATTTGAAAATCATTACCTTGTCGCCACGGCCGTGTGATAACACTTTAGCTGTCACGCTTGCGCCAGCGATTAAAGGTGCACCAATAGTGACATTCTCACCGTCAGCCATCACTAACACTTGATCGATAGTAACGTCGCTACCGACATCACCAACTAATTTTTCCACCTTAAGCCTTAAGCCAGGGGTTACGCGGTACTGTTTACCGCCAGTCTTGATGACTGCATACATGATTGAGCCTCGTTTGCTACGCATTAAAATCAATCGCGCATTATACGTAAAATTCGGACTTAAGCAAACACAATCTCCAATTGAAATCAAAAAACTTACATCCAAAAACGTAGGAGTGGCTTTAATGGACGTAATTTAAAACACTACGGGACTCTATGATAAAATTGCATCAAAATTTATCTGGTCTATTTCCGTGTCATTAGCACTTATACAATCTAGCATTACTGAAGACATGCGCGCTGTTGACGCGGTTATTCGAAAATCATTGCACTCAGAGGTTGTACTCATCAACCAAGTCGCAGACTACATTATCAACAGTGGAGGCAAGCGCTTACGACCAGCTCTTGTTTTACTGTCTGCCGGCGTATTTGGGAAAATCGAAACGCGCCATCACAAATTAGCAGCTGTCGTTGAGTTCATCCACACCGCCACTTTACTACATGACGACGTCGTAGATGAGTCCGCATTACGTCGCGGTCGCGCAACTGCGAATACATTATTTGGCAATGCTGCCAGCGTCCTCGTAGGAGATTTCGTATATTCACGGGCCTTTCAAATGATGGTCGGTGTTCAGAATATGCGTGTCATGGATATTTTGGCAGAAGCCACCAACATTATCGCCGAGGGCGAAGTCCTGCAGCTCCTTAACATTAATGACGCGGATATTAGTGATGATGACTATCTCCGTGTTATTCACTACAAAACGGCTAAATTATTTGAAGCTGCTACGCGTTTAGGCGCCGTTATTTGCCAAGCCTCTACCGAGGATGAAAACGCAATGGCAGAATACGGCATGCGCTTAGGCACGGCATTTCAACTCATCGACGATGTGTTGGACTTGAGTGGTAATAGCGAAGATATTGGAAAAAGCCTGGGTGATGACATTGCAGAAGGCAAACCAACACTACCTTTACTGTACGCAATGCGTCATGGCGATGCAAAGCAAAGCCAATTAATTCGGAATGCTATTGAACAAGGCGGCCTAGAAGATTTCTCAGCCATCATACAAGCTGTAGAACAAACCGGGGCTTTAGACTACGTTCGAAATATTGCCAAACAAGAAGCTGAGCTTGCATGTAAAGCAATGCAACACTTGCCTTCCACCCCTCAACACCAAGCACTTATTCAACTTGCAGAGTTTTCGGTAAGCCGTACTTTTTAATTGAATGTAATTGGCTCGCCGTCTTCAGCGTTAAAGTAACTAAGATGCGCCCAATCGTTCTTACCATTGGTGAGCGTACCATCAAATAGTGCCTGACCATCCACATCAACCACCGCGTAGCCACTGTGATAAAGCGTCACTTCCGCTTGCTTACGACCTAAACGCATTGCGTAAGTGAGGTAGTGCTCATTCTCCTCTTCATCGAGAAGCTCCCAGTCATCATGACCTGTAAGCTGAGCCAGCCATCCGTTTAAATCCACTTCAACACGGCACACAATAGGCTTAGACCAAGCATTCAGCTGCTCATCTTCTAACAAGCTAGACTCAATTGAAGCTTCTGCGCTCATATGTGAGACCTTTCAAAACGATTTATTCTTATTATATATTGGTGACTACTTTTTACATTTCAATAGAGCAACATTTTTATCTTCTTGCTCACCCCTTCTTTCAGTGAGAATATGCTAAAACTTAACATCATGAATCAATAGAAATAAGATTATGTTCAAAATAAGCCCTGCGATTACTCACGCAATCCAAGTCAACATTAGCATATTGATCGAATTAGCAAGATTAGGATAACCAAGATTGCTTGTTATTGGCTTAACTGGAGGAATAGGTAGCGGAAAAAGCGAAGTATCACGCTTATTTTCTGAGCTTGGCGTTCCCATCGTCGACGTAGATGTCATTAGTCACCAACTCACAGCCAAAGGTCAAAGTACATTACAAGCAATTGCAAATCAATTCGGCACCATCGTTTTGAATAAAGATGGCAGTTTAAATCGGGAGCGTTTAAGAGAAATCGTATTTAACAACACTGAAGCACGATATGCACTAGAGGCTATTATGCATCCGGCCATTTATGAAGAGGCGATGATAGAACTCAACAGAAATAAAGCCATTCCCTATCAGATCTTAGTAGTTCCTTTGCTATTTGAAAGCACTCGTTATCAAAAATTGATTAATCATTCGCTAGTGATTGATTGTGATAGTGCTACTCAAATTGATCGCGCAAGTAAAAGAGATGGTTCAAGTAAATCTCAAATTGAGAAAATCATTGCAGCACAAATTCCTAGAGAAACTCGCAATCAACTTGCTGACGATATTATTACTAACAATGGGTCGCTGGATGATCTTAAAGAAAAAGTAATCCAACTGAATGATAAATATAGAAATACTTGCGCTGCTACCCAATCGACCTCATAATCCATTTTAATCATAAGGTTTAATGAAAAAAGACTTAAAGAAATAAGACGGTGCCAACTTACGAATTTCCCTTTAACGAACGCATTCGGACGCTTCTGCGCCTAGAGGATCTTTTTTCTAAAGTTCTGTTGAATATTGAGTCGAAACAGGCGGCTAATCATCACAACGCCATCATTTCTTTCTTTCAAATTCTTGATTTAATTGACCGTTCAGACCTTAAGTCAGACCTAGTACAAGAGCTAGATCGCCAGAAGGCAATCCTAACCCACCTATCAGACAATCCAAGCATTGATTTATCAGTCTTGGAGCCGATTCTAGACAATATCAATGCAGTCAGCACCGAACTTAGAAATGCTCCCAACAAACCGGGCCAACCATTACGTGAAAACGAATGGCTAATGACAATTAAGCAACGCGCAGTTATTCCCGGTGGCTTATGTGAATTTGATTTACCTTCGTATCATTACTGGCTAGAACAATCAGCAGAACAACGCCAACACGACCTTAAAGCTTGGATGGCGAATATTGTTCCAATATACGATGCTTTAAAAATCATTCTTAACATTATTCGGGGCAGCGGTAAGAAAACTCCGATCACTGCCAATAGAGGCGCTTATCAGCAAATGCTGGGTGGCACTAAACCAGCACAAATGCTCAGCATACAAGTTGATGATGATCTCACTTGCTACCCTGAAATAAGTGCAAATAAATATGCGATCAACATTAGATTTATTTCAATGAGCCTATCAAAGAAACCTCAACCCTCGGAAATTGATGTCCCATTTAATTTAACTCTCGGTAACTTATAAGCATCATGCAGTCTTCGAGCCCAAAAAAGCGTATTATCACCTGCCCGCAATGCGGCGGTGAATCCGAATTTAGCCCTGACAACAAATACAGACCATTTTGTTCAGAGCGTTGCAAACTAATTGACTTGGGCGCTTGGGCCAATGAAGGTTATCGCATACCAACCCCGATCACGCCTGAAGATTTAGAAAACGAAGAGTTTAATCATTAAGCTAAGAATGAAAACGATGTCCCTACTTAAGAAAATTGGTTTGCCTTTATTAAGCGCTATGTTCATAGCATCCATCCTAATCTCGGCTTGTAGCAAGCAAGATTCTATCGAAATCAAAAATCAATGGGTTCGAGCAAGCAATGATGGGCAGGATGTAAGCGCAGCTTATATGACGATTGTAAGCAACGAAGATACTAGTTTAATTAAGATCGATAGCGATGTTGCAGATGTAATCGAAATACACAGCATGAGCATGGAAAACGGTGTGATGAAAATGCGTATGCTTGATACGCTTGATTTGATTGCAGGCAAGCCCACCGAACTCAGTCCTGGTGGATTTCATCTAATGCTTTTTGATTTAAAGAAACCTCTAGCCGCAGGCAAAGAGGCGCATTTCACATTGCACTTCAAAAACAAAGCTGGACAAGAAAAAACAATCTCTGTCACTAGCGCAATTAAAGCTGAAGCTCCTTAATTCTTAGCGTCAACTTTAAACGGAATTTGGTAATGCATCGTTTCTAGTTGGGTTTTTATTTCAAGCTCCACCACCCAATCACTTCGACCTTGCACACATACGGGCAAAGTTACTTCAGCAAACCACAAATCTGAATCAGCTTGCTTAAGCAAATGATAACGATTAAGCCCCATTTCCATTCTTTCCATTGCAAAACTAACATAGACTTGCCTGGCATTTGCTGTTTCCAACTGCAATCTAATCGGTTTCATCACTTGTGGTGAGTTAAGAAACTTTAGCTTAAATAAGTCATTACCACATCCACTCACAATATCGGTACAAACCAACTTTTGCGCCACAGATTCAGTTCGCTTAACCCATATAACAATACTAGCTAGCGTAAAAATACACACAACCGAAATGATTTTGTAATAACGACTCATTTATTAATTCCAAATTTCTCTAAGCATTGCAACACCATGAGCCCCTGCACGCCAGGCTTGATTTAAATGGGAAGGCTTCATACCGCCCAGCGCATAAACTGGCAAAGGGTAATCCTCAATCAATGTACTAAAGGCTTTCCAACCCATCGCTGAGTCTTGCGGATGACTTTTAGTTGGCAAGACTGGTGAAAGCACAACAAAATCTAAACCCAGTTGTGCCGCATGTCTCAATTCAGAGACTTGATGGCAAGACGCACTAACCAGAAGATTAGGCGGTTTTTGATCTAAAGCCATCAATCTATCACTCGTTAAATGAATTCCATCAACGCCCATAGACTGAACTTGATCCAATGGGGCATTCACCAGAACTTTGGCTTGATAAGGAACCGTTAATGCAAGAACGCGTTGCACGAAAGCAGCCAATTCAACTTCATTCAGATCCTTCTCCCTGATTTGAATGAGGCGCAAGCCAGCCTTAAGTCGCTCATGCAATCTCGCAAAAAACACTTCCTCACCTAATTCATGTTGATTAGTAATCGCGTAAACATCAGGCAATTTAAGCGCATCTAAAATAGGAGTATTTGCAGGTAAGGTTGGTGAAACTGTCACCGCGTGTGGATTCTGCCAACTCAGGACCTGTCCTTCTTTACTTTCAGGACTGCCTTGCCATCGCCTAACAATAAAAAAATGTAGTTTGACTGTTTTTTCTGGGTAATCAAATGTACGCGTAAGCCAAGGATAAGCTTCTAAAACTTGAACACCTAACTCCTCATCTATTTCACGCACCAATGCTTGAAAGGAAGTTTCACCATCTTCAATTTTGCCCCCTGGAAACTCCCACCAGCCTGCCCAACCTTTGCCTTCTGGGCGACTTGCTAACAAAACCATGCCATCTTCTCTGAGCAATACTGCTGCAGCAACATTCACGACTTTTGGCATTATTTTGAAGCGTCTTTTAAAGCAGAACGGCCAACATAGTCACGTGCAAACTGATAAGCGACACGACCACTTCTGGCACCTCGAGTAAGTGAGAATAGTAATGCAGCCTGCCTAATCTCCGCAGTCATCTCAGGAATTCCAAAATGCATCAGCCAATATTGTGCCACTTTCAAATATTCATCTTGATCAAATGCATAAAAAGAAAGCCAAAGTCCAAATCGCTCAGACAACGAAACTTTCTCTTCCGTAGTATCTCCTGGACGAATTTCCTCACCAACATATTGAGTTTGCAAATTTTCAGCCATAAATTCAGGCATTAAATGACGTCGATTAGAAGTTGCATAAACCACGACATTATCTGAGGTCGATGAAATTGAACCATCAAGCACCACTTTAAGTGACTTATATCCAGGTTCAGTAGCTTCAAAAGACAAGTCATCGCAGAATACAATAAAGCATTCAGGTCGATTTCTCAGTATTTCAACAATTTCCGGCAAGTCGACCAAGTCTTCTTTTTCGACCTCAACCAAACGTAAACCATCTTTTGAAAACTCGCTCAATAGCGCTTTCACTAAAGTTGATTTTCCTGTGCCACGAGCACCGGTTAGCAAAACGTTATTCGCTGGGAAGCCATTTACAAACTGTGCTGTATTGCGAACAATTTCGCTTTTTTGTTCATCAACATTACAAATCGCATCCAATACGATGTGATGGGGATGGTCGACCGCTCTCAAACAACCACGACCTTGTTTAACTTGCCAGCGCCAAGCTAAAGCATTCCAGTCAATGTCGGTGGCTACGGGGGGAAGAACCGCCTCCAGTCTTGCAATCAGCGACTCTGCTTTTTGAATGAGCGATTCAAAATCAGCCATGGCTAAGAACGATAATCCGCATTAATTTTGACATAATCATAAGAAAAGTCACACGTCCAAACCGTAGCATTAGCCAGGCCACGATTTAAAACGACACGCACCAAAATCTCAGGCTCAGCCATCACAGCAGCACCCTGGGCTTCTTCATAAGCCTGCGCGCGACCACCATGCTCAGCTACTAAAACATCGCCCAAATACAACTGCATATTGTTGACATCCAATCGATCCAGCCCTGCATACCCAATCGCTGCAAGAATTCGCCCTAAATTAGGATCTGATGCAAAAAACGCTGTTTTAATTAGTGGAGAATGTGCAATGGCATATGCCACTTGACGGCATTCCTCAACATCACGACCGGCCTCAACTTTAATCGTCATAAATTTAGTTGCGCCTTCGCCATCACGAACAATCGCTTGAGCCAATAGCGTTGCAACTTCTGTCATCGCATCGCGCAGACTCTCATATGCTGCTGTATCAGCCTGAATCTCAGAAATACCAGACTGCCCTGTTGCCATGAGAATTAAAGAGTCATTAGTTGAAGTATCACCATCAACGGTAATGCAATTGAAGGAGCGATTAACCGCATAATCAATCAACTTCTCAAGGGCAGCTTGGCTAATTGCTGCATCTGTGGCGACGTAACCCAACATGGTTGCCATATTAGGATGAATCATCCCTGAGCCTTTAGAAATGCCAGTGATTGTGACCGTTTTACCATCTATGACGATCTGCTTAGAATATCCTTTGGATACAATATCAGTAGTCATAATCGCTTCGGCGGCGTTCAACCAATTATCGGATTTAAGATTGCTAAGGCAATCAGGTAAACCAGCAACAACACGATCAACTGGCAAAGGCTCTAAAATCACACCTGTTGAAAACGGCAAAATTTGATTAGCTTTGACCTCAACACCTTGACTCAACAACTGAGCTAAAGCTTGGCATGTCTTTTCAGCATCAAGCATCCCCTGCTCACCTGTTCCAGCGTTTGCATTACCTGTGTTAACAACTAAAGCACGGATTTCAGCGCCTGCTGCCAAATGCTTTTTACATAAAGTTACAGGGGCTGCACAAAATTGGTTTTTGGTAAAAACACCAGCAACCCGAGTTCCTTCACTCAGCTTAATCACCAATACATCTTTACGATTTGGCTTACGAATATTGGCTTCTGCAAAACCTAATTCAACTCCTTTAACAGGCAATAAAGTATGCGCTTGCGGGGCAGAAAGATTAACTGGCATAAGAATTTCTCAGGGGGTTATATCAATAGTTTAATTTTAACTGATAGCGCTGACTTGTATAAGACGAGCAGGAATATTGAGGCAAAAAAAAGCGGCATATTCTGCCGCTTCTACTAGAACTGAGTGTGATCAGCCATACGTTGATCTAATGCAGAGGAAACTTGATCTCGCTCCGCATCGCTCATATTCCACCACTCTCGGATTTCATCAATCGTGCGGTAACAACCCTGACATAAGCCAGACGTGTCGCTGATTGTACAAACTCCAATACAAGGCGATGAAATATTTTCAATACTTGTTTCTGACATATCAAACCTCTTAAGAAAGTTTACCGTGGCATTGCTTGTATTTTTGTCCAGATCCACATGGGCATGGATCATTGCGACCAACTTTTACACCCTCACGCTCAAAAGGCGCAACGTCTTGATCTTGATTTGCTAAAGCCTCATCGTAATCAGTATGCTGATACTTAACGTTTTCAAGCTCCGTTGGTTTTTCAACCGCCTCAACATCAGCCTCATTCTTGACTTGAATTTGCATAGTTACTTGCGTTACTTCACGCTTAATCGTATCTAACAAACCAGCAAACAATTCAAACGCTTCACGCTTGTACTCTTGCTTAGGATTTTTTTGTGCATAAGAACGCAAATGAATGCCTTGGCGCAAATGATCTAAGGCCGCCAAATGTTCACGCCAATGATTATCTAGACTTTGCAACATGACTGCACGCTCAAACTGACGCATGACATCAGCTGTTGCCAATTGCTCTTTAGCTAAATAAGCTTCGTTAGCCGCAGCGTGAATACGATCACTTAGACTTTCTTCATGCAAGTCTGGATTTTCTTCAAGCATTTTTTGCAAAGGTAGATGTAAATTAATTTCCCCTTGCAAAGCCTTCTCAAGAGAAGCAACTTCCCACTGCTCTTCTACACTACCAGGTGGAATAAATGTTGCGATCGTGTCATCAATCACATCACGACGCATTGCGGCAATTGTTTCACCAACATCGGTCGCTTCTAACAGCTCATTACGTTGCTCATAAATCACTTTACGCTGATCATTAGCAACATCATCATACTCAAGTAATTGCTTACGAATATCGAAGTTACGACCTTCCACTTTGCGTTGTGCATTTTCAATTGCACGGGTCACCCATGGATGTTCAATCGCCTCACCTTCAGGCATTTTTAAACGTTCCATAATGGCTGAAACGCGATCTGATGCGAAAATGCGTAATAACTGATCTTCAAGTGACAAGTAAAAACGACTAGAACCTTTATCACCTTGACGGCCAGAACGACCACGCAATTGATTATCTACACGACGTGATTCATGGCGCTCAGTCCCAATAATATGTAAACCACCCGCTTCCAATACCGCATCATGACGTTGTTGCCACTCTGCTTTAATTGCCGAAATTTTGGCTTCTTTCTGGGCTTCGCTTAATTTTTCGTCCGCATGCACTAAAGCGATCTCAGGTTCAGGATTACCCCCCAGTACGATATCAGTACCACGACCAGCCATATTGGTTGCGATTGTAATGACGCCAGGACGACCAGCTTGAACAATAATTTGTGCTTCACGTTCGTGCTGCTTTGCGTTCAATACTTGATGAGGCAACTTTGCTTTAGTGAGTAACTCTGCGATTAATTCAGAATTTTCAATAGAAGTTGTACCAACAAGCACAGGCTGACCGCGTCCTTGGCACTCTTTAATATCATCAATGACCGCGTTATATTTTTCTTTGGCTGTACGATAAACCTTATCCATTTGGTCTATACGTTGCATATGACGGTGTGGAGGAACAACAACTGTTTCCAAACCATAAATCTGATTAAACTCGTAAGCCTCAGTGTCTGCAGTCCCTGTCATACCTGAAAGTTTTCCGTACATACGGAAATAATTTTGGAAGGTAATCGCAGCAAGCGTTTGGTTTTCTTTTTGAATCGCAACGCCTTCTTTGGCTTCAACTGCCTGATGCAAGCCATCTGACCAGCGACGACCGCTCATCATACGACCTGTAAACTCATCGACAATCACAATATCACCATCACGCACTACATAATGTTGATCTTTATGAAATAAAGATTGTGCACGCAAGGCTGCATACAAGTGGTGAACCAGGCTAATGCTAGCTGCATCATATAAACTCACGCCTTGAGCTAACAAACCTGATTTCTCTAGCAACTCCTCAGCATGCTCATGACCTTGCTCAGACATAATGACTTGCTGTGTCTTTTCATCAACCCAGTAATCACCTTCACCTTCTTCTTCAGTTTGGCGAATCAATTGAGCAGCAATACCATTCATTTGAGTATACAAATCAATACTGTCGTCAGCCTGACCTGAAATAATCAAAGGTGTACGCGCTTCATCAATCAGGATGGAGTCAACCTCATCAATTAAAGCGTAGCTTAGTGCACGTTGAACACGCTCTTCAGCGGTATAAACCATGTTGTCGCGCAAATAATCGAAACCAAATTCATTGTTGGTACCGTAAGTAATGTCAGCGGCATAAGCTTTTTGCTTCTCATCGTGAGGCATTTGAGAAAGGTTGATACCTACGGTTAAACCTAAAAAGTTATATAAACGAGACATCCATTCCGCATCTCGCTTAGCTAAATAATCGTTCACTGTCACAACATGAACGCCATTGCCAGTTAACGCATTCAAATACGCTGGCAGTGTTGCAACCAAAGTTTTACCTTCGCCAGTCCGCATCTCAGCAATTTTGCCTGCATTAAGCACCATGCCGCCAATCAATTGCACGTCGAAATGACGCATTTGTAAGACACGGCAACTGCCTTCACGCACAACTGCAAAAGCTTCTGGCAACAAATCTTCTAGCGCTTCCCCAGCTTGGTAACGACGCTTAAATTCATCGGTCTTAGCTTTTAATTGCTCATCAGTTAAAGCTTGAACAGATGGCTCAAGCGCATTGATTTTCACAACTTGCTGGGCGTATTGTTTAATCAGCCTGTCATTACGACTACCGAATATTTTTCTAAACAGCTTGGATACCATGAAGTAACACCAACTTTCCGATTAACGGAAACCTCTAAAAATTAACTTAAAAATAATATCTAAAAACTAAACCACTAATTAATAATTGCCACAATTTTACCATAACCATGAGCTCAAACAGCAGAGCTATTGAATGCATCCTATTTTCTATGTATAGCCTATATAATTAAACAAAATCTAATTTAAGGAATGGACTTGCAATTAATTAACGCCATTTTTAAAGGCAATACCGAATTAAAAGCACTGAGCCAACAAGTTTCTGAATTAACAGCGGTTCAGAAGCTATGGCAGGAAATCGTCCCCGGCGCCTTAAAAAACCAAACCCAAGCAGGCGCAATTGAACATAAGCGCCTGACTATTTACGCCCTAAACGGTGCTGTAGCGGCAAAAATAAAATTATTATTACCTAGTTTACTTACAAAATTACAAAAACAAGGTGTAGCTGTCAGCTCTATAAGGGTTAGTGTCCAAGTGCAATCTCACACACCTAAAGCCGACAAGCCTTTGCGCAATTTAAGTTCGGAGGCAGCTGAGAACATTCATTCTCTTGCTCAAAAACTTCAAGGAAGTGCCTTGGGTGATGTTTTAGAAAGACTTGCACAACGCGCAAAAAAATAAAGGCCATTTCGCAATGAAATGGCCTTTTAATAAGCGATCGCTAGTTACTTAGCACGAGCAACGCTAGCTACAATTTCAGCTTTTGCTGCATCAACACCCTGCCATTGACCAACTTTAACCCATTTACCCTTTTCCAAATCTTTGTAATGCTCAAAGAAATGTGAAATTGGTGCTAATTGGAACTCAGGAATGTCTTCAAAACTTTGAATGTTTTTATACTGCGGACAAATTTTATCTACAGGTACTGCAAGTACTTTGGCATCCATGCCTGACTCATCTTCCATCATCAACACGCCAATTGCGCGGCATCGAATTACAACACCAGGCTGCAATGGGATTGGTGTAATCACCAATACATCTGTTGGGTCACCATCTTCTGATAATGTCTGTGGAATATAACCGTAATTACATGGGTAATGCATTGATGTGCCCATGAAGCGATCCACGAAAATTGCGCCTGACTCTTTATCAACCTCAAATTTAATTGGCTCTCCACGCATTGGAATTTCAATGATGACATTAAAATCATTAGGTACATCTTTACCTGCTGGCACATTACTCAAAGACATTACTTTCCCCTTCAATCGTTTTAATAATTAATTAAACCACTAAATCTAAACCCGTTAATTTTGTATAAGCCTCACGGTACTTCTCGCCCGTTTTAATCGCAACATCCTGAGGCAACTCAGGTGCTGGTGGCGACTTATCCCAACCCGAAGCTTCCAGCCAATCCCGAACAAATTGCTTATCGAAACTTGGTGGGTTCTTCCCAACAACATATTGATCGGCTGGCCAAAAACGTGATGAATCTGGCGTTAAAACCTCATCAATAAGATACAGCTCACCCACAGCGTCTAAACCAAACTCGAACTTAGTATCCGCAATAATAATTCCGCGAGTAAGTGCATACTCAGCAGCTTCTTTATACAGGCGCAAACTCACTTCTGCGACTTTAGCTGCCAAGTCTCTACCTAACAGTTGCGCGCACTTTTCCAAACTAATATTTTCATCATGATCACCTACATCTGCTTTGCTCGATGGGGTGAAAATTGGCTCAGGTAACTTTGATGCTTCTTGTAAACCAGTAGGCAAAGATATGCCACAAACCGTACCACTTACTTTATATTCTTTCCAACCACTACCCACCAAATAACCTCTAACAATTGCTTCAATAGGCAATGGTTTTAATTTCTTGACCACTAAAGCACGCTTACCTAATTGTGCTTTTTCTGCAGGATCCGAAACCACCGATTTTGGATCTATCCCTGTTAAGTGGTTAGGTACGACATGACCAAGTTTTTTAAACCAAAAATTAGCAATCTCGGTCAAAATCGCACCCTTATCTTGAATGGGCGTTGGCAAAATAACATCAAATGCAGAAAGTCTATCCGTGGCAATCAATAACATTGTATTTGCATCAATATCGTAGATATCACGAACTTTACCTTGATGAAGAAGCGGCAAGCTTTTAATGCTTGATTGAGTCAGTGTGTTTGACAATTCAATATCCCAAATAAAATTTAGCGAAAATGACCTGTATTGCCTCGCAATTATACATTAACTAAGCATCGCCCTAAAAACCCGGCTGGATTTAAGCCACCCATAAAAAAGGGCTCAGATGAGCCCTTTTTTATTAAATACAATTAAGCAATAGAACGCTGCTCTAGAATTTCAACGGCTGGCAACTTCTTACCTTCCAAGAATTCCAAAAAGGCACCACCCGCAGTAGAAATATATGAAACTTGATCATAAATATCATATTTCTGAATCGCAGCAATTGTGTCGCCGCCACCAGCTAAAGTAAAGGCTTTGGTCTTGGCAATCGCCATTGCAATGGCTTTAGTGCCCTCACCAAATTGATCAAACTCAAACACGCCAACTGGTCCATTCCAAACAACCGTACCCGCATTCATGATGATATTCGCCAACTCTTTAGCAGATTCCGGTCCAATATCAAAAATCATGTCATCCATTTCAATCGCATCTGCGCTTTTAATCACCGCTGGCTCATTAGCATCAAAATGTTTGCCAGTTACCAAATCAACCGCAATCGGAACTGCTGCACCACGCGCTGACATTTTTTCCATTAAAGCACGCGCAGTTGGCAACAAATCATCTTCACATAATGAATGTCCAATTTCCAAGCCTGTCGCTTTTAAGAAAGTGTTAGCGATTCCTCCGCCGACCACTAACTGATCAACTTTATCAGAGAGACTTTCTAGCACTGTTAACTTAGTTGATACTTTAGAGCCCCCAACAATCGCCACCATCGGACGCGCTGGACTTAACAAAGCTTTCGTTAACGCCTCAAGCTCTTGAACCAACAAAATACCGGCTGCAGCCATAGGTGCGAATTTTGCAACGCCATGTGTAGATGCTTCTGCACGATGTGCTGTACCAAAAGCGTCCATCACAAATACATCACAGAGACTTGCATAACTCTGCGCAGTAGCATCCAGATTCTTTTTCTCACCAGAATTAAAACGACAGTTTTCTAATAAGACTAATTCGCCATTTGCCACATCAAAACCACCAGCTACCCAATCTTTAATTAAGCGAACTGGTTTTCCGAGCTTAGATGAAATAATATCGGCAACAGGCTTAAGTGAGTTCTCTTCTGAATAAACACCCTCTTCAGGACGACCAAGATGAGATGTAACCATTACCTTTGCACCAGCCTTTAGTGCAAACTCAATCGTTGCCATTGATGCCGTAATACGAGCATCAGAGGTCACCTTACCGTCTTTAACTGGCACATTTAAATCTGAGCGTATCAATACTCGCTTGCCAGCCAAATCAAGATCCGTCATTTTAATTACCGACATGATTTCTCCTTAAGCAACGTGACGAACAAGACGCATTAAATTGCAGGTATAACCATATTCATTGTCATACCAAGCTACGACTTTTACAAAGGTAGGATCAAGCGCAATACCAGCCTCGGCATCAAATACTGATGGACAAGTTTCACCACGAAAATCTGTTGAAACTACCTTCTCATTAGTGAAACCCAGTACGCCTTTTAATGGGCCATTCTCAGATGCGGCTTTCATTGCAGCTACAATTTGCTCGTAACTTGCTTCTTTATTAAGCTCACAAGTTAAATCAACCACTGACACATCAGAAGTTGGTACGCGGAATGCCATGCCTGTTAATTTCTTATTAAGAGTAGGAATAACCTTACCCACCGCTTTAGCAGCCCCTGTTGATGATGGAATAATATTTTCTAAAATACCACGCCCACCACGCCAATCCTTATTTGATGGACCATCTACTGTTTTTTGCGTCGCTGTGGCTGCATGTACTGTTGTCATCAAACCACGCTTAATACCAAAGCTATCATTAAGCACTTTTGCTACAGGTGCTAAAGCATTTGTAGTACAAGACGCTGCTGAAACGATTGCTTCACCTTTATAAGTCTCGTGGTTAACCCCATAAACAAACATTGGCGTTTCATCTTTTGAAGGTGCTGACTGCACAACTTTTTTAGCCCCTGCCGCGATATGCTTTTGACATGTTTCTTCTGTTAAAAACAAACCCGTACATTCAATCACGATGTCTGCACCTACTTCATTCCACTTAAGTGCCGCAGGATCTTTTTCTGCAGTTAACCGAATCTTCTTACCATTTACAATCAGATCATTGCCGCTAACAGACACTTCACCATCAAATCGGCCATGTACTGAATCGTACTTCAACATATAAGCCAAATACTCCGGCTCAAGCAAATCATTAATACCAACCACTTCGATATCTTTAAAATCTTGAACTGCAGCCCGCAATACCATGCGGCCAATACGACCAAATCCGTTAATACCCACTTTAATTGTCATGATTGATACCTTAAATTAGCAAACAAAAAGGGAGCCGAAAAATACTGGCTCCCTTGGTCTAACCTACTTCAATAATTACAGTACTGACTTAACAGTTTTCACTACGTTTTCCACAGTGAAACCGAAGTGCTTCATCAATACGCCACCAGGTGCAGATTCACCGAATGTGTCGATACCAACAACAGCACCTTCTAAACCAACATATTTGCGCCAGAAGTCTGGGTGAGCAGCTTCAACAGCCACGCGTTTAACACCTGGAGTTAAAACGCTGTCACGATATGCTTTGTCTTGACGGTCAAATACGTTTGTTGATGGCATTGAAACTACGCGCACTTTCGTACCAGCAGCATTCAATTCAGCAGCAGCCTTAATTGCTAAATCAAGTTCAGAACCGTTAGCAATAATAATTACGTCAGCTTTACCAGCAACATCAGAGAACACATAACCACCCTTACGGATAAGGTCGAAGTGCGCTGTGTCATGTTTGATACCCGGCACGTTTTGACGGCTTAATACCAAGCTTGATGGACCATTATGACGTTCAGCAGCAGCAACCCAAGCTACAGCAGTTTCTGTTGAGTCAGCTGGACGCCATACATCCATATTAGGAATGTAACGTAGGCCAGATGTATTTTCTACTGGTTGGTGAGTTGGACCATCTTCACCTTGACCGATAGAGTCATGTGTCAATACTGCAACAGTACGTTGCTTCATCAATGCAGCCATACGTAATGCGCTCTTAGCGTAGTCTGAGAACATGTGGAATGTGCCGCCGAATGGTAAGAAGCCACCGTGCAATGCCATACCGTTCATGATTGCGAACATACCAAACTCACGTACACCGTAAGAGATGTAATTACCTGGTTTTTTACCATCAACGTGTGTGAAGCTACCGCATGATGTTAAGTTAGAGCCAGTCAAGTCAGCTGAACCGCCCAAGAACTCAGGCAATGTTGGTGCTAGAGCAGCGATAACATTTTGTGAAGCTTTACGCGTTGCAATGGTTTCTGCTTTTTCGTTTGTTGATGCAATCAATGCATCAGCAGCTTGTTTCCAGTTAGCTGGTAAATCACCTGCCATACGACGTTTGAATTCAGCAGCTTCAGCTGGGAAAGCTTTTGCATAAGCATCAAACTTAGCATTCCAGTCAGCTTCTAATTTAGCGCCTTTAGCTTTTTGATCCCAACCAGCATAAACGTCTGCAGGGATTTCAAATGGAGGGTAATTCCAACCAATGTTTGCACGTGTCGCTGCAACTTCTTCTTCACCTAGTGCAGAACCGTGGCAATCATGGCTACCAGATTTATTTGGTGAACCCATACCAATGACTGTTTTACAGCAAATTAATGATGGTTTATCTGTCACTGCTTTAGCTTTTTGAATTGCTGCATTAATTGCATCAGAGTCGTGACCGTCTACTGATTGAACATGCCAGCCATAAGATTCAAAGCGTTTAGCTGTGTCATCTGTGTACCAACCTTCGATGTGACCATCGATAGAGATGCCGTTGTCATCCCAGAATGCAACCAACTTACCTAGACCCCATGTACCAGCCAAAGCACAAGCTTCATGTGATACACCTTCCATCATACAGCCGTCACCTAAGAAGCAGTATGTATAGTGATCAACGATGTCGTGACCTGGCTTGTTGAATTGATTAGCCATCAATTTTTCAGCCATCGCGAAACCAACCGCGTTAGTGATACCTTGACCTAACGGACCCGTTGTTGTTTCGATACCTGGTGCGTAGCTATATTCTGGGTGACCAGCACATTTAGAATGCAATTGACGGAACGTCTTAATTTCATCCATAGGCAAATCGTAGCCAGTTAGATGCAACAATGAATAAATCAACATTGAGCCATGGCCGTTAGACAATACGAAACGATCGCGATCAGCCCAATTTGGATTTGTTGGGTTATGACGCAAATTATGGTTCCATAGTACTTCAGCGATTTCAGCCATGCCCATAGGTGCGCCTGGGTGGCCAGAGTTAGCTTTCTGCACCGCATCCATAGACAAAGCACGGATAGCGTTTGCTAAATCTTTACGAGTTGCCATTTCTTTCTCCCTATCATCAAATCTATAAAACGTAAAAAGCGCCAGCTTGTGTATTGGATCTAGATAGATTCAACGCATAAGCATGGCACTAGAAATTCTTTGGATACTCCCAAACGCATGAATATCAAGGCTGCAAGGCATTCCATACAGCGAAATATTTAATTATTAATTTTACGGGAGCTAAATCCTGAATTATTGCTTAAATGGGCATTTTGAGCAATACCATCAGCCCCGAAATGGTCACGATTTCCAGATATTTAGCCCAAGCAGACCAAAAGCACTAATCTTTCCACTTAATTGAACAACCAATACTAGAAATTTGCTGACTTGGGCCATGTCCTGTTTTTGCAACTAGCGTCATCGCTTCCAATAAATCTTTTGTAGCGTTTGGCTTAGGCGTTAAATCACGACCTTGATCATCAAAACGCCCTCGGTACTGAAGCTCAAGTCTGGCATTAAATCCAAAAAAGTCTGGCGTACACACGGCGCCATAAGCTTTTGCAACAGATTGAGACTCATCATAAACATAAGGAAAATCAAAATTGAACGTTTCCGCAATTTGCTTCATCTGCTCAAATGAGTCCTGCGGATAGCTAATAACGTCATTTGAAGAAATCGCGATCGCATTAACTCCAAAGGTCTTTAAAACAGCGATATCTTCAACCAAGCGCTGACGAATTGATTGAACATAAGGGCAATGATTGCAAATAAACATTACCAATAAGCCATGTTCGCCCTTAACATCATCAAGCGTCCAATCACGCCCATCAACCCCAGGCAATTTAAAATGAGGCGCCTGCCATCCGAAATCACAGACTGGCGGATTCAAACTTGCCATTTTTTTCATTCCTTCCTTTAAAATACATCGACCGATTCCATCATTTTGGCTTAAATTGAATGTCTACACCACGTTTTTACTGTGATCCAGCAATTTCTAATTCACTGTCAATCGGCAGTGAAATTAAATTGTCTGAAAGTGCGGCGACCCATGCGACAAGAGCCCTACGTCTTAACGTAGGCGATGATGTGGCTCTCTTCAATGGAGACGGGAATGATTATCCAGCCCAACTCACGATGGTTAAAAAAAATGAGGTCATCGCAAAAATAAGTGAGCAAACTCGTGTCAATAACGAAGCTCGCATCTCAATACATCTAGCACAAGCCATATCAAGCGGCGATCGCATGGACTTTACCATTCAAAAAGCAGTCGAAATGGGAGTAACGTCCATTCAACCAATCGCGAGTCAACGTAGTGTTGTTAAATTATCTGGTGAGCGCGCTGAAAAACGAATTACGCATTGGCAAAATGTTGTGATATCAGCATGCGAACAATGCGGCCGCGCAACCGTTCCGATCGTAAAAGCACCATTATCCCTACCACAATGGCTGGTCTCAATTAAGCCAACAGACCTAATGATTACCTTAGCTCCAAACGCGGCAGTTTCACTCAAAGATTTACCGCGACCAAAAGCTGACATTCATTTACTTGTTGGCGCAGAGGGAGGTCTTACAGATGATGAAATAAAGCTAAGCACCCAACAAGGATTTACAGCTGTTCGACTTGGGAAACGCATACTAAGAACCGAAACCGCCCCGCTTGCAGCAATCGCTGCCATGCAGACACTCTGGGGTGACTTTTGCGAATAACGCAATTTAAATACTTTTAATTTTGCATTAAACGCATTTTTATATTAAAATAATGCATAAAACGCAAAATAATAATGAGGCGCTATGTCACTAGGTCAAGCCATCAGGCAACAAAGAAAACTTTTTAAACACACTCTTCAATCTCTTGCCAATCAAATTGGCACGGATGCAGGAAATCTCTCTCGCATCGAAAGGGGTGCCCAAGGCCTTAGTGAACAAATGCTATTGAAGCTGTGCAAAGCGCTTAATTGCACCCCGGCATTTCTTTATGAACAAAGCGATCAATCCAAAATACTTAACGGCACTGAAAATATTGCGAATTACGCAAATTTAACCAAGTCTGCAATACAGAACACTCAAAACTTAAGTAAGCCTCAAGAATTTGTCAGCTGGTTTCGCTCAGTCGCCCCATACATTCACGCCTTTGGTGGCCGCACTTTTGTTATCGCCTTTGGTGGCGAAGTTGTCGATGACGGGCAGTTTGTAGCGCTATCTCACGACTTGAACTTACTTGCTAGTCTAGAAGTTAGATTGGTTTTAGTTCATGGATCTCGGCCACAAATTGAATCACGCCTAAGAAAATCCAAGATTGAGACAAAAATGGCCGACGGTCTTCGCGTTACCGACGATGTGGCGATGGAGGCAGTAAAAGAAGCGAACGGTGCCATTCGGGTAGAAATTGAAGCTTTACTTTCAATGGGACTGATTAACTCACCAATGGCCGGCTCAGATATTCGAGTTGCAAGTGGTAACTTCGTGACAGCAAAGCCACTTGGCGTTAGAAATGGTGTAGACCTACAACACACTGGTGAAGTTAGAAAAGTAGATGCTGTTGGCATTCAGAAACGTTTAGATGATGGCGAGATGGTATTGTTATCACCACTAGGTTACTCACCAACTGGTGAAGCGTTCAATCTGTCTTTAGAAGATGTCGCTGTGAGCACCGCGATTGCCTTAGATGCAGACAAACTTATTTTCTTAATGGATGCGTCTGGTGTTCATAACGCACGTGGTGAACTATTACGTGAAATGACTGCACAAAAAGCAGAAAACTTACTCAAACACGTCAAAAATAATCATCAAGGCAACAGCAACATTACAGAAGATGAAGCTTACTTCTTACCCGCCGCAATTAAAGCTTGTGAGCACGGGGTAGCAAGAACGCATTTAATTTGTCGTCATACTGACGGCGCAATTCTTCAAGAGCTATTCACACATGATGGCATAGGCACCATGGTCACAGAAATGCCTTTAGAATCGATGCGACAGGCAGAAATTAGCGATGTAGGTGCACTATTACAACTCATTGAACCATTAGAAAATGAAGGTGTTCTAGTCAGACGCGGTCGTGAACGTTTGGAAATGGAAATCGACCAATTTTATATTATGGAACACGATGGCCGTGTTATAGGCTGCGCTGCTTTATATCCTTTCATAAGTGAAAAAATGGCAGAATTTGCTTGCCTAGCCATTCACCCGGCCTACCGTGGTGGTGGTCGTGGTGACAGGCTCTTCCACTACTGCGAAGATCAGGCACGAGAGCAAGGAATTACAACATTATTTTGTTTAACCACAAGAACTGAACATTGGTTTTTAGAGCGTGGATTTAAAGAAAAAAGTGTTGAGGACTTGCCTGAAGAAAAACAAAAAATCTACAACCTACAGAGACGTTCTAAGGTGTTCGTTAAGACACTGTAAGTTTTAATGATATTTCAATGTAAAATATCAAAAAAGTTAATCATAAAGGCATCAGGAAATGAACAACACGACCGCCACTCAAAAAGCCCAAACGCTCGCTGAGGCTCTTCCTTACATTAAACGCTTCTTCGATAAAACCATCGTAATTAAATACGGCGGCAATGCAATGACAGATCCGCAATTAAAGGAATCTTTTGCGAGCGATGTTGTATTACTAAAACTGGTCGGAATGAACCCGGTTGTTGTGCATGGCGGCGGCCCGCAAATCAATGAGATGCTAGATAAGCTCGGCAAAAAAGGTGTCTTCATTCAAGGCATGCGCGTCACAGATGAAGAAACCATGGATATTGTAGAGATGGTACTGGGTGGCCAAGTAAATAAAGAGATTGTTAATCTTATCAACCAAAAAGGCGGCAGAGCCGTTGGGCTCACAGGCCAAGATGGAAATTTCATTCATGCTGAAAAACTTCGCATGCAAAGCAAAGAAAATCCAGATGAAATGATTGATATCGGCCAAGTAGGTGATATCACTAAAATCGATCCAAGCATTATCAATTTCCTTGATAGCGGCGATTTCATTCCTGTGATTGCACCGATTGGTGTTGGTCCAGATGGCGAGACTTACAATATCAACGCCGATGTTGTCGCTGGCAAGTTGGCAGAAATTTTAGGTGCAGAGAAATTAATCTTGCTCACCAATACGCCAGGCGTATTAGATAAAAATGGCGCCTTACTTACTGGGCTAACGCCAAAACAAATCGACGATTTAGTTGAAGATGGTACGCTTTCAGGTGGCATGCTACCTAAAATTAGCTCAGCGCTAGATGCTGCACGTAGCGGCGTAAAAGCTGTACATATTATTGACGGTCGTGTTGAGCATGCTTTGCTACTTGAAGTTCTCACAGACGACGGCGTAGGCACGCTAATCAAAGCTAAATAATGCAAAATAGCAAACGTGTTTGGGTGTTTGACCTAGACGACACCCTACACGATGCTTCATCACATATCTTTCCTGTGATGAATAAAGCCATGACGCAATACATCATGGACACTTTAAATATTGATGAACACCATGCCTTTAAATTGCGCCAACATTACTGGCGCATCTACGGGGCGACCCTAAAGGGCCTCATGAGACATCATGGGGTAGACCCTTATCATTTTTTATGCGAAACACATGACAACATGGATTTGGAAAACATGGTGTCGGAAACCAAAAAATTACGGCATTGCATTAATCGTTTAAAAGGTCGCAAAGTGATCTTCACTAATGCGCCAATGAATTATGCAATTCGAGTATTAAATGTATTAGGAATCGCTGATTTATTTACTGTGGTTTTTAGTGTGGAATCGACAAAGTTTCATCCAAAACCTTCGGTACGTGGATTTCAACAACTGCTTCATGTGATTAAAGCTAAAGCAAGTGACTGCGTCATGATGGAAGATAACTTACCAGCGCTAATGACCGCTAAACGCATGGGGATGAAAACTGTGTGGATTTCAAAATCATTACAAAAACCAAGTTTTGTCGATTTACGTATCAATAACGTGTTAGCACTTACTCATTCTAGAATATAATAACAGCAACAAATAAACTTCAACTCTACCGCGACTAATGGAGATTAAAGATGGCATCAAAACCTGGTGAACGTAAACAACAGATTCTAGAGACACTAGCCAATATGCTAGAAAAGCCAACGCGTGAAAAAATCACTACAGCGTCACTTGCAGCAAAATTAGACGTGAGTGAAGCAGCGCTTTACAGGCATTTTGCAAGCAAAGCGCAAATGTTCGAAGGCTTAATCGAATTTATCGAACAAAGCTTATTTGGATTAATTAATAAAATTGGGGCGGAAGAAACAAATGGCATTAGCCAAGTCCGTCGCATCATTACTGTCATGCTATTGTTCGCAGAAAAAAATCCAGGCATGACACGCGTACTCATCGGTGATGCTTTGGTGAACGAAGATGATCGCTTACAACTGCGTATCAATCAATTATTTGATCGGGTTGAATCAACGCTAAAACAATCATTACGTATCTCTGAAGCACAAACTGGACGTAAAGTAGACGCCGAGTCTCAAGCTAATTTAATGTTGTGTTTTGTGATTGGCAGATGGCATCAATTTGCTAAGAGTGGATTTAAACGCTTGCCTATGGAATATGTTCAACAACAACTCACTTACTTGAATGGCGCGGAGGAATAATTAAGAATTCAATGCCTGCTCTAGGGCATTGAGTCTTGCTTCATACACGGCCTGTTTAATCTTATCTGGCGTATCTTGCAGTTTTGCAACGGCGCCTGCATCAACTTCAGAAGCAGCTTTCAATAAACTCAAGAGCAAGTCTGCTTTTTCAAATACTTGGGTTTCATAACCTGTTCTGCCCCGAATATCACATTCACAAGCGAGTAAGAAATCACCAAATCTTTCAGGCTGGCGAATTGCATCGGTCTCAACTAAAAACTGAAGCAAGGTCTCCGGACACATTTTCTCCACTTGATGAACTTTGCCATGGAATTTAGCAACGATATGCGCAAGTTCTTTGCAATCGTTAGGCACACGTAAACGCTTACAAAGCACTTGCAACAAATCAACACTACGCTGCTCATGACCAATATGACGAGGCAATAGATCTTTAGGTGTCGTACCCTTACCTAAATCATGCATCAAAGCCGCGAAGCGAACTGGTAATTGATATTGCTTAGATGCGGCATAATCGATCACCATCATGACATGTACACCAGTATCAATTTCAGGATGATGATTTGCTGGTTGCGGCACACCCCAAAGTGCATCTAACTCAGGCATGATTTTTTTAAGCGCACCACATGCTCTTAAAACTTCAAACATACGACTTGGCTTTTCTTCCATTAAGCCCTTAGATATTTCCTGCCAAACTCGTTCAGGCACCAAAGCATCCACTTCACCTTTTTCTACCATTTCACGCATCAGATTCATGGTGGCTGGCGCAACATCAAAATCAATGAATCTTGCAGCAAAGCGAGCAGCTCTTAAGATACGAACTGGGTCTTCAGAAAATGCTGGGCTCACATGCCTCAACACCTTATCTTTTAAATCTTGAATCCCTGAATAAGGGTCGATTAGATGGCCAGACTCATCTTTAGCAATCGCATTAATCGTTAAGTCACGGCGAGCAAGATCTTGCTCTAAAGTAACGTCCGGATCAGCATGTACTTGGAAGCCCTTATATCCTTTAGCAGTTTTACGCTCAGTTCTGGCGAGCGCATATTCATCACGTGTATTAGGATGTAAAAAAACTGGAAAGTCTTTACCTACAGGCTTATAACCTGCCGCTTCCATTTCTGTTGGCGTACTTCCAACCACAACAAAGTCTCTATCCTGGACACTTAATCCAAGTAATTCGTCTCGAACCGCTCCGCCAACACAATACACTTGCATTAATTATCTACCTGCGTAAGAACGATAGTGGTTGTATGCATTGCGTGGGTTTTCATTTAACAAATATTCGGGAACAATCGACTCCATCGCTACTGGCGTAAAATTTAAATAATCAGGAAAAGGTTGCTCACAAGTACTATCAACTTCCATAGATCGAACATTGTCCCGTGTCATCAATTTAATCGGCAGCAATTCCATGGCAAAAGCCTGCGTATAAGAAAAAAGATTATTCAAACCAATCACTATGCGTTTTTTATTGAGTGTCGTTGACACAAATTTAATAATTTCGACCAAAGTATAAACTTTAGGCCCACCTAGGTCATAAGACTTACCGTAGGTCTGAGAATTCTCTATACAAGCAACGAAAGCAGCCGCAACATCTTCAACATAAATGGGCTGAAATTTAGCTTTGGGTTTCGCAAGCAAAATGACCGGCAGAAGCTTAATTAAATGCGCAAACAAATTAATAAAACCATCGCCACGACCAAAAATAATCGAAGGCTTAAAAACTGTAACATGTAACTTCTTACTTTGTGAGAGCACGTAGTTCTCACCTTCTGCTTTTGATCGCAAATAGTGACTTGGTGCTTTCAAATCAGCTCTTAAAGCACTCATATGAATGAAGCGCCCAATACCCAATTTCAAGCAAATCTTTGCTAAACGTTTTGGCAATTCCGCATGCATTTTTTCAAAACTCATTTTTTTAGTGGAATGCAGAATACCAATTAGATTAATAACTACATCACAACCTTTTAGAGCCAAACTTAGGGCAGCATCATTCATCACATCACATTCAACCACCGTGACATTAGGCAACAAGATAAGGTGCTTACTCCCCTCACGCCTTCGGGTAAGCACCTTTACTGAATATCCAGCAACACTAAGTTGTTGCGCTAAAGCGCTACCAACGAACCCTGTACCACCCAACAAACATATTTGCTTCATGCTTTAACCTTATTAAATCCAAAATGCTTTTATTCTGCCGCGATTGCGGAATTAGTCTTAGTAATAACACCCAATCGCTGTTTTAAGCTTTGTGTTTTAGTACCTAAACGATAGGCATAAAAGTATGTATTAGCCATCACTTTTTGTACATAAGCACGCGTTTCTAAAATCGGAATATTTTCAACATAAATCGCACCTTCAATCGGTTGATCCGACATCCAATTTTTAACGCGTCCAGGGCCAGCGTTGTAGGCTGCCGTCGCGAGGGGTGTTTGCCCGTTCATCATATCTAATGTGTACCTCAAATAATAAGTCCCCAATTGAACATTGGTATCCAACTGATGAATCTTATCTTGTCGATAACCACCTAAATTCATACGCTTGGCAATCCAAGCAGCGGTTTCAGGCATTACTTGCATAACACCGGCAGCGCCTACACCTGATTTTGCACTTGGATTAAAACGACTTTCTTGTCGTGTTAGACCATAAACCCAAGCCTCATCCACGCCATAGTCTTTTGAAAAATTCGTCACTGTTTCTCGATAAGGCGTAGGGAAACGCAGGGTATAACTATGTACGGATTTAGTCCTCTCCGCCGTGTTAATAGCTACATCATACCAACCCTGTCGAACCGCCAACTCAGCAGCAGCCAATAACTGTTTATCATCGTAATCGCGAGTCGCCCAAGACCATTCAGCTCGTGACTCCCACTTCAGGCCAATGCGCTGCAACTCTAGTACACGTTGCATTGCTGGCTGATTTTGAATTTGCTGTACTTCGACCTCAGTTGGAACATAATTAATTGGCATGGCCGTTAACACATCACCCAACTCATCTTCCGCAAGCAAGCCGTAATAATTGCGTTCGCGTGTCAAAGCAAGTAACAACTGATTGGCCTTTGGAATATCATTCTGCGCTTTATATGCACGTGCTTTCCAGTATCTCCAAACAGGCTCTTCTTGCTGTTCAATCGACATGTCAGCAATCGTATTTTTTACCAAACTCCAATCTTTACCCCACAAAGCGACCCTAACTTTCCAAGCAAAAGCCTCTTTATCCATATATTGAGTCTTCACTCGTGCATACATGCTAAGTGCATTATTATCATGATGTCGCGCAGCATAAATTGCAAAACGCTTCCACATCTGCGCAGACTCTTCTTCTGAAAACTGACTCGCTAATTTTTCCCAGCGCTGCTTTGCTGAATCAATCTGTATACGCATAAGACGATCTAAAGCATATAGATGAAGTTCACGGCCCAATCGCGTGTGTAGTGAAATTGGATTTTTAGCATCAAGAAATTGCTGTGGATTTTGGAAAGCAGCATCTAAAGATTTAACAGAAGCAGAAAGATTCAATCGCTGCAATAATGACTTAGCCAAAGGCAACTGACCTTCTTGCAACGCCAATCTGAAGCGCATCCAAATGTCGTTTTCTGTGAGCACATTCGATTTTTGCATGAGGTCAAACAGCCCCTCACAATTGAGTGGCTGATCAGTCGCCACCATCCAATAGACTTTACCTTCAGTAAGCGCAATTACATCACCTTTTTTAGCTCTACCTTCCAGGGAATAACAAGCAATTGCGATATCGTCACGTTTATATTGAGGCAATTCTTCAAAAAATGTTGCCCAGTCCTGGCGTTTAGCGAGAATCTTTAACCATTCTGCTCTTATTCGTTCCGAAAAAGAGGTGTCATTGTATTCAGCAAGGTAGTTTTGGATTTGAGTTTTATCTGCGTTACTTAGCTTCAACAACATTACCCAATAATCAACATATGGAAGCAATACATAGTTCTGCGAATGCAATATTTTTGATGATTGTTCCAGGCCAATTAAATCTCTAGCCTGATAGGATTGCTGAGCTTTTAAGAAAACCTTATCGGCACTTTGCTCTGTAGCAAAAGCGACACTGAAAAAAAATAATTGAATCAATAAAATGAGAAAACGCATCAAGTCCTGCTTTCAAAAAGCGTACTGGCTGATGACCGCTGTAAGATTAAGCACGTCACTATTACGTGCCTGCTAAAAAAGAATAATTCTACTAATCGAATATAGAAGTGCAACAAGTACTAACAATACAAATAAAAACTTACTCACTTGCCATGCGAAGCGGAGATAGCGCTTATCTTGACTTAATAAATATACGCCTAAGCAAACAACTATCGTAATAAGAATAAAAGCAAAAAGTAGACGGAGAACAATCATAAAACAATGAAATTACACATACTGTAAAGAAGGACTTGAATCGAGCAAAGTTTGGAATCCATTAGGCGCTTCCTCAGCACGATCAAAGGTTGCATATTCCCAAGCATCAACATCTTCTAATAAATTACGAAGTAGTTGATTATTGAGCGCATGCCCTGATTTATAAGCTGTAAAAGCACACAGTAAAGGATGGCCTAAAACATATAAGTCGCCTATAGCATCTAACGTTTTATGCTTAACAAACTCATCTTCATAGCGTAAACCATCACTATTTAAAATTCGGTATTCATCTAAAACAATCGCATTATCTAGACTACCGCCACGCGCCAATCCCATGGAGCGAAGCGCTTCTACTTCGTGCATAAAACCAAAGGTGCGAGCACGACTAACATCTTTAATATATGAATTATCAGCAAAATCTATTTTGACATTTTTACCTGTATGCTCAAAAACCGGATGAGCAAAATCAATAGTGAAATCGATTTTAAAACCAAAGTAAGGGTCGAAGCGCACCCATTTATCACCGTCATGAACTTCGACTGTTTTTTTGATGCGAATGAATTTTTTCGCTGCGGCTTGCTCAATAATTCCTGCTTGCTGCAGCAGAAAGACAAACGGCCCTGAACTCCCATCCATAATAGGAACTTCAGCAGCCGTTAAATCCACATAAATATTATCTATACCAAGCCCAGCAAGCGCTGACATTAAATGCTCAACGGTGGCGATGCGAACCCCTTCATGTTCCAAGGCTGAACACATACGAGTATCACATACATATTGAGGCTGCACTTTGATTTCCGCAGAGCCGGGCAGATCGGATCGACGAAAGACAATACCGGTGTCAGGCATAGCAGGACTCAAGGTCATTGTGACCTTTTCACCCGAATGCAAGCCAACACCAGTGGCACTGATGGCTTTTTTAAGCGTACGTTGTTTCAGCATCATCTAGCTAAAAGTTTTCCTAAAAAAATCATACTCACAAGCGTTTTATATCAAACGCTTTACTCAATATTTACACCGTATTTATCCTTAAAGGATAGCATAAGTGCCGCGCCTACTGCTAATACTAGCGCTTCATATACAACTACTTAGTCAGCTTGCTTGCGAAGAAAAGCAGGAATATCGTACTCTTCAATTCCATCTTTTTTCATCGCATCAACCTGTGCACGGCGACCATTTGGGCTAAATACTGCTGGCTCGTCATCTTCAGCGTAACCAATTTCTTGACCCATATACACAGGTTGGTTAGTAGTACCGTTAAGAATTACCGGCGTATTCACTACTAAGGTTGGTTTCTTTTGAACACTGCTAATACCATTCAATCCTGTAGCAACCATTGTTACACGCAATGCGTCACCCATAGTTTCATCAAATACATTACCAACAATCACTGTTGCATCTTCAGCAGTAAATGAACGGATTGTATTCATGACGTCGTTATATTCTTTCATTTTGAAAGAATGACTAGCCGTAATATTCACTAACACACCACGTGCATTTGCCAAGTTCACATTCTCAAGCAATGGACTAGCAACCGCTTGTTCAGCAGCCAATACAGCACGATCTGGACCAGTTGCAATAGCAGAACCCATCATTGCCATACCCATTTCAGACATCACAGTACGCACGTCAGCAAAGTCAACGTTCACCATGCCAGGGCAATTAATGATTTCAGCGATGCCTGAAACTGCATTATGAAGTACATCATTCGCTGCTTTAAAAGCATCAATAAATGTCACGTCATCACCTAAAACTTCCATCAATTTGTCATTAGGAATAATAATTAGAGAGTCCACATGTTTAGAAAGTTCTTCTAAACCGTCTGTAGCTACTTTGCTACGTTTGCCTTCGAAGGCAAATGGTTTAGTCACAACAGCGACAGTTAGAATGCCCATTTCCTTAGCGACTTCGGCAACGATAGGTGCTGCACCTGTGCCTGTACCACCACCCATGCCTGCAGTGATAAATAACATATCAGCACCGTCAATCACTTCAGCAATGCGATCACGATCTTCTAAAGCAGCTTCACGACCAATTTCAGGTTTTGCGCCTGCGCCCAATCCCTTCGTAATATCCATACCAATTTGAAGTGTGGTTTTTGCTTGGCTTTTCTTAAGCGCTTGCATATCAGTATTAGCGCAAATGAACTCAACGCCTCCCACATTTTTTTCTATCATGTGTTCAACTGCATTGCCGCCACAACCACCCACGCCAATGACCTTAATCACCGCTTCTTGGGAATCTCTATCCATAATTTCAAACATATTGCCTCCTTGTAAACTGCCTATCAAAAAACTACTTCTGCCTATTTCAACTACTTACTGCTACTACTAAAAATTACCTTGGAACCAACTCTTCATTCGCTCCAAAATTCTTGCGAAAGAATTACCATCTAAATTGCTGTGATAATGTTGCTCAACTTGTCGTTTACCAATTAACAATAAACCTACACCAGTTGCATAACGTGGATTGCTAACGACTTCAGACAAACCGCCAACATATCTTGGCAAACCGAGTCGAACAGGCATATGGAAGATTTCTTCACCTAATTCAACCATGCCCTTCATCATTGCCGACCCGCCTGTAATAACAATGCCTGATGCAATCATTTCCTCTAAACCACTGCGACGTAGTTCAGCCAACACAAAGTCATACAACTCAACCACTCGTGGCTCAATAACTTCGGCTAAGGTTTGCACTGATAACTGACGTGACTCACGGCCATCCGTACCTTGCACCTCAACCACTTCACGAGGATCTGCCAACTGACGTAAAGCACAGCCATGCTTAATCTTGATATCTTCTGCTGATTGAGTTGGCGTTCTTAATGCCACAGCAACATCATTAGTGATTTGATCACCCGCGATTGGGATAACTGCAGTATGTCGAATCGCACCTTGTTTAAATACTGCGATATCTGTCGTGCCACCACCAATATCAACCAAACAAACACCTAATTCTTTTTCATCTTCAGTCAATACTGCTTCACTAGATGCAAGTGGTTGTAAAATCAAATCAGAAACTTCTAATCCACAACGCTTAATACTCTTAACAATGTTCTGCGCTGCTGCAACTGCACCAGTAACGATATGAACTTTCACTTCCAATTTCATACCGCTCATACCCAATGGTTCACGCACATCCTCTTGACCATCGATAATGTATTCTTGCGTCAGAATATGAAGAATCTGCTGATCCGAAGGCAATGCAATTGCTTGTGCTGTTTCAATCACACGTGCCACATCTGCTTGACTCACTTCAGCGTCTTTAATCTTCACCATGCCTCGCGCATTGATACTTTGCACATGGCTACCAGCGATGCCAGTAAAAACATCTCTTATTTTGCAATCCGCCATTAATTCAGCTTCTTCAATCGCGCGCTGAATTGCATTAACGGTGGAATCAATATTAATCACGACACCTTTTTTTAATCCGCGTGACACATGCTGACCTAAGCCAACCACGTTTAAGGTTCCCTCAGGCATTAGCTCCGCAACAATTGCGACCACTTTTGAGGTGCCAATATCCAATCCAATAATGACGGGATTTTTATCTTCTTTAGCCCTGCTCATATATGTCTCCGCTCTTTCTTAAAACTTCTTAGTGTTAAATTTGTTATCTAATAAAAATTTATTTTTTAGCTTTTACTTTTTTAGCATCAGCTGGTTTTTTTACTTCTTTTTTCTTATCTTTAACTGGCGCCTTAACTGCCACTTCTTTCGTTACTGCTGGCTTAGCGACTGTTGGCAAACCACCAGCTCGATAGACTGCAAACCCATTGGGATAACGTAAATCTACGTATTTCAAATTTCCATTCACACTTGCTAAGGTTTTTGCATATACAGTAGCGAACCTTTTTAATCGGCTATCCATTTCTTCTCGACCAAGTGCAATCACTAAGCCCTTATCCGTTTTCAACTCCCAAGAACGTCTTGGCGTCAATGTCATTTCAATGACTTTCAAATTCATCGGCGCGAGTACATCACTAAAAACCGCATAGCGCTCTGCTATTTCATGTACACCATCGCCAGGGCCTAGAAAACCTGGCAAATCAGAATCTGATGCCGCATGAAAAAGTTCGCCATAAGTATTTACTAAAGCGATATTGCCCCATCTTGCTAACTCTTTATGCTCTTCGATCACCACTTCCAAACCATTAGGCCAACGTCTTCTTACGGTTACATTTCTAGCCCAAGGTAATTTCTGAAACGCATCACGTGTCTTTTCTAAATCCACCGTAAAAAAATTACCTTGCAAATAACGGCTGGAAATTAACTTCACTTGCTCCCGTGTCACATGCTTAAGCTCGCCTTCAACACGAACTTCGCGCAAAGGAAAAATCGGCAAATGCACAACTGCATACAGAACGCCATACAGAAACAACACGAAGGCAACTGCAAACAATAAATTGGCAACCCAATTAAGAAGCTGTGGTTTATTCCACACGCGCCTGTTCTCCTACATGCTTCTCAATCGCCAGACTTAATATTTTTTTAACTAAGTCACTAAAACTAATTCCAGCAGCTTTAGCGGCCATTGGTACTAAACTATGGTCTGTCATTCCTGGACTGGTATTCACTTCCAAGAAGTAATGCTTACCATCTTCATCCATCAGGAAATCAACACGTCCCCATCCTGTACCGCCAATTGCTTTAAATGCTTGCACGGCTTCCGCCTGAATTTTGGCTTCTTGCTCCGCAGGCAAGCCGCATGGACATAAGTACTGTGTATCATCGCGTAGATACTTAGCCTCAAAATCGTAAAACTCATTGGCAGGAACAATACGGACAATAGGTAATGCACGATCACCTAAAATACCTACGGTATATTCACCGCCGCCGACAAACTGTTCCGCAATGACTAAAGGATCAGATTTAGCAGCAAGCTCATAAGCGGCTTTAAGTTCACCCGCATTTTTAACTTTGCTAATCCCAATACTTGAGCCTTCATTGGCTGGTTTCACGAATAAAGGTAAACCCAGTTTTTTCTCGATTGCCGCAAAATCAGCATTTCCAGCCACCACCTCAAAAGCTGGAGTGGTCACACCAGCAGCACGCCAAACTAACTTAGTCCGCCATTTATCCATGCCAATCGCAGAAGCCATCACACCAGAGCCTGTATAAGGAATTCCAAATAACTCCAAAGCACCTTGCATCGTGCCGTCTTCACCAAAGCGGCCATGCAACGAGATAAACGCCGCATCATATTGCTCCAAATCGTGCAGAGGACGTTGCGCAGGATCAAAAGCTTCCGCTTGAATGCCTTGTCCTTGCAACGCAGCCAAGACAGCCGCACCGCTTTTTAGCGACACCTCACGCTCACCTGATTTACCACCTAATAACACTGCTACTTTGCCAAAATTCATCTTCATTTCTCGCCTATTACTCTGACTTCTTGCTGTAATTCAATACCAAATTTTTCTTTCACCGTGTCACGCATCAAGGTAATGGTTCGGTCAATATCCTCAGCTGTTGCACCTGGTGACGTCACAATAAAATTTGCATGCTTTTCTGAAACTTGCGCACCGCCAATTTGATGTCCTTTTAATCCGCAGGCTTCAATTAAACGTGCTGCATAATCACCTTCTGGATTACGAAAAGTTGAGCCTGCATTCGGCAAATTAAGTGGCTGCGTTGCCAAACGTTTTGCCAATAAATTTTTAATCGTTAATTCAGCCTCTGCTGCACTACCGTTAGCTAGCTCAAACCAAGCACCGATAAACCATTCATTCTTTGCTGGCATTTCTACGTGACGATAAGTTGCTATAAATTCATCTCGACTACGCTCATGTAATTTCCCGTGCGTATCAATCGTCAACACTTTGTTCACAACATCCCAAGTTTCGCCGCCATGGCAGCCTGCATTCATAGCCAAAGCACCACCTACCGTACCTGGAATACCAGCCAAAAACTCTGCGCCACGTTTGCTTTGTTTAGCACTAAATTTAGCAACTTTTGCACTAGTCACCCCGGCATCGGCATAAATCAAATCACCTTGCATTTCTAATGTGTTAAGAGCGTTGTGCATCACGATAACCGTGCCACGCACCCCACCATCACGCACCAATAAATTCGAACCCAAGCCAATAAAATTCACTGGTTCATTTCCATCTAAGCCTTGCAAGAAAGCTTGCAAATCTTGCAAACCAGCAGGGATGTAAACGCGATCGGCTTTACCGCCAACGCGCCAGCTGTTGTAACGAGCTAATGACTCATTCAACAACAAAGTACCCTGTAATTTGCTTTGGGCTATCAAGCTGACAACTCCTTGGTTTTAGCAGCCACTTGGCCAATAGAACCTGCACCCATCACAATCACAACATCAGCATTTTTTGCCGTATTTAAAATCGCTTGCGGCAATTCATTGGTTGTTTCCAAAAATAGCGGCTCTACTTTTCCTGCCACACGCACAGCACGAACGAGCGAACGTCCATCGGCAGCAACAATGGCTGCCTCACCAGCTGGATAAACTTCCGTAAGTAATACAGCGTCAGCACTTGAAAGTACACGGACAAAATCTTCAAAACAATCCCGCGTTCTTGTATAACGATGAGGTTGGAAAGCCAAAACCAAACGACGTCCAGGGAATGCGCCTCTTGCAGCAGCAATCACAGCTTGCATTTCCACTGGGTGATGTCCGTAATCATCAATTAAAGTAAAAGTCCCGCCTGTTTTTGCAGCGACTTCACCATATCGTTCGAAACGACGGCCTACACCTTTAAATTCCTTAAGGGCCTTTGCAATAGCTGCATCTGGAACATTAAGCTCACTCGCAATTGCAATAGCCGCCAATGCGTTTAAAACATAATGCTGACCCGGCAAATTAAGTGTGACGTCGAACTCTGTTGTCACGCCATTAATACGCTGGACTGTGAAATGCATTTGACCATTATCAGCAACAACATTCTTTGCCCGCACTCTCGCTTCTTTACTCAAACCATAAGTCATCACAGGCTTAGTGACTCTTGGAAGAATCTCACGAATATTGGCATCATCAATACACACAACAGCCATGCCCCAAAAAGGGAGTTGCTGTAAAAATTCAACAAACGCACTTTTAAGCTTTTCAAAGCTATGCTCATAAGTGTCCATGTGATCAGCATCAATATTAGTGACGACTGCCATCACGGGGGTTAAGTGTAAAAATGAAGCATCTGATTCATCTGCCTCAGCAACGATATATTCACCAGTCCCTAATTTTGCGTTGGCGTTAGCTGACTCTAATTTGCCGCCAATCACATAAGTTGGGTCCATGCCCGCCTCTGCCAAAATGCTTGCAATCAAACTAGTGGTCGTCGTTTTTCCATGCGTTCCTGCGACTGCAATTCCCTGTCTAAAACGCATCAATTCAGCCAGCATCAATGCACGTGGTACCACTGGAATATTTCTAGCACGTGCTTCCATCACTTCTGGATTTGCTTCATTAACTGCACTAGAAACCACCACTACATCAGCGTCATTCAGGTTCTCTTTTTGATGGCCTTGATAAACCTTAGCACCAGCATTTTGCAAACGCTCAGTCACATTGCTTTTCGCTAAATCTGAACCAGTCACACTGAAGCCTAAATTCACTAGAACCTCAGCAATCCCACTCATGCCTGAGCCGCCAATACCAATAAAGTGAATATTTTTTACTTTATGTTTCATAGCGCCACCTCCATGCAAACATTTGCAACATTAGCTGTCGCCTCTGGCTTACCGAGCGAACGTGCTTGCTTAGCCATCTTCAGGCATTTATCCCGCGTTAATTGCACAAATATTTGTACCAATTTCTCTACCGTTAACTCTTTTTGTTGAATCAATATTGCGGCATTTTTTTCTGCCAAATAAGCAGCATTACTTGTTTGATGGTCATCCACCGCATAAGGGAAAGGCACCAACAAACTCCCCAAACCAACTGCTGATAACTCGGCAATTGTCATTGCTCCTGCCCGGCAAATTACAAAATCTGCTTGCGCATACATCTCCGCCATATTGTCGATAAATGCTCGGCAATCTGCAGAAACTCCATGCTTTTGATAATTCGCTTCTAAAGCAACAATATGCTTTACGCCTGCTTGATGAATAACCACAGGACGCGATGCTTTCGGAACATTGGCCAAAGCTTGCGGAATCAAATCATTCAATGCTTGCGCACCCAAACTACCGCCAACAACCAATATATTTAAAGCACCTTGATGTTCAGAAAAACGTGCTTCCGGAGGTACTGCCATCGCGATATCAGCACGTACAGGATTTCCAAGCACAAGCGCTTTATTGAGTGCACCAGGGAATGCTGCCAACACGCGCGTCGCAATCTTAGACATCAACTTGTTGGTGAGCCCAGCCACAGAATTTTGCTCATGTATCACCAAAGGCTTACTTAAAAGGCGCGCCATTAACCCGCCAGGAAATGCTGCGAAACCGCCCATACCCAACACCACATTTGGTTGATATTGACGAATTGCTTGATAGCTTTGACTCAAGGCCTTTAGCAACTTAATTGGCAACAACATCCATCCCAATAAACCTTTTCCGCGTACACCTTGCATCGTGATAATTGCTTTTTGGTAGCCTTTACCTTCAATTAAACGGTTTTCCATACCGCCTTCTGTTGCTAACCAAACAATCGTCCAGCCTTGTGCTTTCAAATAATCTGCTACTGCCATTGCTGGATATACATGCCCACCTGTACCACCTGCCATCACCATTAGGGTCTTGCTCATACAGGCACCCCTTTACTTAATCGACGATTTTCCCAATCAATTCGTAGTAAAACAGCAACGGCAATGCAATTAGCCAAAATTCCACTACCACCAAAAGATAAGAACGGAAGCGTCAAACCTTTTGTTGGCAATAAGCCCATATTCACACCCATATTGATACTGCCCTGTACGGCAATCCATACCGCAATACCTTGTGCCAACAATGCAGAGAAAAAGCGCTCATTACTAATGGCTTCTTTAGCGATTGAAAAACAACGAAGCACGAACCAAGCAAACAAACCAATCACAATCATGACGCCAACAAAACCAAGTTCTTCAGCAATCACGGCTAATAAAAAGTCGGTGTGCGCTTCTGGCAAATACATCAATTTTTCAACACTGCCACCTAAGCCAACACCTAACCATTCACCGCGACCGAATGCAATTAAAGCGTGCGTCAATTGATAACCTTTACCGAATGGATCAGCCCATGGATCCATATAACCCACGATACGTTGCAAGCGATAAGGCGATGTCCAAATCAGCACAATAAAACCAATCACCAACATGATGAGCAAGCCCACAAAAATTCGGTAATTGATGCCGCCCAGCCATAAAATCGCAATTGAGATAGACGCAATGACTGCAAAAGCGCCGAAGTCAGGCTCGTTTAACAATAAGCCTCCGACAAGCAACATCACTGCCAACATCGGCATAAAGCCATGTCTAAAACTATCCATTAATGCTGCTTTACGTGTGGTGTAATCGGCCACATAAACCGCTGCCAAAAACTTCATAAATTCAGAGGGCTGGATTTGGAAAAACACCAACTTAATCCAACGCCGACTACCTAACACTTTGTGTCCAATTCCAGGCACAAGTACCAATAGCAGCATAAATAAACCAACCATAAACAATAGTGGTGCCATTTTTTGCCACACCGATGTGGGAATTTGGAACGCAATAACGCCAGCCACTAATCCCACTACAATAAAAATGAGTTGGCGAATTAAAAAATAAGTACTTTGGTGATTAGTCGCCGATTTAACTTCTGCAGAAGCAATTGATGCTGAATAGACCATGACCAAACCAAAGGCCAACAAAATCAATGTCACCCAAAGCAAGCCTTGATCATAAGTTGATCCAGTCACTTTATTGCGATTAGCGAGCATTGGCATCATAGTGAAGCCTCTTTCGATGTTTCTAGCGCCATCACGCTCGTAACAAAAACTTCTGCACGATGAACATAATTACGGAACATATCAAAACTGGCGCAAGCCGGTGAAAGTAAAACCACATCACCGGAACGTGCAACAGCCATTGATTTTTTCACCGCATCTTCTAAGCTAGCAGCATCAATAAACTCAACATTCAATCCACTCAGTGACGCTTTAATCTTCGATGCATCTCGGCCAATCAAAACCACAGCACGCGCATTCTTCTGTACAGGCTCACGCAACGGCGAGAAGTCTTGACCTTTACCATCGCCACCAGCAATCAGAACCACTTTTCTAGAACTTGTTGATGTCACCAAGCCCTCCAACGCCGCGCATGTTGCGCCAACGTTTGTTCCCTTAGAGTCATCGTAAAAATCAATATGATTAATGTTGGCAACCCATTCCACACGGTGTGACAAACCTTGATAGGATCGAAGTGCTTGCAACATAGGCCCTTCTGGCACACCAACACTTTGGCATAAAGCCATCGCCGCCAAAGCATTAGCCGCGTTATGTGAACCCGCAACTTTCAAATCACCCATATCAAGTAATGCATGATCGCCTTGCACAAGGACTGCATCGTTTGCTGCATCAATCAAACCAAAATCCGAAGCTTGCTTTGGAGCATCTAAGCCAAAAGTAATCATCGGGCGTCCAGCAATTGCCATGCCCATACTCCAAGCATCTTGACGATTCAACACTTGCACACCATGACCGGCAAAAATTCTATTTTTGCCGGCAGCATAATCAGCAAAACTGTCATAACGATCCATATGGTCTTCGCTAATATTGAGTACCGTTGATGCATCAGCATTTAAAGAACTTGTCGTTTCAAGTTGAAAACTAGAAAGCTCTAGTACGTAGACATCTGGAACATCAACTTCATCAGATAACGTGTCTAGTACTGGCAAACCAATGTTGCCAGCAACAACCGTCTTCATTCCAGCAGCCTTACAAATATCACCCACCATCGTAGTCACGGTGCTTTTCCCGTTGGAGCCAGTAATCGCAATAACTTTTGCTTTTGCTGGTTTGTGTTGTGCGAAAAGCTCAACATCACCCACCACTTTCACACCCTGAGCGATTGCCGCTTGCACCATAGGCTCTGCCAAGGCCACTCCCGGACTAATCACAATCAAATCCGTTTTGATCAACACTTCAGGATTAAACTCACCTAGATGCATTTTTACTTCTGGCATCTCAGTACGCACAGCTTCAACACCCGGTGGAACCTGACGTGTATCAGCGACAGACAACAGTGCGCCCTGGCGTTTCAGCCAGCGCAAAGCCGAAAGCCCGGTATCACCGAGTCCCAGCACTAGCACTTGTTGATCTTTAAGCGTAAGTTTCATCGTATCTTCAAACTCGCCAATCCGATTAATACCAACATCATGGTGATAATCCAGAAACGCACGACAACCTGCGTTTCTTTCCAGCCTTTTTGCTCATAATGATGATGTAGGGGTGCCATCAAAAAGATGCGCTTCCCTTCACCGTATTTATTTTTGGTATAGCGGAAATAAGAAACTTGCACCGCCACTGAAAGTGTCTCTACAACAAAAACACCACCCATGATGAATAACACGATTTCCTGACGCACAATCACGGCAATAATTCCAAGCGCAGCACCTAAAGCCAAGGCACCAACATCTCCCATGAAAACTTCTGCTGGATAAGCGTTAAACCAAAGAAAACCTAAACCTGCGCCAGCCATCGCCGCACAAAACACAGTTAATTCACCAGCGCCTGGGACATAAGGAATTCCCAAATATTTAGAGAAAAATAAATGCCCTGTCACATAAGAAAAAATCGCAAAAGCTGATGCAATTAAGACCGTTGGCATAATGGCTAGGCCATCCAAGCCATCCGTCAAATTCACAGCATTACTACTGCCAACAACAACCAAATAAGTAAGCACAACAAACACCAAAGCACTCAATGGGAAAACCATGTGTTTAAAGAATGGAATATATAAAGTAGTTTCTGCAGGAATCGTCGCTGTTTGACTTAGATAAATAGCTACGCCAAATCCAATCGCAGATTGCCAAAAATACTTTTCTTTTGCAGACAATCCCTTCGGATTGCGATGGACAACTTTGCGCCAGTCATCAACTAGACCAATGATGCCGAAACCTAATGTTGTAATCAGTACAACCCAAAGATAACGATTAGTTAAATCAGCCCACAACAGTGTTGATGCCGCAATTGAAACCAAAATCAAAGCACCACCCATCGTTGGCGTACCAGCTTTAATAAGGTGTGTTTGCGGACCGTCATCTCTTACTGACTGACCTACTTTATATTGAGTGAGCTTGCGAATTAACCAAGGACCGACTACAAACGAAATAGTTAGTGCAGTGAGTGTCGCCAATACGGCACGTAATGTGATGTAATTAAATACATTAAAACCATGTATGTCGTGTGCTAACCAACGTGCGAGTTCAAGCAACATTAGTGTGTCTCCTCATGATTATTTTTTGTTATTTTTTCTACAACACGTTCCATACGCATAAAACGCGAGCCTTTCACCAACACAGTGGTGAGCTTATCCATACGATTTAATACAGCATCACTTAACGACTCCGCATTTTCGAAATGCTGAGCGCCCAAACCAAAAGTTTGGGCAGCTTCTTGACTTAACTCACCCAGAACAAACAGGGCATCAATTCCAGCTTGTTTAGCATAAGATCCAATTTCGGCATGCATGAGTCCTGCGTCAGCACCAAGCTCACCCATATCACCCATCACCATAAAACGCTTACCTTCACGAGCGCTTAAGACATCAATGGCTGCTTTCATTGATACAGGATTAGCGTTATAAGTATCATCAATAACCTGAGCATCGAACTGGCCTAGCTTTTGCTGCAAGCGACCTTTTGCTCCAGAAAATCCTGATAGCCCTTCTGCAATGTTTTGCAACGAAATATTTAAGGCAATAGCCGCAGCACTTGCAGCCAAGGCATTTCTAACGTTATGTAAACCTGAAGCTGGCAATGTGAATTCAACTTCACCATTTGGCGCTTTTAATTTGACATGACTACTTGCGCCATTAAGCTGATAGGTTGCAGTCACATCAGCAGTCGCTTCCAATCCGAATGTCATTTGTTGATGTTTACTTGCAAGTGATTTCCATAAATCTGAATACACATCATCTGCATTAATAATGGCTGTACCATCCAAAGTTAAACCTTGGAAAATTTCGCCTTTAGCTTGAGCAATCGCTTCAACCGAACCCAATTCACCAACGTGCGCCAAGCCTGCGTTATTCACTAAAGCAACATTAGGTTTAGCAATATGCGTTAAGTAGGACAATTCACCACTGTGATTCATCCCCATCTCAAGGACTACATAACTGTGATGAGAATCTGCTCTTAATAACGTTAACGGCATACCAATGTCGTTATTTAAATTACCTTGCGTTGCTAACACTTTTGAGTCGTCACCAGCTGCTACTTTTAAAATTGCAGCCAACATTTCTTTAACAGTGGTCTTACCATTACTTCCTGTAATTGCAACTAAAGGCACGTTAATTCTTTTACGCCAATACGCTGCTAAATCACCCAGTGCCAAACGCGCATCTTTCACTTTTACCGCTGGCGCATTTTCATTATTTTCAATTAATGCAGCAGCAGCCCCTTGCGCTAAACTTTGAGCCACATAATCATGACCATCAAAATTTTCACCCTTAAGCGCAACAAATAATTGACCTTCAGTAATCGCTCGGCTGTCCGTCCCAACAGAAGTAAACTCAACATCATTACCAATAACGATGCCATGTGTTGCAATTGCAGCTTCAGATAAACGCATCATGCAGCCATCTCCTCTAGCGCACTCTTCACGACATCCGCATCACTAAAAGGATATTTAACCCCTGCAATTTCCTGGTAATTTTCGTGACCTTTTCCTGCCACCAAAACAACATCGCCAGCATGTGCTTGTTTAATTGAAAGTACGATTGCTTGTGCTCGATCTTCAATCACTTTTGCATTAGATCCAGCACCTGAAACCACCGCCTCTATAATCAACGCTGGCGATTCATTTCTAGGATTATCAGAAGTAATCACAACATGATCAGCAAGATCCGACGTTACTTTAGCCATAAGTGGGCGCTTACCTTGATCTCGATCACCACCGCATCCAAAGACGCAGGTCAGCTCACCTTTAGTTTGTGGGCGCAATGATTTCAATACCTGCGCTAATGCATCAGGCGTATGCGCATAATCAATCACAACCAATGGCATTTTTCCGCCGCCATATTGCTGCATACGACCAGCCACTGGTTTTACTTTTGAAACAGCGTTGACCGCATCTTGCAAGCCAACATCTGAAACCAATAAAGTAGTTAATACAGCCAATAAATTGTATGCATTAAATTCACCCAACACTTCTGCCGTTAAATGAGCCAGACCAAAAGGTGTATTCACCTGCATAGTGATGCCTTGATCATTCATGCTTAAGTGCTCAGCGTAGACATCCGCATTACTACTTAAACCATAGGTCATGACAGCCTTATTTTTAGCCTTGAATTCCTCAGCAAGCTGCGACCCAAATGCATCATCAATATTGAGTACAACATGCTTCAAATCATTCCAATCAAATAGCTTTTTCTTAGCGGCTGCATAAGCTGCCATATCGCCGTGATAATCCAAATGATCTCTTGTCAGATTGGTAAATACGGCAACGTCAAATTGCACACCATTCACACGCCCCTGATCCAAGCCATGAGAGGACACTTCCATCGCCACAACTTTTGCTTCCTGCTGCACATAATCTGCCAACATTGCATGCAATAAGATTGGATCTGGAGTGGTGTTAAGCGTTGTGCTTAAAGGCACACCTGCATCGAATATGCCATTCCCTAAAGTACCAACTACTGCTACTTTCTGACTCAACTGATTAAAAGCTTGCGCCAACCAATGACTGCAAGTCGTTTTACCGTTCGTCCCAGTAACACCTATCATCCAAAGTTTTTGCGATGGCGAACCATAGAATTCACTCGCAATATCACCAATTTTCTGTTTTAAGTTTGTGATCCCTTGATTAGCAACTTTCAGAGATGCATCCCAAGCAAAATTTTGTTGCTCCCATAACACTGCAGATGCACCTTGCTTTACAGCTTGCTCAATGTAATCACGACCATCTTTTGCCTCGCCAGGATATGCAACAAATACACTTCCAACTGACACCTGACGGCTATCAGCTGTCAGCTTAGTTAAAGACAAGCCAGAATTTAAAACCGGAGGCAAGGTCATGCAGCCTCCTTTACTTCTACTGCATTTGGTGATGGCAGAATAATATTGTCATTAGGTGCATCTTGAGGAATGCCCATCATACGGAGCGTCGCTCCCATGACAGCACTAAAAACTGGGGCAGCAACAGCACCACCGTAATATTGCCCGGCACTAGGCTCGTCAATCATGACAGCCACGATATATTTAGGATTTGAAGCTGGTGCCATGCCAACAAAAGAAGCAATGTATTTATCTTGATAGCCGCCAACACCAGGCTTATGCGCGGTTCCAGTTTTACCTGCAACGCGATAACCCATCACCTGCGCCTTCATTGCAGTTCCACCCGGCTGCACAACCAACTCCAACATCGCACGAACACTTTTAGCTGTTGCAGCAGAAAATACTTGTTGCCCAACAGGCATGTCTTTTGACTTAATTAGCGTGACTGGTAACAACTCACCATCATTAGCGAAGGTTGTATAAGCACGCGCAATCTGCAACAAAGTCACACTAATACCATTACCGTAAGACATCGTTGCCTGTTCAATTGGTCGCCAATCTTTATAGTTGCGTAACCGCCCTGAAACCTCACCAGGGAATTCAACGCCTGTTTTTGTTCCAAACCCCAGTTGATTTAACATCCCCCACATATATTGAGGCTCTAATGACAATGCGATTTTTGATGCACCAACGTTTGAAGATTTTTGAATAATCTGAGCAACCGATAAAACACCGTAATTTTCATGATCATGAATCGTTGCAGGACCAATTTTGTAAGTTCCCGGTGCAGTATTAAGTTGCGTTTCAGAAGCGTACTTACCAGACTCCAAGCCAAACGCAATTGTCATTGGCTTCATCGTCGAACCAGGTTCATAAGTATCTGTAATCGCGCGATTACGAGACTTACCACCAATATTGTTCGGATTGTTTGGGTTGTAAGTTGGCAAATTAACCATTGCGAGAATTTCACCAGTCTTAGCATCTAAAACCACCGCTGCTCCAGCCGCAGCTTTGTGCATCTCAACAGCTTTAGCCAATTCTCGATACGCTAAATATTGAATTTTTCTATCAATCGCCAATACCAATTTATGTCCATCTTGCGGCATTTTGACTGCTTCTAAATCTTCTACAATATGACCTTGTCTGTCTTTGATAACGTGACGACTTCCAGCTTTACCAGACAACCAATCTTGATATTTAAGCTCCAAACCTTCTTGGCCTTTTTCATCCAAACCAGTAAAACCAACCAAATGCGCAGTCACTTCACCCGCTGGATAATAACGACGGTATTCACGCTGCATGTAAACACCAGGGATACGCAAACCCATGACTTGATTAGCAAGCTCAGGTGAAATTCTGCGCTTCAAATATACAAACTCACGGTTGTGATTTTCTAATTTCTTAGC
>ERZ1034363.48-NODE-48-length-76381-cov-4.037390_pt1 | contig 76381 bp, 97 predicted proteins | sample MGYA00520616_ERZ1034363 | MGnify/ENA primary metagenome ERZ1034363 (study PRJEB33736, sample SAMEA104284506) | Azolla filiculoides | biome: Urban; feature: Water surface; material: Ditch water | place: Netherlands | collected 2015-10-28 | depth 0-0.1 m ...
CACTTTAGAAACTAAGCCAAACCCTCCTCTAAGGATTTATGGGACAGCAACAACAAGCGTAACCTCTAACACTTTAAGCATAAGCGTACCGTATGCTGGAAAAATTACAAAAACAATAATTAAGCTAAATGGTAATTGTCTCGGCAGTCAATATGCTTCTTCATCAAAAACATTCACGACTGGCGATTTGATGAACGTAACGGTTACTGGTATTACTACTGGTGCAAACTGTAGAGGAAGCATATATGTATATAATGAATCTGGTTCAAGTTACGACGCCTTTAATATTACTACTTTATACGCTGCTCCATCTGCAGTAACTGGTATCGCCGTATACAAAAGTGGCGGTGCAGGTTATAGCATACGTTGGAACGATATAAACAACCAAAATGTTACAATGTATTATGCTTATTTAGAAGACGGAACACTGATTGGTTCGGGGAACGGCGGTAGCCCTGGAATTGATACGTCCACTTTCACATCAGGTCAACAATATACAATATATTTAGTAGCGTACAATGGGACAGATGGGGTTGCAAGCCAATACACGTTCGTTGCCCCGTAAATTATTAGTTAGCGTTTAACCCAGCCACGCATTGAAGGTACAGGTTGTGTGTCGCCTAAATCTGGGTGGAAATATGGAGTCAAATCTTCACTAGCAATATATTGGCTGTTAGGATTCGCTGGCAACATTTTAGACAACACTTCACGAGTGATTATAACGTCACCCATAGCTGTATGTGCAGACACGTAAGGCACCCCGTAAAACTCTGCAATAGTTCCAAGCTTATGGTTCTCTGTAGGAGTTATAGCACGAGCATACTTTAAAGTGTCAAGGAAGTTATTCGCAGTCAAATCACGACCGTTCAATTCAGCGTTTAAAAACTTTTGTTCAAACCCAGCATTATGTGCAACAACAATACGGTTATGGAATAATGCAAGAATGTCATCATTAACCTCTTCAATAGTGGGAGCGTTACGCACCATACTGTCTGTAATCTGATGCACATGAGTTAACGTCACTGCACGGCGAGGATTAATAAGAGTCTCATAACGACCAACCACATTATATGCAGCGTCAACAACCATGACAGCAATCTCAATGATTCTATCACCGCTAGTAGGAGATAACCCTGTGGTTTCCAAATCAACAATAGCATACTCTTTAGCAACTATTGGAGGCATGTTATCGTTATATTCATTCATAGGTATACTCTCTTGTCTGTAATGTGTTTGTGTAGGTCTAGCATGTACGTCAAACTGGCTACCAGTTTGTGGACGAACTTTTGGTGTATCATTTTCTGGGTCAAAATTGTATGGCTGTAAACCAAACTTTCTCTGGTTCTCTTCAAAAAGTTTGCTAGTTTCTATGCGGGAAACTTGACTGTTGCTGATGGCGGAATATTTACCTCCACCAGTTTTGAAAGTAAACCCATCATTAGCTTTGTAGAAAGCCCAAGTGTATTCAAACCATAAAATTATCATGAAAAGAACTGGAGATAAAAGCACAAACCCGAAAAGTATGCACGCAACAACGGTCCAGCCTATACGAGCAAAACTCCAAGTTTTGAGATAAGCAAACATATTATCTAAAGTGTATTTATCCATTTGGTTCCTTCAACATATTTATATATCGGAGAAACAAGATTTAAAACAACAGCTGGCTCAATAAAAATTTGTAACGCTAGTCTTTGTCTATATATTTTTTATAATTAAGTTTAGCTTGCTCTTTTAATGCTTCTTCTGCTTTCAGCTCTTCCAAATGTACCCTCATGGCGTCCATGCGGTCGCTACGCAGGTTTTTAGGCTCAACCCCACCGCTGATGTCATGGTCTTTAGTTACAGCTTCATATAAAGAATTATAGAATACTTCAGCTCGTCTATAATTGTCTTTCCAAGGCACGACAGGGACATAACTTTTACCACGAGCTTCACCAATAATTATACGGTGATTGACAAACAAGTTTCCTTTAGCTAGAAGCAGAAAATTAATATCTTTAAAATAAATGACACGTTCTGTTTCACCACTCATAGCTCCACGAGCAATCCTACTAGTAGCAACCAGTGTAACATTATCTTCATTCAATTTGGCAGTCATACCGTAAGCTTTAAAATCCATAATAGTTATATCGGAGAAAGCATAATATTGTTAGAAACATTATATGGCTAAACATTATAAAAACTATTTAGGCGAACCAGTTACCAACTGCCCTAAAGGTGAAGGTTTTTGTAACGAGTTGAACCATTTGACTAAAAAGCAGTACCAACTTTTACAGAAAACCCATACAACAATAAATAAAGAAACTCTAAATGGTTTAGAACAGGGTGAAGAAAATATTGTTTATGTTGAAGACAACTGGGGTTCACATTTTGAACTTAAAGAAGGAGTCCTGGACGACCAGGCTAGATACATTTTTAGAAACGGTCAATGCCTAGCGTTAGCTACACAGTTAGCTAAACATTTCGGTACAGACAAAATAACTGTAGTCAGCATGATAACAGAAAGTGACGACTATGATGACGTATACGAACGAGAAGGCAAAGAACCTATTGAAGAGGCATACCGTCACATTATCCATGCATATGCTAACGCTGATGATGGTGATGCTTTATGGGATGTTGATGGAGAAATTTTTAAAGACAGTGTAGAAGAAGAATACAATACTGTCAACCCTAACGATGCAGACCTAGGCGATTACATTATAGAAACTTACAGTATTGATGAAGCTAAATACATGTTTGAAGGTTTCATGACTGAACAGGATTACAGTTTCGCTCAAACAATCCTGCCTTCACTTTTTGGCAAGCACAGCAATTCTTAAACCTGTCAAGAATACTGTTAGATACAATGCATGGCTAAAAAACTTAAAGTTGGACACAAATTCACTAACGCTAACGGTGACAAAGTAGTTATAACTTCAATCTTACCTAACGGTGCAGCTACAATCAACTATGCTGCAGGTAGTGGTAAAACAGGCTATGCAGGAATGATACCTGGAAACATGTTAACAAAATTTGGCACAATGTTTTCATCTAAAGTTCAGAAAGAAATTTTAGAACCTGAAGATTTAGAATGGAACAACAGAGAATTCAGCTATGAAGAATATGAAAGCTTCACAGAAGAAAAGCCTGACGAAGACCCTACAGAAATTTTAAAAACAGAAGTAGCTAAAGCTCAATCTAAAAACCTAGCGAACGTAGACGAAGTTATAAATGATGAATTAATGCCTTTAACTAGAGGAAAAGAAAACTTTATAGACACCAGACATTTAGTGCGTTCTTCAAACCAAGTAATACGTTATCTTCTTAAAGAGTACGCTTCAGCTTACGGAGCTAGTGAAGAATTTGATTTAGCCAGCAAGAAACTATCTACCGTGTACCACATGAGTCAAGCTGGGGGATACCACCATGCTGGAGGCGACAACGTGGTAGAAAAAATGTATGAAGACCCTAAAGTTTTTTACCCAGATTTTGAAGAAGCAATAATGCTACTAAAAAATCGTTCCGCTACAGAAACAGATTTGGAACAGTTCAGAGCTAAAATAGGTTTGTGCAAATACGGATTCGGGCATATTCAATATTCACAAGGACAATGTGACTCTAGGTGCACTTCAGATGCAGAAAAATACGTCACCTATGATTTACCAAAACCTGTATTCTAAAAACTTTACAATAAATTATGCTCTGTGAGATTTAGCTTCAGGAGCTTCAGCATAGTTTTCCTGCAAAGCAGAAATAACAGTAGAGTCATTGTCTTCTTTAAGAAGCTTCCAAGCTTTCAATGATAGGTTAGGGTTTAAAGTTAAAGCAATACGCACTTTAATAACAGGGTCAATAGCCAAAACTTCCATAACATAAACCTGCAAATTAGGGTTACTAGCGACAGCTTCACGAACTTTAACATTTTTAGACTCTGCAAGCTTACGTAGCACCGTGAAAGTAGTGTAAGGGTCTTTTGCTTGTTTTAAACTTTTACCGAACATGTTTGTTAATATTTTCCTTTACATAAAAAAGTTGCCGCTGTTTCAACATTGGCAACGAAGAAAGTTATCGGAGCGTTTTATAGAACCATGGGAAGAAAACTGGTATAATAAATTTTATGCTAAACATGGGCACATTCTTACGCACTGAAAAAACTTTAGGGTATGAATACCAGATTAAAGGATACTCCACTTTACCTTCCTTTAATGTCCATCCAATCATACGTTTAGCATGCCACACTATAGACAGCTTAGAAAACCTTTTCGATTTTAAAAACCCAAACAGCATGGTAAATCGATACAACAACGGTCAAGTCAGGCTTCATGAAACACCTGAACTGTTTCAAAATGTTATGGGTAAATGTTTATTCTGGCAGAAAGAAACAGACGGCTTATTCAGTCCGTTCAACAAAAGCATGATACACCAAGGCTACAACGGAAACATTTTCGACCCACAAGGAATACTTAAAAGCTTCAGCATGCAAATCTTAAGCGAAGTAATGTCAGGTTTTGAACTAAACGATTACAGCATTACAGTATGGGGTGACACTCTAATTAGTAATACACACCAGCTTGCAGAAGACTGGATATTAAACATAGCACAACCGTTAACTGTTAAAGAATACAAAACAAACATTATAAGTTTAAACTTTGAAAACACCCACATGAAAGCCATAGCTAAGAGCAACCTGCAAGACAATATGGAAAATATTTGGCTACCACAAATTTCCACCCCGAAAGTTCAAGATTTCCTAGAAACCACAATCATATCTAAAGACATAATTGCTGCAGACGTGTGGAGTCTAGTAGCTTTAGTTGAAGGTCAAGCTGTCGTTGAAAGAATACAAGCATACAACCAAAAAATGGTTAACTCTAACCAGACAGAAAACACTATAGAAGGAATGTTCCTCACAGGAGACTATGAATACGTATTCACTGAAGGTTTCAGACAGTACATAGTGTAAATATTAACTGTTGCCTTCTAACACAGTTTTAGATTCTGAAGCCAAAGTAACAGTTTCACTTATAGCTTCTTTAGCATCAATCGCTGTTCCATCAGGATAAACTTTATAGAATGCTTTAACAAATCCTAAAACTTTAACAATAGTAGACCTATTTATCTTACCATTGTTAACTTTTTCTATCTCATCTATAGTTTTATCTAAATAGTTTTCAATCTTCTTTTCAATACTACTGAACAAAGTTTTCTCATAAGTTTCAGGTGTATATTTTTTAGATATCCTATCAGTCAGAGACGACAGTAAAACGATGCCTGTAGCAACACCAAAAATAGTTCCAGCCATCGGTAAAGAAACAACCCCTGCAGGAATACCAACAAAAACAGTTAAACCAGCACCGCCAACTATAGTTCCTGCTTTTATCCACCTTGAAGTTCTCTGCTGAACTGTTTTAGAAACACCACGTTTAGAAAACAGTTTCTTAGCTACATTATCAGCAACTTCTCCTGCCAAGTCCAACATATTAGTAGCAACAACAGTAACAAAAACAGGCAATGCACTAGACCCACCAACCAACGTTAACCATAAAGCGGCTGAAGCGACCATTCCAACTCTAGTGATAGAAGTTAAATGGTTACCTACTTTGGATAGCAAAGAAACTTTAGCAGGAATAACCTCATCATCAAAATCTATTTGAACTGCTACAAATTTAGGTGGCTTATCAGCCAAATGTTTATGCTCAGGGCAACGTTTCCAATCTTTACGTTCACACTTGACAGGGGCAGCACTATCAGCACGGTATAAAATATGTACATATTTATGCTTGTTGCTTTTATTTACAGCCATATAAAGTATCTAACAAAAATACTAAAAAGTTAATAGCTACAACCCACTTCATCCATAGTGTCATAAATATACGACTCTATGCTTGAAGAGTATTTTCCACCATATGCTATAGAGTCTAAACCGTCACAGTCTTCATTCACACCCATATTGTCAATCTCATCCTGCAAACCTTCAGGATAGCCATCCCACATGCCGTGTGAAGCCGCTGGGGGAGTTGTTACACGCAATGTAGGTGTTGTTGACGGCGAACTATAAGAATGCGTTACAGAAGCTTCTGGAGCGTTTAAAGATACACGCTCAGTCGGAGTTGTAACAGGTACAGGCTGGAAAGTAACAGTTGACGGATTAGGGTTAAACAGACTGTTAATTCCTCCTGCAATCAACAAACCCAAAACGACCACAGTCCAAATAATTATTTTGTTACGTTTGTCCATCAAAACTTTCCCTTAAAAGATTTAACCTTATACAAGAAACTGTTAGGATTCTCAGGCTTTAACGCTTTACGATAGCTTTTCTCTTCAGCACGACCAACACGTTTATGGTCAAGCCATTCGCCTAAAGAATGCATGACAGCATAAAACCTTTGCAACGTTCTACGCCAAAACCATACACTGCCTACAAACAATAACACAACCAGAAACATCATTAAGAAATTCCAGTCTTTAATCCAAACAAACAAACTAAACCAAGTGATAACCATTAAAGCTAAAAGAACACCAAGATTAACAAGATAAATAACTAAAGCACTTTTAAAAATACTTTTAGCTTCCGTGATATCAGCCTGACGCAGTCCACGAAGATACTCTATTTCTTCCTCTAAACTAACAAACTGTTTCTCTTCAACTTTAGTTTTACTATCAGAATTTTTAGCGTTATTTTTCGAAGAACTGTTAGAAGCTTTATCAAAAGTTTCACCAGCGGAGTTACTGTTAGCGTTTCTACTATCCTGCGGTTGGAAGCTAAAAGGATTAGCAACATAATCTAGCATGGTCTCTTTAGCTGTATTAAGTTGTTTCATGGATTCTTCAGCAGTAATTTTAGCTTTAGATTCAGCGTCAAAAAGGTCAGGATGTACAAGACGAGCACGGGCTTTAAAAGCAGACAAAACTTCATCTTTAGAAGCAGAAACTTCAACACCTAAAAGAGCAGAAGCCACCTCAACACTCATCATAATTTTAACCTAAATTATTTTCTGAAACCTTTAAAACCGCAGTCATTACAGTGAAACTGTTCACGTACATCCATAGGTTCAGTAGACACAACTTTAGAATAACCAGTGGCAGAATTATTTTTAGAACCGCATTCAGTGCATTTACTCATAACACAAATATCGGCAACTTTATCATGTTAGGGGAGTAGAATCAATAGTTAGCTATATGTTGTCTTTGTTTACTGGGAAAAATTATTTTTCTAAACCCGAAGGGTTCGAATTTTTTCAAAATTCTTCCCATCTCAAACGTATAGCACCGTCACTGTAATGATTATGTGATGCTAGTAAATGTTTAAAGTTAATATGCAGAACTGTTTTTAGAAATACTGTAAAGGATAATATCCCTAACAGTTAAAAGTAGGTTAATCCCAAAGTGCAGGTAAATTATCTGAAACCCAACGTAAAGCACGCTGGGCACCTTTGATGGTCTTCTCTTCAAAAGCAGGGTCGTAAAGCTCATCTGTAGCGAACATTATTTCATCTTTTTTAGAGTAAGCTAAAAGAAGGTCACCATTCTTATTTAAAGCTTTCTGCCAATCTTCAAATGTTGGAAACTTGTCACTCTGAGGCCAACCATGAGTAGTGTCCGCTAAATGCTTCAACTGTGCACCCAAAGTGGAAGTCAAATGATAATCTAAACTCCACGTAGCAGTGTCATCCCAACCCCGTGTTAAACGCTGATAAGCTGCTTGAGTCTGACCTACAAAACTGCTTAAAGGACGGTCGTACAGGAAACGGTATACTTTCATAATTGGAGGCTGTGGAGCGACTTCATTTTCAATCTCCATCTGACGCTCCCAATCGTCAAAAGTTAAACCATCTGCCTCACTGAATAAAATAATGTTATTGCCACCATCAATATGGCGACGAGATTCAATATCTGCATATTCAGGATTTAACATGGCAAGCTTTTTAGCTTTATCAATAACCTGGTCCATCTTTTTTGAACCAATCTTATGTAAAACTTCATCAAATTCTTCAAATACTGCTGAAGGTAAAGTCTTTAAGTCGCTTAAAAAACGCCCTAAAGCTTTAGAGGCTTTGTAAGGTAAAGATTTCATGTATATAATATGCTCCGTTATAGTTTAAATTTCAATTAAAATTAATGATTAGGGCAGTTTTCCCAAACTTCAGCGTCTTTAGCTCTAATATAGTGTGGGTAGTTGTTTACTTTAGCAGCTTGGCATCCTAAAAGTACAGCATCATTTTTCTGTTTGAAAGGCTTTTTATATTGAGCCATGTTTGCTGTAACATTGCGAACCATGTTGGTCCATGCTTTCATCTTGCCGTCAAAAAGTGTTTCAAGGTAAGGTTCTTCAATCATGGTTTTATTATAGCATAAAGGCTTGAAGGGGTAGCTTTTTTGCTATTTAATGGTTAAAGCTTTAGCGTAAATGTCTGGAAGTTCAAGAATTTGGGGGAAGTATGACAAATGGCATGTGGTGAAAATGTTGAACAATGTATCCAACTCGTGGTTGTCTGCAAGTCTAATCAATAGAGCAAGAAGCTGGTCTTCAGTTAAAGCTTTACCGTGTTGCAAACTTATCTGGAATACAGTGTCAGCAATGTGAAGAAAGTCTTCATCTTCCATGTTTACTATGCTTGTTCCTACAGGCTCTCCTTCATAATCTTTTAGAAGCCTACGATATTTAGAGTTAAGGTTTGAAGTGAAAATCTTGTTGCTGCTTACTTTATGGATGTTGTGAAGTATGGTAATGAAAGTCATTGCACTGCGAAGATAGTCAGGGTGAATCCATTTGCTGTTGTAACATAATGTAGGGTAAGTGCTTTTTAAACTGTTTATAGTTTTCACTATACTGTAAGTTTTAGGCAAAGAAAAAGCTACACCATATTTGTCTAAACTTTGAATGTTTGTTTTCAGTAAAGCTATATGTTCAAAAGTTGTAAGTTCAGGGAAAACTTCTTCAACAACGTTCAGCTGGTATTTGTTTACTTTTAATTTAGGCGTGAAATAGTAGTCTTCAAGCACATGAGCTTTAACCTCATCGTGGTATTTCTTTTCCTGTGTTAACGCCAGAAGGTATTCTGGGCTTAAGCCTTCCATATGGTTAGTATCGGTCATATTCAGGTAAAGGTTTAAGATTATATATTGTTAGATATAAGTTAAGATTTATTTTAGGAGAAAAACTGTGGGTAAAAGCTGGAAGCTTGGCGGGACGTACAAGTTTAATGGGGATAAAGTTATTGTAAGTGCAATTAACAGCGACGGTACTCTCGTGTTAAATTATGCTTCAGGCAGTGGGAAAACAGGTTTCGCAGGCAAAGTATCTAGCGGTCTAGGAGAAAAGCAACCTATAGCTTTACTAGATGAAGGCTTCCTTGTAGATGAGAATGATGTTGAAGAAACAACAAGTTTAGATTCATACAACAACTATGTTGAGATAGATTTTGATTCATATGCTATAAGTATTGAAGAAGCAGGAAATAAGTATGCTGACAGTTTAAATAAACTTGCTGAAGACTCCCAAAAGTCTTTCGATAGCTATACTGAAAAAATGGCTAAACATCATAACCTTACTGTTGATGAGTATGAGCTTTGGTTAGATAACCCTGAACGTGAAACAGAAAACACTTGGGTTGATTTAGAGTTTGATGAGAATGATAATATTCGTAATGCTCGCATAGTTTCTGTGTTAGGAAACCTTGTTACTATGCAGACTGAAGATGGTTTCACTGTTTTCACCCGTTATATTGGCGAGAAAGCAATCAACAGTAAAATTGTTGACCAAACATATACTGAGAAAGACATTACAGGCTTAGAAGGTTTTATTAACAATGAGGTGGACAACTAATGGGTTTATTTGGAAGTAAAAAGAGTTTTCAGTATGTAGCTGGGGTTACACCTCAGGGTAAACCTGTGATGGCTACAATAAACATAGGCAAACGTAAAGGTGAATGTGCTGCAGGGCCTCACGGTTGTGAACAGCATCAGAGTTTAAGAAATTGGGAAATCAGACGTGAATGGGTTGGACGTGAATTAACTAGCGATGAGATTGCTGACCAGTATGGTTGGATGAAGAAACCTGAAGACATGGAAGTCAGCCACCCTTTAAGTGTGGAAGACTATGTTAATTATGAACGTGAAAATAATCCAGGTTTTGTTATCGAAAACAACGAAGAGGAAAACTAAACATGGGCTTATTTGACAGAGACAGTTTCAAATATGTTGTAGCTGTAACGCCTGAAGGTAAACCTGTGACAGCTAAGATAAAGAAAGGTTCAGGCAAAGGCGAATGTAACTCTAAAGGCTACTGTCAAGAGCATAAAACTGTTTCACAGTGGAGAGCTGCGAATACTCCATTATGGATGACCAATCCGATGTTCTCACAACCTGATGTGGAGACATGCGAAACTTGTGGGGGTCGTGTAGGTTATATGGGTGAAGTCCCAGGAAACAAAACTCCACCTTGTTCATGCCAAACAGTAAGCTACAATGATTACAATACTGGTAAATTTATTCCATTGGGTGGAAGCCAGGAACTTTAAACAGTCCACCTTACAAAAGGTTTCATGTATTCGTTATAATGCATTTTATTATCAGCGGTGAACCACAATACAGGCATAGATAAACTTTCAGTAAACTCTGCAATCTCATCAACGGGTTCAAGGAATAAAGTTTTGCTCCAAATTTCTGCAGCAATAACATCATCATGAATGACAGTTACAGCAACCACTCCACCGTCAGCAGGCAAACCTGTTTTAGGGTTAATAATATGATGCATACGGCGACCGTCAGCTGTGACCCAAGAATGCTTAGCTATACTGCTGGTAGCTACAGATTTGTCGCTCAAGCCGAGTATAGCTAAAGGAGCATCGCTTACCTCCATGTAAGGGTTATCTACCCCTACAGTCCATTCTGTGGCGTCTACAGCATGACCAGAGAAAACTATGTCTCCTCCAGCGTTTACAAAAAAGTTTTCACTATATTCAGCGACAATCTGTCCCGCTTTCCAAGCGGTATAGCTTTTACCTACCCCGCCTAAATCAATAGGTTCACTGCCTACATGCACTTTATTTTCATCAAAAATCGGTCTCCACTCATTCCTAATAATTAACGGTTTGACTTTTATGTCTTTCCACTGGTTATCAAGAAACGTGTTAGCATACCCAATATTTGAAAGAGTCTGCAGAATACGAGGGTCAAAACTTCCACCAGTAACCTGATATGCATAATGTGCATCTTTCAACAGAGACTGTAAATCTTGACTCACTTCAACAGTATAGCCAAGGTTCTTATTAACAAAACTTAACTCACTGTTATCATCAAAACGTGACGCAATTTTCTCTATATCTCTAAAACATTCTTCGACCCTGTCAAACATTTCTTTGCTCAAAGTCTCATCTACTTCAGCCTGCACACTTATAGTGCTACCCATAGCTTTAAAAATGTAACTATGGTATTTTACCATGCGAACTCTTCAATATGTATCTGGTCTTTAGATACACCAGCATCCAAAAGAGTCTTTTTAACTGAATTACTCCAAGCTACAGGGCCACAAACATAAACATCACTGTAAGCCACATTAGGAGCAATGCGTAACAAGTCAGCAGTATTATTTTTAGGAGAATCTTCAACACTCAACCATGAACTGTAAAACCCACGAGGACCAACACTCAAATGAAGGTTAACCCCTTTACTTTCAACAAAACCTTTCAACTCATCAATCAAAGGCATAACATCTAAATCATTACCACGATATATTACAGTCAAATCTCCCGCATCAGCAGGTAAAGCTTCGACTAAACCTCTAACAGGAGTTATACCTACACCAGCTGCAATAAGTGTCACATCTTTAAACAATCTACGGTTAGCAGTAAAAATTCCATAAGGGCCATCAACCATAACACGAGTTCCAACTTTAACTTTCTGGATAGCTTTGCTACCGCCTCCAAGGTTACTAACAGTAATACGCATATAATTTTCATTAGGAGCGCTACTCAAACTGAAAGGGTTAGTCTGGATGAAAGTTTTTAAAGTAAGAAACCTCCACATGTAAAACTGCCCAGCATGTTGCTCTAACTTGTCAAGTTTACGACCTTTAAGGTAAATACTTACAACATTAGGAGTTTCCTGTACAATATGGTCTACAACCAACTGGTGACGCAAGCTGGTATATAAAGGTTTGGCAAAACGAAAAACAATAAGGAAAGCTAAAACTACAAAATAAAGCCCCCACCAGTAACCCAAAGCAAGCCAACTGTTTTTCAAATCTGTACCAAAATTTATCTGATGAGGAAAGCTAATCAAAACCGCAGCATACACAAGAATATGTGTAACGTACCAAACTTCATAAGGTAAATGTTTACGCACAGTATTCAAACTTGTTACAATAACCAAAGTTATCAAACCAAAAGCTATAACAGAAAAAGCCAAATCTTGAGTTTTGAAAAGAGCTAAAAACTCTTCAACAAACGTTTTATTCTGCTGAATAACATATTCAAAAATTACTGCAAGAAAATGCACCACCAAAAGCACATATACAGGCTTACCAAGCTTCTTATGAAAGACTGTCAACTTATCATGACCGTAAAGATAGTTGAGGAAAGGATTACGGCTGATAACAATCAACTGTATAAGTATAAGGTTAGAAGCATACAATCCTGACAAGCGACTAACAAGCTTCAACATGCTTACAGGGTCATTAAAATTTAAACCTTCAACCCAACCGCCAGTAAGCATAACCATAAGAACAGGGATACTCAGCAGAGTCCACACTAAAGCTTCCATCCCATCACGATACTTATGGATAGTTAGAAACTCTGTCAAGTTAAATTTTAAAGGCACATCTGATTTATTCATTACGCCTAATTATATCGGATATTACAAAATATACAAAGGTTTATTGGAAAAACATACCCAAAAAATGCCTACAAAGTATAAGATTTGGTAAAGATTACCCAATTTACTGCCAAAAAACCAAATTAACAGGCTTTACACAAAATAATGCCCGATAATACTGTTATAGATAAAGTATAATCTAGGCAGGAGTTTTAAACATGGCAAACCCGATAGTAGCGATAATTTCAATATTAGGCGTTGCAGGCACAGGAGTCGCAGCCGCAACTATAAATAATGAAGTTTTACAGCAAGTGCAAGAACCAGTAGTTGTAACTGTTGAGGGTCAACCTGTAGTCATTGGGGGAGCAATAGAAACAATCCTTCCTAAAACAACAACTCCTCCTGTACAGCCAAATACTACAACTCGTGAAGTTCCTGAACAAACACAGACTAGACCCCAATCGCAAGCACCAACAGCTCAAACGCCAGCATCACAAACACCATCTACAGCTCCAGCGGCTCCTAACGCACCAGCTACACACACTGGAGGCTCAGGCGTAACAGGAGCTGAAAATGAATATGAAGACGAATATGAAGACGAATATGAAGACGAACATGAAGATTCTGAAGCTGACGAAGAAAATGAAAAGGAAGATGACGACTAATGTCTAAAAGCTTTATAGGCATCACCTCAGGTATAGTTATAGCAGGCATGGCTGCAGGTTTCCAAGTTGCAGCTAACGCTCACGTTGAAGTATCCTCCGACAATAACTCTTCAGCACAATCTGTTCAAAACCCAACCCCAAGACCAACAATAACTCAAACGATAACCCCTACAATCACAGCAACTCCTACCGCACCAGCTCCAACTACTGTAGATGTATCTGCAAGCCAAGGCGGTCAAACCTCCCAAGGTTCAGCCCAACAGGCACCTGCAGCTCAAACACCTGCAGAACAAGCCCCTGCGGCTCCCGTAGCACAGCCTGTAGCTCCTGCTCCCGCCCCTGTAGTGCAGCCTCCTACAACTAACACTGGTGCAAGCTAAACTTTAAACTACTATAGTTTGGTTACAGTTCTTAAACTGTATGCTTATTCCTACGCATGTTTTCATAACATAGTTAGTTAGTTAAAGCTCCGCTGTTTCCATATAGTTTACTTGGTTTCCCTTGGGAAACTGGAAAAATTTATTTTTCTAAACCCGAAGGGTTCGAATTTTTTTAAAATTCTCCCTTCTGCACAGTATAGCACCGTCACCGTGTCGAGAATCTCGATGTAGTAACTGTTAAAGTGGTTTATATGTCAAGGTTGTTGTTATTTTTGTAAAGTTTTATGTTTTTCTTTTGTTGTTGAATGAAAAGTTTATGATAGGTTTACTTTATGTTAACTAATGTTCACTCAATATGTTGAGCATAAAAGGGTAATGTTTTTGATGTATAGTGATAAAACCCCTATATGCCGATACTATTATTGTATTTAACTGGCTTTGTGGTGGGTTGGTTAAATTTAGTAATTGGGATGTTCCTGTTAAATATTTTTTAAAGGTTTGCCTCTTCTGACGAAGTGTTGGGGGAGGCTTTCTTTATGTGTCAATGTAAATATCACTGGGGGAGCAGAGTATGCTTTTATTCCCCGTAAGGTTTAGCATCTCATAGTATTGTTTGTAAAGTTGCGGGTTTCTTCGGGTCGCCGTTTTTTTGCTTTTGAAGATAAGTGTAGCTATACTCTATATGTATTGTTTGTGTGTCTGTACGGCACTGTATGTGAGTAATGTTATGGAATGGTTTGGTTTTATAGGCGGTATAGTTGCCCTACCCATTGGGCTGGCATGTTTTTGTATTCTTCTGGGAGGTCTGTTATTCTTACTAGGTGTTTTGGTTTACGTAGTAGATGTGCTTTAGCTAGTTTTTGTTTGCTGCGGTTGTTTTTTGGTTTGATGATGAGGAGTGGACGGATTTTGGCTTGTTTGTCTGTGAAGGATATGATTTGTCCTATTTGCATGCGGGATTCTTCGTATAGGGTGAAGGCGACGTAGTCTCCTGTGTTGAGTGTTGTTCCGAGGATGTCTTTCATGTGGTTCTCCTTATGGTTTTATTGTATCAGTTTTATGCTGGTTTGGCAAATAGGTATGAAGAAAGCCAGTAAACTTAAATGCTTACTGGCTTTCTTTTGTTTAATTCTTATTTGTGGCTATTTGTTTCCGCATGAGCAGTTGCCGCAACCGCATTCACCTTTAGTCATTTTGCACCTCCGAAAACTTTTGTTGTCGTTACATGTTGTATAACAGTATTATCGGGTGTATTATTCCTTGAGTGTTTGTTAGATATATTCTAGAGCTATTGTTTGGAGGATTAGGTGGCTGGTTTTAATGCTCATGTTTTATATTCTGGGGATAGTATGATTCCTATTGTTTGTGAACGTAAAGATTGGAAGAAGTGTCCTCAACATAAAGGTTTGAGTAAGTCTCGCCCTCATTTGAAGGTTAATGCAGCTGGTGGTCCTACTGCTTGGGCTTTGAAAGAGATTGATGTGCATGATTTTGATAGTTATAAGGTTTCTGCTTTGGATTATGCTCGTATGGAGTATGATTCTTATTTGAGTGATAGAGCTGAACAGAATGCGGTTGCGGCAGCTGAAGCTAATTACCGTCGTAGTGGTGGCTGGTTAGGTAGTTTGTTTAGACGTGGAAAATAGTTAAATTAACCCCCTCTCCCCTGGGAGTGCTGTTTGGGTTTGTTTGCTTTTGGAGTGTTTCTTAGCGTTTGCTGTGAGTTTTCTGCTTCTGGGTTGTTCTTTGGAATATTTATGTTAGCATCCCTGTTATCATTATTACAGAGTTGAGTCAAGTTGGCTCAAGTTTAAGTAAATTGTAACAAAGGGGAACTAAATGAGTAATATATTGGGAATTGACCTTGGCACGACAAACTCAGCTATGAGTACGTTGGAAGGTGGCGAGCCTAAAATTATTGCTAACGCTGAAGGTTTACGCACTACACCTAGTGTTGTGGCGTTCGCTAAAGGCGGTAGTGATGTTTTGGTTGGTGAGCCTGCTAAACGTCAAGCTGTGACTAACGTGGAGCGTACTATCAGTAGTGTGAAGCGTCATATGGGGTCTGATTGGACTGTGAATGTGGATGGTAAGAAGTACACTCCGCAGGAGATTAGTAGCCGTATTCTGCAGAAGCTGAAGAGGGACGCTGAAGCGTACCTTGGAGGTAAAGTTAGTGATGTTGTTATCACTGTGCCTGCATATTTTAATGACGCTCAACGTCAAGCTACTAAAGAAGCTGGTGAGATTGCTGGTTTTAACGTGTTGCGTATTATTAATGAACCTACAGCTGCAGCTTTGGCTTACGGTTTAGAGAAAGGTAATGATGATGAACTGATTCTTGTATTCGACCTTGGTGGTGGAACGTTCGATGTGAGTGTTTTGGAGATTGCTAAGGATGAGGATGGTTTCAGTACTATTCAGGTGAAAGCTACTGCTGGTGATAATCTGCTTGGTGGTGACGACTGGGATAAAGCTTTAAGCGATTACCTTGTTGACTCTTTCAAGAAGAACACTGGTGTGGATTTGAAGGGTGATAAGATTGCTTTACAACGCATTAAAGATGCTAGCGAGCAGGCTAAGAAAGAACTAAGTACAGCTTCTAGCACTACTGTTAGTTTGCCTTACCTTAGTTTGACTGCTGATGGTCCTGTGAACATGGAGGAAAGTATCAGTCGTGCACAGTTTGAGAAGTTAACTAATGGTTTGCTTGAACGTACACGTAAGCCTTTCAATCAGGTTATTAAAGACTCTGGGGTAAAGGTTGGTGACATCAGCCATGTTGTTATGGTTGGCGGTAGCACTCGTATGCCTGCTGTGGTTGAACTTGTTAAAGAGTTGACTGGCGGTAAGCAACCTAACCAGAGTGTGAACCCTGATGAGGTTGTTGCTGTTGGTGCAGTGTTGCAAGCTGGAGTTATTAAAGGTCACCGTAAGGATGTTTTGCTTATTGATGTGACTCCTTTGACTCTTGGCATTGAAACTGCTGGCGGTATTATGACTAAAATGATTGAACGTAACAGTGCTATTCCTACAAAAAAGACTGAAATTTTCAGCACTGCTGTGGATAATCAGTCTGCTGTTACTATTCAAGTTTTCCAAGGTGAACGTGAGTTTACTAAAGATAACAAGAGTTTAGGTCAGTTTAACCTTGAAGGTATAGCTCCTGCTCCTCGTGGTGTTCCTCAGGTGGAAGTAATGTTTGACATTGATGCTAACGGTATTGTACATGTTTCAGCTAAAGATAAAGCTACAGGTAAAGAGCAGAAGATTGCTATCACTGGTGGTAGCAATTTGAGTAAAGAAGATGTTGACCGTATGGTTCGTGAAGCGGAAGCTAACGCTGGTGAAGATAAAGCTAGACGTGCTGATGTTGAAGAGCTAAATGCTGGTGAACAACTTGTTTATACTGTTGAGAAGCAGTTGAAAGAGCATGGCGATAAGGTTGATGCTAGTTTGAAGAGCATGCTGGAGGCTCAGAGTTCTGAGTTGAAAGAAGCTGTTGAAGCTAAAGATGTTGATAAGGTTCGTCGTGTGAGAAGTGAGCTGGAAGCAAACTTGAGCCGTATTGGTGAAAGTGTGTATGCTGGTTCTGAATCGTCAGCACAGTCTTCGGAAGAAGATGTTGTTGATGCGGAGATTGTAGAGTAACCCCAATCCTCTATGGTCTCCTCCCCTAAGAGTGGTCAGCAGTTGAGAGTGTGGTCTCCTGCTGACCACTCGCTTTTTGACTATTTTTAGGGGTTTTCTCTTGTTTTTTTAAGTCAAATTTTCGGTGCTAGCTCTAAGCTGGTTCATAGGCGATTCATAGGTTTGGGTGCGATAATATAGATGTAACGGATTAACTGTTACATATTAATCAACCTAAAGGAATTTAATTATGGCTGTTAAAGCAAATAATGAAGAAGCTTCTGCTAAAACTGTAACTGCAGAGGAAAATAAGAAAAACAACCTGTTCGCTATTGCTGTAGGCCTAGCTGGAGCTAGCATTCTTTTGAGTGCAGGTACAGCTTTCGCTACAGTCAGCCATGATGGTGTTCGTGATGACCGTGGCGGGTTTAGCCACAGCCAGCAAGGGTCACAGGGCGGTCAGGGTGGCATGATGGGTCATAAGGACATGAAAGGTTCTGAGATAATGTCACAGCAAGATTCACAAGGTGGTCAGCATCGTGAACGTGGAGAAAAGGGCCCACATCAGAATGGGATGTCAGAGCTAAATGAATCTGAAGATAGCTCACAGGTAGGCTCACATGGTGGTAAAGATATGCCTATGATGCAGTTAGATTCTACAAATGGTGGCAATAAATAAAATGGGCATTAAAGGCATTATTGTTGGTATTGCTATTGTAGGAGCTGTAGCTTCAAGCGTTGCTGCTGCTAATAGTAATTATTCGGCAAATACTAATGCTGCTCAGCAGTCTCAATCTTGGAATGGCACGATTAACACTGGTACTGGGGCAAGTTAAAACTTGTAACTATTGAATAATGGCGAGGAATATTACCCCTCGCCATTATTCTTTTATGTGGAATTGTATGCAGAAAAACTTATATTTAAAGGGTTTGTGTTATAATAATCTATATCATAATTTTATATAAGGTAAAAATGTACACTATAGCTCTACTTCCAAATAAAGCCACTCAAAAACGAATTGTTTCTTTCACAAAAGAATACAAAAATGAATTCTGCGGACAAATGTTAGACATGAAAATAAACCAGCCTCATGTTACGTTGCTAAAAACAGCTTTTAAGCCTGAAACTGACCTTAAAGAGCTTCTAAATATTCTTGTTTCAGAATATAAAAAGACTAGCCCATCAGGCTTTTTACAAGGGTTACAGGTTAACCCTAGGAGGGCATTAATATCTCATTTAAGTAACGATGATAACATAGTAGCTATGCATAATTTGTTGCTTCCACATGTTAAACCTCTAGTAGATAAAGCAAATATTAAGAATAAAAAGTTTGTTGGCGATACTGTAGAGGAAGTTGAAAGCTATTTTAAATATGGTTATCGTTATACTGGAGACAAGTTTTATAGCCATTTATCTTTAGGTCGGTTGAATGATGAGGAAATTCCTTACGACTTAGAAAAAGCTTTTGAGGACAATTTTCTTGGTGAATTAATATCTTTTGACAGGATTGCTATATGCAGAGGCATTAAGAACACTCTAGGTCATGTTGTGGCTTCTAAAAAATTACACCCTAAAGGTATGCTTTTTATTAGTTAATTTCTTCAAGAAGTTTATGTATTATGCTTTGCGTAATTTGATTAGATACAGATGCCATGAATAGTGAAGCTCCATATTTAACTACTTCCATAGATTGATTGTTATCTTGAAATATGACCATCAATGGTTCTACTCCAATTTCAGATTGGCCTTCAAGGTAGTTATCAATCTCATCTTCAGCTCTGCTATATGCTTTTTCCAACTCTTCAAAAATGTCATCAACTTTGACAAACATCGTTTTACTATCCTCAATAAAACTATATATAGTGGTTATTAAATCATTTTGGCACAATATATAGCCTAATTTAAGTTCTGTTTTATATAATTCCATATCTGAAGATTCAAAATTTATTACAGGACTATCTACAATTTCTTTATTTAGAACCATTTCTGCAGCATCTAAAGAGTCGCTAAAAACAATTCTAAACTCATCTTTTTTAATAAAAACTTCTGTACTGTCCATAGCTTTTCTATCGGAAACCGTCCGATAGATTTTATAGTTAGGAAAAAATGTCTAAACAATTAAAAGCTACAGCAACTCAAGTTGCAAACAATCTTTTTATCTATATACCACTTGTTAGTCTGCTGATTTATTTAGCAAACAAATACTTCTTTATGAACTTCATGAATGGTATTTCATCGCTTATACCAACAGCTTTAAGTATCTTTATATCAACCAGTATCGTTGTGACGGTTTTTAAAAAAAGACTCCCAAATGAAAACAAAGAAAACACATTTTATGTAAAAGGAATTTTATCTTTTACAATTAGCGTGTTAATAAATGTATTCTTAACTGGACTTTTATATATATTCGCATCACATACTGTATTATTTATTAACAATACATATACAGTGATAATATCATTATTAACAGCAGGAATAGGGTCTGCATTCTTTACCTTGTATAACTATACCGAAACATACAAAAAAGAATATAGAAATATAGTATTCGCAATATTAACCGTAATAACTATATTACTAGCCACATTATTAAACCTTACTTTAGATGCGACGCTTATAACTGGTTTGCTTTTAAGCACAACAGGTTCATTAGCTTTATTTAACTATGGCCATATAAAAAACCTTAAATTTGATAAAAACATATTAAAAATAGGAATAAACATTCCAAAAATAAGTGATTTTAGTGAAAATATAATGTTAACATTACCATTGTTTTTACTGCCGTACATTATTATTTTAACATCAGGATTTATCAATGCAGGACTTTTTGTTTTAGCTTTAGCTTTATTTTCTATATCTTTCATTATTTGGCATGCAGTAAAGATAAACTTATTCGAAACAAAAACAGGCAAGTTCAAAACAAACACTAAACTAGCTAGACAAGGCTTTACTATAATGTTCATCTCGAACATAGCAATATTAGCATTATCAGTATTTTTAACAAACAGCATTCTTGCCATTTTTAACATACCACAAGACTACAGTGTGAGTTTTATAACATTAGCTATATGCATTATCCCTTTTATTATAACCTCATTATTTATATCTATGTTTAAAAATTTAAAATTCTTCAACATTTTAACAACCGAATTATTGCTAGTAACTATTTTAAACGTAGGAACATTTATACTCTCAATGTTCTCTCAAATAAAAATTGGCATAGACATATTCGTCTTGTATGCACTGTTTATAAGTTTAGTATCATACAAGGTATTCATAGCAAAAAAGTAAGCAGTGCAGAATTTCCCCACACTGCTTACTTTAATATTATTTATTACTTAGTAGCTTTAGCCTGCTTAGCTGCTTCAATCACCTTGGTAAGAGTTGAAGGGTCATTAATATAATCTGCATTAGGGTAGAACTTGCCATCAACAATAACATAAGGAGTTCCTTGAACCTTAGGAGAGTCACTGTTAGGTAGAGGCCCAGTTAAAGCAGAACTTGTTGCTTTTGCAGCCCAGTCTATGTAAGGCATATCTGTAATGCATGTGCTAGTCTCAGAAGAGATTCCGACACCTTTAAGAATGTCTTTCACAGTGCGGATGCTTGTTTTAGTTGCGTAGCCTTTAGCTACATTCTCATCAGGCTGCTGTGCATATAGCTCACTGTTAGCTTTCCACCATTTATCAGGTTCATTAGCAGCTATACATGCACTAGCATTAGCTGCTACTGCAGAGTAATTGGAAAGGAAAGCAAGTGGGTGATACTCTACAGTGACGTCACCGCTTTTAACATAATTTTCTAGAATAGAACTCTGCGCTGCTTCAAACTTTTTACAGTAAGGGCATGAATAGTCAAGATAAACCACAACATTAACTTTATCTGGATTCTGAGTTGTCGGTGTAGGTTCAGAGCCTTTAGCTATAGCTGGCGTAGATACAGGAGTAGTAGAGCCATCAAAAAGTACGCCATCAGAAACCATATTTTTAGGGTTAATCTGCTCAACTGGAGGCTTATTTGAGGCAAGTATAATACTCAAAACTATTCCTACAACAGCTAAAACTCCTAAAAGAACACCTATTTTAGTCCAAATACTACGAATTTTACGACGCTTCTTTTCTTGTTCAAGTTGAAGTTTCGCTTTCTCTCTCGCCGCTTCACGACGTTCATTTTTAGTCAGCTTTTCAGCCATGGGTTACCTTTCCAAAGTATAATATTTTTATTATACACTATATCTGCACTTAACCTATGAAAATACTGAAAAGACAGGTAAAACGGATTAGTCCGATATAATAAGTTCAATTATTTTATTTTTGTGAAGAAAAAGAAAATGAGTCCAAAGAAAAAAACAATCCAGTATGTCCAAATTCAAGACGTTTTCCCGAACGCTGTTTTTGTAGACAATAAAAAAAAGACAGTTCGAACTATATTTTCGACCCTTTTTTCTTTATTGACAGCAATAATAATATCTGTAACATTAATTACAGTACCTACAGTCGCTACAGCATTTTTTGTCAAAGACGTATGGGATAATAAGCTTCCACTTCCGATTGAAATCGGAGAAAACATGACTAAAACAAACATTTATGCTACCAATTCTAAAGGCGAAAATGTTTTATTAGCGTCATTTTTTGAGCAAGACCGTGAACCTATGAAAAGTTCAGAAATTCCAAAACTAATAAAAGACGCTATAGTTTCAGCTGAAGATAAAAACTTTTACAAACATAGTGGGGTAGATTTTAAAGCTCTTATAAGGGCAGCCAGAGCAAACTATAGCAGCCAAGAGATAACTCAAGGTGGGTCCAGCATTAATCAACAGTACATAAAAAACGTTTTAATACAAGAAGCAGAAAACTTACCAAGCCAAACCGACAGTGAAAACGCAATAAAAGCAGCTACAGCAAGCACTGTAGAGCGTAAAGTCAAAGAAGCACGCATGGCTTTATACCTTGACAGAAATTATAGCAAAGATGAAATATTAACAGGATATCTAAACATTGTTTCCTTCGGTGGTCGAGTATATGGAATCAAAGCGGCATCTAAATATTATTATGGAGTAGAGCCCAAAGACTTAACTTTAAGCCAAGCGGCAACTCTCATGGCTATAGTTAATGAACCTGACTACCTAAGAATAGATGACCCTACAGATGAAGAGAATGGTTTAGAAAATGGATATGCTTTAACTAAAAAACGTCGTGATTATGTTCTAAGTAGAATGGTTGAAGATAAAAAGATAAATGAAAAAGAATACGAAACAGCTGTCAGCGAACCTATAACTCCTAAAATAACACCACCAAGTACAGGATGCGAATCAGCAGGAGGAGCTGCATTCTTCTGCGACTATGTAACTCGTGTGATATTAAATAATGAAATATATGGCAAGACCTACCAAGATAGAGACAACCTTCTAAAGCGTGGAGGTTTACAAATATACACCACCTTAAACCTTGATATACAGGCAGCTGCTGAAGCAGGCATGGCAGAACTACCTAAAACAAATGAAACTCTAGAAATAGGAGGAGCTGTTTCCAGTATCGATAACAACACTGGAAAAATATTAGCAATGGCTCAAAATAAAATATATAGCAACGATGCTAATTTAGCAAACGGAGACCACAGCTACACTTCTATCAATTATAACGCTAACTATGAATATGGAGGAAGCACAGGGTTCCAGACAGGTTCAATCTTTAAACTTTTTACTCTTCTTGAATGGTTCACTCAAGACAAACATGTATATGACACGATAACAAATAACGGAAGAATAACCCAAGCTAAAGATAGCTGTAATGCCAGCGGAGAATGGACGGGAGACTATAAATACCATAACGCTAGTGGAAACACCTTCAGCTCAGGAACAGTGTACAGCGGCACAGCTCAAAGCCTCAACACTGCTTTCATAGGCATGGCTTCACAGTTAGACTTGTGCAATATTGTTAAACAAGCTGATAAGTTAGGCGTTGAACGAGCAGACGGAAACCCGATGTTCCACGACCCAGCAATGATTATTGGAACTAATGAGATAGCTCCGCTCGCCATGGCGAACGCTTACGGCACTGTAGCTAACGGCGGGACACATTGTAACCCTGTAGCTATAAACAAAATAGTCGACCGTGACGGCAAAGAACTTGAAGTACCACAGTCAGATTGCACAAAAGTTTTAAACACAAAGATAACAGCACCTGTAGACTATATCTTAAAAGACATCGCATCTTATGGTATGGCTAGTCCAGGAAACCCTAAAGACGGAACACCCCTAATAGGTAAAACAGGGACTACAGACAACTCGGTAGACAGCTGGTTGGCAATGTCAAGCACTAACGTTTCAACCATAGTCTGGATAGGCAACACTATAGGCAAAGTAGCATTAACAGACATGAAAGGCATAGACCCTACCGAAGTGAGATTCCACATAATGAAGTCTACAATGGCAACCGCTAATGCAATATACGGGGGCAACGAATTCCCTGAAACGGACAACAGATACCTCCGTTAAAGTGGATATAAACTGAGGAGCCTAACAGTTACTGGACTCTCTGTTAGGCTCCTCTTCTATATTATATAACCTACTTTTTGTAAGCAGCTTCCAACACTCCAGATACAGCTGGAGTAATTCCATAAGTGATAGTTCTTACAGTCTTATTGGTAGTATCATAAACATCATCAACCTGCACTGCAAGACCATTTTCAACAGTAACAAATGTGCCTCTAGAGACAACATTTTTACAAAGTTTAAAAGCAGGCTTATCCCCAATAGAAGGAGACGAACAATCTAAACCGACATCACCTACAAAGTAGCCACGGTTAAAATCAGCATCACCTTCCCACGTCCATAAAGTGAAAGTATCATTCAATTTAGTAACATATTTGTCAGCAACTTGAGAGGTGAAATTCTGCTCATCAGGCACTGCTTGATAAGCACCTCCAACCCCCTCTGGACCAGCTAAATATGACGCACTTTTCTGACCCAAAATGCCATCAGGATTATAAACGCTCAAGTCCATATTATTACCCTGAACAAAGTAGTTCATCTCACCACCAAAGGTCAATAACTTATCCACACTAGCTGTTAAAACTTTAACCATACTGCCATGAATTTTCTCATTATCAATAACCTTATTCATGTCAACCTTGGAGACAGAAGAAGGAGACGGAGAAGCTTTAGCAGAAGACCCATAGCTACCATAAAGGAAAGCACAAACACCTATAACAATAATAGCCACGATTCCAGATATAATTAACACTATACGGTTTTTAAACCATTTAGGAGCAGCCCCACCGCTCATACTACTATCATCAACAGTTTCACCTGAAACCATAATAATCCTCCAAAAAGACAACATGTAGTATATCGGAAAACTTCCTGAGAACTACCCTATAAGTATAACACACTCTATAGATACATAAGCATAACGTATAAGAATATATAGACAGTATAATATTAAAGGACACTTACCCACATAGTTATACACACTAGTTACCCACACCCTATATATATGAAACATAATCTATCCACAGCATTTGTCCACACTCTCCCTATATACCTCTATACACTACACTGCCCATATAAAACCACACTACCACCTTCGTAACCTACGAAACATTTAACTAAACCATACCAAGTTATACACACCCCTATATACACTATACACACATTATCCACAACACTTACCCACATAGTTATACACACCAAAACCATATAAATACAATACCTACACTCAGCCAACAACACCCACTCAAACCTCCACAAATGCTTACGCACACGATACGAAACAAACAGACACCAAAAATGCCCCAACAGCCCTTATAATCCCTGCATTTTATCCTTTCTAAAAACATATCCGATAATCCCAATGTTCACTCCAATAAAAAGGTAAAACCAACTTGCTTTAACCTCCTGTAATTGTATTAAAATCTATATATACGAACGCCGTGTATAGGGATAGATAAAGATAAGGGTATAGTGTATATACATAGTATCCTATAAGGAGTGTATATAGGGATGGTAGAGAGGGTTAGAGTGCAGGGGAAGCATAGAGAGCTATAGCTAGAGAGAGTATGTAAGGAGGTTGTCTAGAGCACCCTTACCTTCCAGTGTATGCACACACTATATTGCATGTTGATTACCGTCCTTATGTATTGTCCGTGTATTCAGCATTGTCTATATATAGTGAGTGTTGTCCACTTTCAGGTAAGGGTGAGTAAGCAGGTGGTTAGTATACAGGTTAGCATGGGTATGCATTAGAGGGTAGGACATTAAGTGGGTATATTGTATATAGATATAGATATGGTTATAGTGAGGGTTATCATTAGTGTACATTGTATTCATTAGATGAGAGTCGAGTGGGTGGTACAGTTGGTAGGGTAGGTTACGTTATAGGTGCAGGAGCGTATAGAGCGTGTACAGGTAGTCATTGTTGACCAGGGCGATTCCATCGCCCCAAACCCCCATGGCATAAACGTTCCCTTTATGATAATCCCTATAAGGCAAATGAGAGTCGTGTTTCCCATTTGATTACCCCCGTTAAATGTAAAGAGCGTTCAGTCGCCACCCTTTACGAATCCGATGCTATTGTGACCGATGATGTGACAGGTGGGGGCTTTATTTTGCTTCTGGAATTGTCTGGTTTTGCTGGCTGTTTTTTCTGCATTTTTTGACCTGTTTTGGGCCTCTGTTTTGCTCTGCTTTTTTGGTCTCCGAGACTGGCTGATAATGGTGTTCGATGGAGCCTTATTATGTCTTCGGGCGAGAGTGTTTTATGGTGGGCAATATTCGAATATTTGTTCGATTGACAAGGAGTATCTTTTATGGTAGACTGGGTGTGTCTGTGTATCTTTTTTACTGGTGTGGGTGACTGTTTTTTATCGTCTCTGTGGTACTGTCTTTTTCATTACAGTTAACTTATATTAGGTTGTATGTATTTGTTAACTGGGCATGTTAATTGGTGGAGCGATAGGTTTGCAAGTGGAGGGTTGGAGGTTCTCTGGCTGTTACAGATAAGGTGGTTCTGTCTCTTATAGACTTTGAATGTCCTGATGAATATTCGTCCCGATAGTTGGTTTATGGCGGGTTTGTTTAGTGTTAGTATCTGGAAGTCTAGTGTTGGTTTAGCTGATGGTGAATGCTATGATTAGTGTTTGTGGCAGGTTGAGTTTATTCATAGGTGTTTACCATGTGCAAATGTCTCGCATGGGGATGTAGATTGTTTCATGGTAGTCTACATGTTCGATGAAGCCTTTCATGCCGTTGCTTGGTGCTGCGTAGATGACTCCTGAGAATGGGAGTGGGATTGCTGTTTCTGCTTGGACGTCATCGATTCCTATTCCTTGTGTAGTGTATGAGCCGATGCCTTCACTGTTGGTTGGTCCTTCGAAGTAGCCTGCCCATCCGCTGTTCGCTGTTGTGAGTCGGTAGGTGATTCGCCATGCATCGTTTCCTAGGTATTGGCATTGGGTTACTTGGTCGAATATGATGACTGGTCTGATGTATCCTTCTAAGCATTTTTGGAAGTAGTCAACATTGGGGGCACATCCTGAATCGTAGACGGGTGCTCCTTCTGTGTTTTCAGTTGGGGTTTCTGTACCACCTGAATTGTTGTTGCTGTTTGGGTTGGCAGGGTTTGCTGGATTGTTCGGTGTGGCAGGGTCTGCGTTTGGGTTGGCAGGGTTTGAAGGTTTTGCAGTTGCGGTGCTGGGGGTTGCACTTGCGGAAGCTCCTGTTTGTGCCTGCTGGGTTTCAGTAAGGTTCAATGTAGGGTTTGCAGGGGTGAGGAAAGTAAACAGGATGAAAGCTGCGGTGAGTCCTGAGAGTCCTCCTGCGATGAGTGAGTTGCGGTATGTTTTGTTCATGTTATTCTGTAGGGTATACGCCAAGGTTGAAGCAGGTTTGTAAAGGTGTGAGTACTGCGTTGTAGTCTAATGTTGGGTCTGGTTCTGTTTCAGAGTACATGGCTGCATAAATTTTAGCTGCTTCTTTGATTTGGTCAGCTAGTTGAGTGTCTGAGGTTTTACTTGCTGCAGTGTTAAGTTTAGCTATGATTTCGTCAGGTGTTTCAGGAATGTCAAGTTGGGTGTTTTTAATGTATGAGTTGCATGCTTTAGCTTGTTCTATGTTTGCCGCTGTTGCAGGTTCTGAAGTTAAAGTTTTCTCTACAGTGACTGTAGTGTGTTTGATTGTGTCAGGGTTGAATGCTTCTACTGTGTAAGCTATGGTAGCGTATGCCATGAAGCTGAGAAGTGCAGTGCCTACAGTTATGCTTGTTGCTATTGTGATGGTCTTGTTTTTAGAGTTGGCTGTGCTGGGTGTGGGTTCTTCAGGTTGGGTTGTTTCTGGCATGAAACTATTTTATCATATTTTTTTAATGTTAGCAAATAGTATCAGATAGGTGGGGCGTATGGCTTTGCTTGCTGGGACAGCGGTGGAGTGTTGTTAAGCTAGTTTAGCTTTTTGTTTTTCATTACCCATATGAGGGTAATGATTGAGAGTGTTCCTATAATAATTCCGAGTATGGTGTTGACTGTTATTGGCTGGTTTAGGAATATGGCTGCTGTGGTTACGGCTGTGACGAGTGATAGTGTGCTGGATTGCATGACGACTGGTATGGGTAGAGTGTTTAGAGCGTAGAGGTTTAAGCTTTTAGATATTATTCCTGAGAGTATTGCTACGAGTAATGCTGGGATTATCATGTTCCATGTTGGGTGGGTTGCTTGTGTGTCAGTTAGGTTTATGATGAGTATTGGCGTTAGTGCTATTGCTCCTATGATGTTTGTTAATGCTGTTCTTGTCCATGGTGAAGTGTGAGACCCGTACCATCCGTTGAGTGTGCTTCCTGTGAGTCCTAGGATTGTGGAGGCTATGATGAGGATTGTGCCTGTTGTGGTGTTTGGTGTGGGCGGGTTGGTTGTAGCGATGAGTATGGTTGCTGTTAATCCTAAAGTTATTGGGATGAGTATTTTTATGGTGACTGGTTGGTGGTTTGTGAGTTTATTGATGAGTAGGCTTAGTATTGGTGTTAATGCTCCTACTATTGTTGCGAGGGCTACGTTGATTGTAGAGAGTGCTAATACTAGCGTTATGACGCTGGCTACTTCTAGTATACTGGCGAGTATTAGTTTGCGGTTAAGGGTTTTGAATTGAGGTATCCACCAGGTGACAATTATGCCTGCGATGAGGAAGCGGAGGGATAGGAACAGCCATGGGTCTTGAGGGTTGGATGCGAGGAGAGTGTTCCCGAACCCACCGATGAGTGCCGCTGTGATGAGAGCGGTGAATGCTTTTGTTTTCATTTCGTTGTTTAGTATATCATTGAATGGTTCTGATGGGTTTGTTTTTGGGGAGGTTTTGTGGTATACTTGTATTACTTAATCGTTTTAGAGAAGGATTCTCCTGTGGGTGTTTATCGAGTTTGTGAACGTCATGAAGTTTTTGTTGAAGCAGACAATGCTAGTGACGCCATTGAGAAGGCTGCTCAGGCTGGGTCTCGTTTAGTTTTTGCTGATGAGAGTGTTCTAGCTGAGGGTTATGATAACAGTAACTCTTGGGTTGAGACTTACGGTGAAGCTGAACGTTACAAGAATTTTCAGGTTGCAGATTTTGATGATGACAGTGTTGAGAATGAAGGTTAAGTTTTAACACCGTGGTTTAAGTTGCCTCTCACTCAAAGTGAGGGGTTTCTTTTTGCCTGACATAGGGTTAACGTTTTACTCTTGGGGGTGGGTTAAGTCTAACTCTATTATTGTTTCTACAATGTTTTGTATGATGCTGTCTGTCGAGTTGAATGTTTGTTCTGTTAGGTTGTGCAGTTGTGCTGTCCTTTTAAGTTTAGGTTCTGTAACTGTTGTTCCTTGGTTGCCTAGCATTTGGGCGAAGCTTTTTATGCTGGGTTTATTGTTAACATCTATGGATGCTATGAGTGTGAGTCCTGTATGGGTGAATGCTTCTGTTAAAGTTTTATGTATTGTAACGTTTAAGCCTTTACCTTGGTTTGCTTTGTTGAGGTAGATGACTGTTTGCCATTGGTTGTGGTCTGGGTGGACGTTGAGTCCGAGTATGCCTATAGGGTGAGCGTTATGTAATATCCAGAAGTAATGATTGTCTGGTTTGTTTATTTTGCTGTGAAGGTATCCTGCGAGTGTAGGGTGGTTACCTAGATGCCATTCCCAGTCTTTTTCTAAAGGTAACGCATGTTGCATGTCTGTTATTGGTTGTAGCGTTAAGCTTGTCGGGTCGTAATCCATTTGTTTATATATCGGAGGTGAATAGTTGTTATTGTTTGTTTTAATAGTATACCATCTTTGCGGCTGATACGTGTAATGATAGGTGCTGAGGTTGCATATTTGGTGTGTACATGTCCGATAGTTTAGGTATGGATAGTTTTGGTAGTTTCCCTGAACCTCATATGAGGCGTTGCCCTTTCTGTGCGGCAATTATGGTTCCTACGGTTCGCACGGTTGGGACTAACACTTTGTATTGTGCTTCTTGCGGTAAAGTTTTACCTGTTTAAGTTTCTAGTAGAGTGTTTATGTAGTGTTGTGGCAGTTGTAGGTATTCTTTGGCTTGTTCTGGTGTGGAGTGTAGAGCCATGAGTGTGTAGATGTGTTTGAGGTTTTTAACGTTTGTTTTAGTTAAAAGTTGTAAAAGTGTTTGTTCGTAGGTTTCTGTTTGGTTGGTGCTGATTCCTTTGTATATTGCTTTGGCTAGTGCTGGTTGTGTTTTGAGCAGGTCTAGCAAGTTTTTGGGGTTAGTGTATGCTGGACTGTTTTCTTCTTGGGCTTGTTCGTTGTAGTGGTTGATGATGTGTACATATCCTGGGTTTTGTTTTAGAGTGTTGAGGTCTATGCAGTATGTTAGCCATGTGTTGAATTTTGGCATGATGTTTGTTGTGCGGTAGATTAATGTTTTCCAGGTGGGGTGCGTTTGTTGTGTGTGGTTGAGGTATTTCTGTTTGAAGAAGTAGAATGTTTGGTAGCCTGTTGCAAGTTTTGTGCCGTCGTATGTGTAGTTGAGTTCAGCTACTGTTGAATATAGGTTAGGCATGGCTTTATTATATCATATATGCGATTGTAAGCGGTGGGTATTTTTTTGTTTATTTACTTTATATTTGTGATTGTGATATAATGTGGGTTATGAATATTAAGAGTGTAGAGTTTCTGCATGCATGATTTTTTCTTTCTTGATTGTGTTTGGATGTAGCTTGTTTAGGCGGGAGTCTTATAATGTTAAAGATTGGCGGGTTTGGCTTTTTAGCCTGTTGGGTTTTGTTTACAGTTTGGTTATGTTTTTTGTTATTGTGCAACCTGTAAGGTTATGGTTTCTTGTTCCTCATGCTGATAAAGACTATTCTAACATGCTTAGTGAACATAAAGGCGACGTGTTTGTCTATGTTATGGATTCTGGTGTTGACGTGAGCATTGATGATTGGCTGTCTGAGCATAGTGTTGTAGGTTATGATGCTATTCGTGATAGGATTGATGGTACTAGGGATTGCATTGGGCATGGAACTAAGGTTGCCAGTGTTGTTGGTTTTAATGCTGTAAATAATGGTGTGACGGTTGTTCCTGTTAAGACTGCTGATTGTAGTTTGGTGAATGACCCTGTAGCTATTGTGCGTGGGTTGAATTGGATTGTTGATAATCATCCTAAGGGTGGACCTGTAGGTGTCATTAATATGAGTTTTGGCTATATTGATGATGTTCCTTTTCTTGATGGGATACAAAATGCGGTGAAGGCTGCTTTGGATGCTGGCTTTATCGTTGTTGCAAGTGCTGGTAACAATTCTAAAGTTGACACTGTTACTGGCGAAGATTTAGTTGCTGATGCTTGTAATGAAGTTCCTGCTAACGTGTCTGGTGTTGTTGCTGTCGGTGCGGCGAGTTTAAGTTTTATTGAAGGTAATGTTCAGCGGGCGACTTTTAGTAATAGTGGCTCTTGTGTTAGTTTATTTGCTCAGGGTGTTGAAGTGAGAACTTCCATGAAGAATGAATCTGGCGAAGTCGTTACAGGTTATGTGGATGGTACAAGTTTTGCGGCTCCTTATGTTAGTGCAGCTGTTGCTAACAAACTTGTTGTTAGCCCTTGGTGGGGGCGAGAAGAGGCTGTTAGTGCTGTTAAAGCTGACGCTGTAAAGAATGTGATTGTTGCTAGAGTGTCTTCACCTTTGGAGCCTAATGTTGCCGTTAAGTCTGGCTCTGCTACTCCTAATTTGTTTTTGGAGTATGATTTTGAAAAGTTTAAGCCTTTCCTTGAATCGTATTCAGAATATTATGATTCAGCTGAACTGTTCACTGTTGAACGTTGAAAGTTTTAGTTTTAAAAGCTCTACCTAATGTATGAATGTTCTGAAGGCATTGTTGTGATGTGCCATTTGTTTGTTGTTGGGCACTGGTAGGTTTTTACTTTACCGTTGTATTTCATGTAGCGTGTGGTTACTGCGTGATTCAAAGCTGATTGCTTGGTTGGGTGCAGACGTTTTTGTTTGCCTAGGTGGTTAATACAGGTGCATTTACGTGAAACTGTATCACGGGTGGTTTGTTTGCGAATCACGTGAAAGAAAGGCTTGGTTGGATTTTCAAGGTTTCCGCATTTAATTATTGTGATGTGCGATTGGTTGTAACCTGCTTCGATGAGAGCTGTTTTTGCTTGAGCTTGAGTGTAGAAGCTAGTGCTTAACTTATCTACAGTTTTTGTGTTGCACCTGTGGCAAGTGTGAAGCTGTGTGGTGGGCTTGACTTGCTTACTTATGGAGGCTGGAGTTACTGTAGCCATCGGTTTCTCTTTCTTTTTTGTTAGCCTATTTGGCTTTACTTTAGTTTGGCTTGTAACTCTAGTATAGCAAGTTTATGAATGTTATGCAAGCTGGTGTGTAATGCTAATTAGTCCACAATGTTTAGCATGTGGAAATTGTAGACATCTACCGTAACCATTCCGAGTGCTTCTGCTTTCTGGCTGAGCAGTTCAGGGCTGGCAAGTTTTTCGTTTTCAATCTCTTTCTGGTGAACTGTAGTGTTGAGTTCTTGAACCTGCTGTGTAAGTTCTTCTACAGCGTAAGCGTTCTGTGCAATGCTAATATTGATAACGATTAATGCTGTAATGATGAGGAAGAGCCCGATGGTTAGGTTTAGCACCATCTGGTATGTGATTTTGTGGTTTAGTACTTCAGACATTTTGGTTAGCCTTCCTTTATGTGTTGTTTATAGTTTACATGTTAAGAAGGTTGCATGATGTTTCTCCTCGGCGTGTCATAAATACCATGCTGAGTCTGGTCGGGCTGCAACTATCTAGCAGTCTGCCTGTGCATAAATTTTATGAAGCGAGAAGGTTTGTTACTTTAGCTACGCATATTGATTTTTAGCTGTTCGTCTTTTTAGTTTAACGTTTTTAGCTAAAAGGTAGTATGCTCCATAGTAGGCTATAGTTGCAGGTATTGTAGCTAAGCCTAGCATGTGTGTTACTGATGGTATTAATGTTAATGGTAGTACTAGTAGAGCAAATGATAGCCCTATTCCTATTACAATTAAGGCGGCTGTTGAAGCGGCTGTGAGAAAGTAGAATCCGTTGCGGACAGTGTTCATTTGATTGAAGCTTTCTTGTAGGTTGAGTATGTTTTATATCGGACTGTTATTGTGGTTTTAGTTGTTTATTGTATACTTATTCTGTTAGATATAAAGTAACATTTTTTGGAGATTTTATTATGACTCATTTTCTTTTTGACGGCAACATTCCTGTTCCTTGTGAGCGTCCTGACTGGAAGAAATGCCCTCAGCATAAAGGTTTAACTAATAAACCCCCTAAGTCTTATGTCCGTGGTAATACTGTTGCTTTGGGTGAGTTTATTGAAGATGAAGGTTACCTTACTCGTAATGGTCTTGGCAATACTGTTATCACGGAAGAAGAGTTTTTAAAGCTTAGCGAGCGTGATAGTTTTACTTTGCCTATTGGTTTAAGTATCGACGAGACATTGGGTGCTGATTGGGACCGTTTGACTGCTATTTTTGGCGACATGATTGCTGGTGAGCATTATAATCGTAATGATGTTATTTTATTTAAGCGTAACGGGGTCGATGATGGTGTAGTCATTTTTGATGTTACTTATGAACGTGGAGCGTTTGGTTCGTAAGTTAAAATTGTAAAGTTGCCCTTCCGTTATGCGGAGGGGTTTTCTTTTTGGGAATCTTTATATTTTCTATTCCCGATAAGTTCAAACGTTAATATTGCTGAATCGTAAAGTATAGGCATTAAAGGTATCAGTATAAGATTTATGTCTGCCCTGAAGACACCATATATGAGCCAGAAGAGGTTAGCGGCTAAGCCTAGGGACCATGAGAACAAAGAAACATTTGAATATTTTGTATTTTTGTAAGTTTTGTATGACTTCATCACTTGAGGTATACGGTTGAAAGTTAAAGAAAGAAGAAATATAGTTACAATTATGGCTGGAGCATAAAGTATTAGAGGTATAAGTATTATGGGTATACCTGCAATGGTTAGTATTGTTATAAACCATGAATGTTTTTTAGCTCTGAAAATTGTTGGTAGAAGTAGAATGCCAACAAGAGCTGCAGCTATAATGAATCCTAGTGTTGCCGCTATCTGGTTTTGCCAACCGTAGATAGCCCATGCTGCAAAAGTTGTATAAAGGGTGACCCAAGTGAAAAGGCTAACTCCTTCAGCGTTTTTGTTTCGCCAAATTTTTAAAGTTTGAGGTAAACTCATAGATAAATCTAGCACTGCTGCTATTATGCCTAAAGATTCTACCCACATGTTCATATATTGTTTATCGGAGTCCGATAGGTAAGAGTATGGATACTAATGTGCGCTTTATTGTTTATGCTGCTAGTTTAGATTCTGCCGAAAAGTATGCTGTTGAACGTAAATGGCATAAAAGCATTTGGCGTTTTATAACAGATGGTGAGGCTCCACAGTTACCGAGGGTTTATGTTCGTGATTTTGGTAATGAATGGGATTTATAGTTAATTAAAAAGTTTTCACCTTAGGATGGTTGAAAAAACAATAGCCCCAGCAGATTCTACTTCCTGCTGGGGCTATATTAATGTTTGTTTTACTTAGTTGGAGCAGTGTTGCTAATCATATCAACTACAAATACTAGGCTTTCACCGTTACCTATTGCAGGTGTTGGTGACTGGTCGCCGTAAGCTAGTGATGCAGGGATAACTAGGATGCGTCGTCCGCCGACTTTCATTCCTGTCAACCCTTGAGTCCACCCTGGGATTACCTGGTTTAGCTGGAAGCTTACAGGCTGACCACCATTAGTCCATGATGAGTCGAACTCTTTACCTGAGATTGCTCCTATGCCTGTGTATTGTACTGTGACTGTATCTGTAGGTTTAACTTCTGCTCCTGTACCAGCGACAACGTCTTTAATGAGTAAGTCTGAAACGTTACCTAGCTTGTCGACTGTAAGTTTTGGTGCGACTGTTAAGTCTGCTGTTGAGTTGTAGTTGTTGGAGTCGCCTTTAGTTGCAGTAGCGACTGCTGATGATGTAGAAGGGGAAGTGCTTGGTGAGGCTGTTGAGCTTTCGGTGTTTGATGCTGTACAACCTGTTAATGCTACGGTTGCTGCTAAAGTTAGGGCCGCAAAGCTGCTTACTTTAATGAGTTTCATTTGGTTTCTTTCCTTGATTATTTGTGTTGAAGTTTTATTATATCAGATTGTTTAATATCGACCATGTTTTAGGTAAAGTAAAACCCCACACTATGGTGGGGCTACTTCTGGCATGCATGGGGTCGTTATAACATTTAAATTATATCACTTTGTGTGTTGGTAGTCAAGCTACCATTCTAGAGTTATAGGTTTAAGGTCTCTCCAGTTTCTGAAGCTTGCTTTATAATATGCTATCTGTTGGTGGTGTATGGCGTTTGCATATGATTGATATATTTGTGGGATGTCTTCTAAAAATGATTGGTCATCTAAGTCTTTTAATCCTTGAAGATAGCCTTTGTAGTATTCTCCATAGGAATGGTATGGGGTTACAATATTGTTTGTAGTTTCGTATTTGTCTCTTACTGTCCAAAATATTATATCATGCAGGACAGTGCTTTCTAGCGGGTATTGAGAGATTGCTTTGTAATAGCCTTCTTCCCATACATTTTCTATAGGGCGTGGGTCTACTTGTGGACGTTCATCCATTAGTGTAAGGCTAGTTCCATTCTACTTTTCCTGTAACCATTTCCCATGAGCGAACATCTCCGCCATTGAGGAGCTCGTCATAAGTGTATGAGCTGGCATAGTCGCCTCGCTCTTTGTTTGCTTTGTTAAACTCTTCACGCAGTGCTTCGATGCCTTCGTGCTCAGTGTCTGTAATGACAGTGAGGTCGTAGCTTCCAAAATGTGTGAGCTGTGTCAGCCAAACTTTTCTAGCCATTTGTTTCTCATTTCTTATGAGGGTTAAATTTGATTATGTTTCTATTATAGCATGAGCGTCTGACGTTTTGCAAACAGGTGTAAGAAATGTTTCTTTATTTTCATATTCGAAAGGTTTCCTGTCCGATAAGTTAAGTATGAACTTTTTAGAGTATATTATTGTTAAACGTGACAATAAAGCTGAAGCTGCTGTGCGTTTGTCTTATCAGAGTATTATTGTTATGATGTTAGCCATAATTGTAGACATCATTGCTTGGGAGAAGCCTCTCATGTTCAGTTTGTCTTTTAGCAGTATGGTTGTTGCTCTGATTGCTGTGCTTTTGGCTTTAGACGCTAATAGGCTTGTTGCTAATTTCACCGTTAAACCTTTGGAGGCTGTCATTGCTTTCTGGGGTAGTGTTGGGTTATTTATTTTCATAGCATGGAATTGTAGCTATCTCATCTTGCATACGTTAACAACTGCTGCTAGCTTCTAATTTTTATGCTATACTAGTGTTATTGTGATTGGAGATTATTTTATGAGTGTTTTAATTAAAGTAGGTTTTGGAGTTTTGCTTCTAGTATTTAGCTTAGTTACACTTAGCGTTGCATTTTTTGTCTGGCAACATAAATCTGAGACGAAGCGTATAGCTGAAAATTATGGCGAGCATTATCTTAAAATGATTAAAGAGCATTCAAGGAAAAGTCAACGTGTCTGCAATAAGTAAAGGTGTGTCTAGTTTTAAAGTTTCACGTGTCGTTGGTTTGGCTTTAGTTTCTGCTATTGCTTTGTCTGGGTGTGCCACTGGTGGCTCTACTGCACCTATGGAGTCTTCATCTAGCAGTGCTGTTTCTAGCGTTGCTCCTTTAGATGCTAATAAAATTTTGAGTGACGCTCTAATTAAATCTATTGATGCTTTTAAGGTTCAAGGTGGCAGTCAAGCAGTACATGTTGAAGCTAATGGTGTAACAACGACTAATATTGTTGCAGTTAACCCTTCACTGTATAGTGGTATGGTTCGTTTGACTGTAGGTGAAGACGGTAAAGTTACTGACCCTCGTGCGGATGAAACTATCTATACTCAGTTGAATCTTATTAATGATTTACTAGCTAAAGATGCTTCCACCTTGAACCTTAAAACTGTAGGTGATATTGTTACTTATCAGAGCGAAGGCTTATCAGTAACTGTTTATTTGATTGATGGCAAAGTCACAAAGATTGTTTCTATACCTTCAGATTCTTCAGATGCATCTAAGCCTTCAAAAGTTACGCATGTTTATGCTTATGGAGATTCTTCTTACAATGAGGCTATAAAAATTATTGCTGATGCTGTAGCTAAATCTAAAGGCTAGTTCTTACTGGTTGAAAAACTGCATATCAATAGTTCCTGTATCTTCAGGTGGGTTTTCTCCTGTAACCATAATGTTGTATGGGCTGAGTAGGAAAACTTTGTTGGTAATCTTTTCGATGCGTCCTTGGCGTCCCATTATCAGTCCGCTACAAAAGTCAATAAGTCTTTTTGCTTCTTTAACGGTCATTTGACTGAAGTTAACAATTACTGGAATGTCATGACTGAAGTTGTCAGCGATTGATTTGGCGTCGCTGTACTGTTTAGGGTGGATTGTTACAATCTGGTTGGTGTCGAAAGTATGAGCTGCTGTTGCTTTAATTCGGCGTGACATTTTTCTTGCAGGTGTAACATACTCTGAATATTCTTCTTCGTAGTGCGGTTCATCATCTACTAGACCTAGGTAGTTGAGAGTTTTGCGTACTGCGTTAGCCATGCGGGTTTCCTGTTTCTTGTTTTTGTAGTTGTTTCATTTTAGCAGGCACGCATAGCGGTTTGTGTTATTTGTTAGGCGTGTCGTGACGTATTTTGCCCTTTCTCGCAATGTTTTGTAATTCACAGCCGCTCCAAGGTTTCTCTCAGCTAATCCCAAGGTTTGCTACAGATAGTATTTTAGACTTAAAGTTTAGTTTCTTGAACAAAACTAAAAATGAAGGTTAATGCTTTGGTTAGCACATGTGGAAGGTTGGGATGGGAATGGAGGTTAGGACTCAGTGGTTGGGGTCCTAACCTCCATAACTTTTCAACAATTTAAAATTAAACAATGATAAGGGAATCATGAAAAATAATAAAGAAAGTAATAATACGAAAACACAAATGAATAAACTGGTTGCCGTTGCAGCGGCTACTGCTGTGAGTTTAGGCACTGTAGTTAATATGGAATCAGCTGCTTTTGCAATTACAGACACTACAACTCCAGATACTAACATGGTTGGCTCAGGTCTGTTAGGAGCTACTATTACTCCTATCGCTCCTACAGGTTTAACTGTTGCGGCTGGTGATGGCACTATAACTGCAAACTGGGTTTCAAGTACTGATGGTACAGACTCTTACAAAGTTACTTATTCTACTTCTTCTACTTTTGCTGCTGCTTCAACAGTGAATGTTGTTTCTACAGATAATACTGAAGTTGTTACAGGGTTGAAGCCTTTAACTACCTATTATGTTAAAGTTGCTGGCATTTCAGCTGGCATTGTTGGCTCTTATAGCACTGTAGTTACTACTAAAACTTTCGGAGCTCCTGCAGCTCCTACAAGCCTTAAGCTTACGGTAGGCGTAAAGTCATTGTCAGGCTCTTGGGTTGCCCCTACCGTAGTGAACGGCTCTCCAGTTACAGGTTACAGTGTTCAGTATAGTGCTGATTCTACTTTCGCTACAGGTGTTACTACAGTAGACACTCTATCTCCTTCCTATATTATTTCTGGACTGCCTGATGGCGGTAAATATTACGCTCGTGTTGCAGCTAAAAATGCGTTAGGACAGTCTGCTTATACTGCTGCTGTAAGTGCGACTACAGCTGTTGCACCTTTAGCAGCTCAGACTGTTACAGCTACAGTTGCAGCTGGAAGCTCTACAGTAGCTTGGAAAGCACCTACTTCTAATGGCGGGGTGGCTTTAACAGGTTACCGTGTTGAATATTCTAAAGATGCAAACTTTGCAACTGTCGCAGGTAGTATAAAAGTTGCAGGAACTGTATTGACTGCAGTCGCTAAGCCTCTTGATGCCAGCACTGCATATTATTATCGTGTTATCGCTATCAACGGTGTGGGTGAAGCTCCTGCTTCTAATGTTGCTACTGCTACTAGTTTGCCTGTAGCTTCAGCTCCAGCAACAGCTTCTGCGACTGCAGGTGTTGCTAGTGCAGTAGTCAAGTGGACGGTTCCTACTTCTAATGGTGGGTCTCCAGTCACAGGTTATAAAGTTGAATATTCCACAAATGCTGATTTCAGCGCAAGCAAAACAGTTACAGCTTCATCTACTGCGGTAACCGCAACATTAACAGGTTTGACTGCAGGGGCAACATATTATGTTCGTGTAGCTGCTACTACTTTAGCTGGTATTGGAGCGTATTCATCAACTACGGTTAAAGTATTCTCCGCTCCATCAAGCCCTACAAATGTAACTGTTTTAGGAGGAGCTGCAAACTTTAAAACAACATGGGCTGCCCCTGCAGATAACGGCGGGACTGCAGTTAAAAGCTACCGCTTAGAATATAGCGTAGATTCTACTTTTGCTACAGGAGTAAAAACTGTTAGCGTTTCGTCTACTGTGCTTGCTGCAACAGTTACGGCTTTAACGGCTAATACTACATATTATGTTCGTGTTGTAGCTTTGAATGCAGCGGGTACTAGCGTAACTAGTGTGCCTCTGAATGTAACTACTGTTGCGGCTCCTGATGCTCCATCTTTAAGCTCTGTTAAATCTTCAGCGACAACTACAGGTCCGAACTTGGTGGCAGCATGGACTGCAACTCCTAACTTGTATGGTCAAGTTTTAACAAATTACAGTTTACAGTACAGTACTGATTCTACTTTCGCTACAGGCGTTAAAACTGTTCTGACTAAAAGCTTAACTACTACTGTAGCTAGTTTACCTTCAAGTACTAAATATTATGTTCGTGTGGCCGCTTTAAGTGCTGCTGGTACTGGTGCGTATTCTGCTCCGCTATCAGTTACAACTGTAGCGTCTGCAGCTATTCCTGTTAATGTTACAGCTTCTGTTTCTGCAGCGAAGAGTGTAACTATTAATGTTCCTATTGTTGCTGGGGTGACTAAAACTACAGTGCAGGCTTCACTAGCGTCAACGTTCACTGCTCCTATAACTGTTACAGCAGTTAACGGTAAAGCGATATTTACTGGACTTGCTGAAGGTAAAGTTTATTATTTCCGTGCTCAAGACACTAACAGTGGAGGCGCTAGCGGTTACAGTGCAACAGTTACTGCTTCTACTTTAGCAGCTCCTGTAACTAATGTAGCAACTTCTAATGTCGGGGTGAGTTCAACGACATTAGCTTGGACTGCTTCAGCTTCAACAGTTACAGGTTACAACATCTATAAAGACGGTGTCCTTGTAGGTAATGTAGCTTCAGGCGTGACTTCATATAATGTGTCAGGGCTTAACGAAGGTACATCATATGTTTTGAGTGTGGCTGCGGTGAATGCTAGTGGTGAAAGTGCTAAAGTTGACACTTCAGTTAAAACTAACATTTCTGCCCCTGGGCCTGTAACTAGCCTTGCAACTTCTGCTGTGAATCCAGACTCTGTTACTTTATCTTGGTCTGAAAGCACAACTGGGGGAACTGTCGCTAGTTACAACATTTATGAAGATGGTATTCTTGTAGGCAATGTGCCTGCAGAGGCGACCAGCTTCACAGTTTCGTCTCTTTCAGAGAACACTAGTTACATTTTTTCTGTAGAAGCAGTTAACGTTTCAGGTGTTAGTGCTAAAGTTGAGGTGTCTGCTAAAACTGGAATATCTTTACCTTCTGCAGCAGTTAACGTTATAGCTACAAATATTTCTACAAATTCAGCTTCAATTTCCTGGAGCGATGGTCTCGGTGGTGGCGGAGTTGTGAGCTACAACATCTATAAAGACGGAGTTCTTGTAGGTAATGTAGGCTATGGTTTAACTTCTTACAATGTTACAGGTCTGGCTGAAGACACTAGCTATGTGTTATCTGTCGAAGCAGTTAACTCTACAGGTGTTAGCGGTGTTCAGAGTGTCACTGTTAACACATTATTCAGTGCACCTTCTGTAGTGAATGGTTTAGTTGCCTCTAGCGTTACTTCATCGGGAGCTTCATTAAGTTGGAACGCTGCTAGTGGTAAAGTAGACGGTTACAAGATTTATAAAGATGGCGTTCTTGCAGGTATAACTGTAAATGCTTCTTATAATTTGAGTAACCTTTCTGACGGTACTGTTTACAATATTGATGTTGTGGCTTATAACTCTGCTGGGGACAGTCTTCCTGTTCGAGTTAGTGTTACTACTGTGGATGTTGTTTCAGCTGTGACTAACCTTGCGGGTGTTAACAAGTTTGATGTTAATGGAGACCAGTATGCTCACATAACTTGGACTGCTAATCCTGAAGCTGCAACTTATAATGTTTATAAGAACGGTGTGCTTCTAGGTTCAAGCGGTTTGTATGTAACTTCATATGATTCTCCTCTCAATATAGCTGAGGAAGCTACTTTCAGCGTCGTTGCTGTTAAAGCTGATGGCGTTACAAAATCTGTAGCAGCTGATGTGATTGTTAAAGCTGCAGCAGTTTATGCGGTTAGCAACATCCATGTTAACAGTGTAGGTCAGCATACAGCTAATGTCGCTTGGGATGCTCAAGCGAGAGCTGTAAGCTATGATGTTTACGCTAACGGCGTGAAGGTTGGCAACACTGCATCTGCTTCATACAAGTTTACAACACTGAATAATGATGCTGTAAATAATGTAAGCGTTGTTGCAGTGTACAGTGAAGGTAGCTCTAAGGCTTCTTCTCTTGACGTGAAAACTTTAGGCAATTTGGCTCCTGTGGTTAATGTTAGCAATGTTGTTCCTGATGCTGCTAGTTTAGAGTGGGATTCTGTTGCTGGTGTTGAAAGCTACCAGGTTGTTAATGGTTCAGGTGTTGTTGTGTCTGAAATTAATGTTTCAGGTCAAACTGCTCATCACATCAAATATGATGTGAAGGGTCTTCAGGCTAATACTTCATACGCTTATTCTGTTAAAGCTGTTCTTATTGACGGTGTAAGTTCTGTGTCTGTTCCTGTTAAAACTTCAGCTTTAACTGACATTAGTTTGCATGTTGCTTCTAACGATTATACTTCAGCTAACATCGCTTGGACTGAAGCACCAGGAGCGTCAGGATACAAGGTTTCAGGCTGGGGGCTTAACATAACGCTTCCTGCAGGAACAACATCATACACAGTGACTGGGCTACTGCCTGGCGGAATGATGACCTCCTATACTGTTACTCCAGTTTATTCTTTTGGGAATGGACTTACTGGGACTGTATACCTTACAGGTATGCGATTACCTAACCCTGGTAACTGGGCTGGAGTTGCGAACAGTACAACTAGTGCGACATTGTCTTGGAGTGAACCTGCTGTCAGTGGAATAACTTTGCAGGCTCATGATGTATTCCTTGACGGAATGTATATTGCTACTGTGCCTGCAGGTACAACGTCATACACATTCACAGGGTTGAAAGCAAACACTTCATATTTTATGTCAGTTAACTCTGTCTACAATATTGGAACTTCATACCAGGCGGGTGTGGATGTGAAAACACCTTTATATGATGCTTGGCCTGTAGCTTCTGTTGACACTTACGCTATCAGTGCAACATCTGTAAATGTAGGTTGGAAGAGAATATTCAACGACCCTAACCTTGTTTCATACACTATCAAAATGAACGGTGTGAAGCTTATAGATATTGACCCTACATCATCATTCTATGTGGTTAATGGTTTGACTGGTGGAACTACATACAATTTCACTGTAACAGCAAACTATACGTTTGGAAGTTCAACTCCTGTTGCAAGTAGTGTAACTACATTGCCTGCTCCAACTCCTTGGCCTGCAGCTTCGTATGACGCTACAGTAATAACTTCAAATTCTATCCAGATGGTTTGGAAGAACTGGCGTGACCCTGATGTTGTATCATTCACTTTGACAAAGAATGGAGTGAAGGTTATCGATATTGACCCTACAACATCATTCTTCGTTTTCAATGGTTTGGCTTCTAACACAAGCTATACTTTCGGAATCAAAGTTAATTACACTTACGGCACTTCTACGGAGGTGTTCACTACAGCTAAAACGTTGTAGTTTAAATTTCCCCGCTCTTTTGGTTGGGTGCGTGGGATAGCTTCGAGATTCACTCCTTCAATTGGTTTCGAAGCAAGGAGAGGCAGTGTAGGGACTGCCTCTCCTTTTTATATTCACAGCTGTTTTAAGGTTTATCACAGGTAATACTCAGCTAACGTGTAGATAGTAATATTAGACTTTAAGTCTAATATTGTCTAAATAATGATTGGTAAAATTATGAATAAAATAACAACTAAAATAGTTAAAGCAGGTTTAGGTTTAGGTCTTATAGCTAGCCTGGTTGGTGTTGGGAATACTGCGGCTTTTGCAGACAGTATACAAGGATGTGAGCATGGCGGAGTAAATAACCCTAACAGTCACTATTTTAATGGACGTGATTGTAGAGATGTTACTCCCGTACCAGAACCTACTCCTACGGTAGACCCTGCTCCAGCTCCAGCTCCAGCTCCAACTCCAACTCCAACTCCTATTCCGACTCCGACAGTAACACCTGCTCCAACTCCAAGTCCAACTCCGACAGTAACACCTATACCCACTGCGCCAACGCAGACACCTAAAGAGGCAGGAGACGCTCAGAATTTAAACAATAATACCCCTACGTCTAGCGGACTAGTAAAACCCCAGTCGGCTACCAATATCAATACTGTGCCTACAAATACTTCTGTTGAGAAAACAGTTCAGCCTATTAAAAATATGATTACTGCTGACCTATCAGAAAATGCTAGTTCTTTGTTTAAAAAAGTATTATCAGTTCCTAGCATACTGATTGAAGCTAGCCTACTGATAATAGCTTTGCTATCAGTAATAATATTTATGCTTTCAAAAATAATGAAGAAGAAGAAAGTTAAAGACTAAATAGATTTAGTTAATCTTTGAAAGCATGGCACGATAATAAACAGATGAACTCACATCACCGCTGTTGACGCTACGGTGGAGAAGGATAGTAAAATATTTTATGATATCTTTCTTCTTTTCTGCAGTCTTGTTGTTGATGCGTTTTGCGTCAAGGTTAATCTTGATAATTAAATCCATGAGGTTTTCCTTACTTGGCGAAAGCTAGTTCATTCCAGTTGCGAATTTCAATATTGTAACCTTCACCAACACCTGCGTTGCGAGCTACACGCATAGCTTCTTCGAGAGTGTAAGTCTTGCCTACTAGTTCGTCGTTGCCTTTATTGACATCAGTTCCTACTGCGATAATGTTGAACATTTGGATTAGCCTTCCAGTTGGTTTGTTCTTATGTTTATATTATAGCATGGCACGCTGACATTATGCAAACTGGTAGTGAAGCTTTTATTTTGAGCCTTCAATGATTAAATCAAGCTGTTGGGCTTGTTGTTGGGCAACTTGCGAGTCGAACCCTCCACCTGTTAAACCCTGGATGGACTGAACGTCTGAAGCTGAAGGTACTGACACCCAAGCATTAATATCAAAAGGGTTAGTCCCCGTTAAAGCACAAAACATTAATGTAGTTAAAATTGTCCCAACAATACCTGCGATTAGTTTGCCCATTGGCCTGCTCATTGTTTCATCCTCCAATTTTAATATCGGAAAAGGATGAGGGATGGGTTTATGACGGACGAAATTGATTTCATTTAGGTATTGACTTTTATAGCTCCAAATGGTATGATAAGTGCGAGCCCATTGAAGACAATTATTGTTGGACTTTACTAGAAGGCGATTATTCATGACAGACTCAACATTAACTACTTATTTTAACAAGGTGGCTATTCTTTCTGAATTTTGGAAAGAGCACCGTTTCGATACAAGCTATGAGGGATTCTTCTACAGATATTATGATGTTTGCCACACGGCATACCTGCTCAACAATGAGTTGGTTTCCGATTTGACAGACAACATAATTAGTCTGGCCATTGCTGAGGCTTTTAGCGAATTGATTGACGGTTTGTCTATTGAATCAGATACTGGATTTACCACGGTAGAGGAACTGATGAACGCAAGTCCAAATGAGGATGTAGAAAACATCTGATGAAAAATAGCTACGCTGCTAAGGACTCTAACCCTTGTAGGCATTGTAGCCTAGCCATATGCCTTTAAGACAGCCTCTGTATGGTTCGCTGAAGCGTTATGAGCTGCTGAAGCATAAGTAAGTCTGTTTAGCTATATTTGTCTTCTGTGGCGAGCTTGTAGAGGCTATTCCTGGTTATTGTATTCATTGGAGATAAGCCACATGCGGCTGTAACTATTCCATGTTGGAAGTTAGCTAAAAGATTTGGTTTAGACTTTCTGCTGTACGTTGGGCTAAAAATACACTTTCTTGACTTGCAGGAACAAGGACATTGTATTCTATAAGTTTGTTTATTTCTTCTACAGTTATGTCTTTATGTGTAACCAGAAGATAACGCTGGAGAGGGTCAGCGTCCACATATGAATCGATTGATTTGTAAGTTCCTGAAGCATCCATGGTTTCTCCCGTTTCAGGGTTCAGGCAATACACATGGTGAAGATTATTGTCTCTGTATATTGCTTTTAGCTGGAGCTGTGGGTTGAGCTGTTTTAACGTTAAAGCATAAATGTGGCACCTACCATACATAAAGACGGCTTCAACTGCTTCTGTATGAAAAATTTTAGTAATCTGAGAAAGATTAGTATATGGTGTAGGAAGCATAAGATTGTCTTTGCTGTTATCTAATGGTATTTCTATTTTAAACATTAGAATTTTATCGGAGCAATTTGAGGTTGTATTTCCGATAGCTATAGCATGAGCAAAAAATTTGAACGTCCTAAAATAGTTGTAGTTGTAGGAGCTCCGAGTTCTGGCAAAACTAAACTAGGCAGAGCTATAGCTCGTGAGCTTCACCTGGCGGTCAGTGATAAAGACCATGTTACTGGACAGTTGCTTGCTGCCATGTTGAAAGACGCAGGAGTTGAAGGTGAAGATTACAGTCAGACTGATTTTAACCGTTTTCGCACAGCAATCTATGGCTGTATGGAAGATGTCGCTAAAGATAATTTGAGAGCTAGTATGGGGACGGTCATTATCTCTCCTTATATTGACCGTAATAAAACTTCATGGTTTGATGATTTAAAATCTCGTGTTGATGTAGATAATGAAGCTGATTGGAGTGTCATATGGATTGATATAGCACCTGAGCTTGCTTTGGAGCGTATTAAGAAACGCAATAGTCCTCGTGATGTTTTTAAAATGCAAGCATGGGAGGTTTTTGCAGAGCATACTTATTGGGGAGAACCTGCATGCAAGCACCTTTGTCTAGACGCAGAGTTAGATTTTGACAGTAAACTGATTCAGGCTGTCTCTTACGTTAAAGATTAGTTAGCGGTCGCTTTTCCAGAAAGCGAAATTAAGGAAATATACGAGTCCTACAAAAGTAGCAACTATAAATGCTAATCCAACAATTTCATTAATAGCCATTTTATAGCCCTTCACGAATTTCAGTTACAGTGATTAAAGGAACGCTTGACTCATCGACTGGAATATCCATTTCTTCATCGATAGTTAAAGCATCAATGAAGATGAGTTCAGCTTGAGCTAAAGATTGTGCTTCGATTTGTAGCCGAGTGGTAATCTTTACATCGCCTTGGTTGTAAAGATAATGAATTACTCCACGTTCAATAATTGAAGGGTGGTTTGCAATATGTGCAATAAGGTTAGGGTCAGTATAATTCTTTATTAGAATTTCTGCGTTTACAATCATTGGGCTTATTTCCTTTGGGTTTACTTTATCTATTATAGCATGTTAGTGTTTGTGTTGCAATTTTATTAAATGTTATGAATGATTTCTGCAAGCATTATTGCGAGTCTGGCTTCTGAAGCTTTGCCTACATCAAGGACTTCCTGGTGGTTTAACTTTTCGCCGCTAATTCCTGCTGCAAGGTTAGTTATTAAACTCATACCTAGAATATCCATTCCTGCTTCACGAGCAGCTATAGCTTCAAGTACTGTGCTCATGCCTACTATGTCTGCACCGATTGTGCGAGCCATAACTATCTCGCTAGGAGTTTCATATTGAGGACCAATATTTTGCAAATAGACACCTTCAGGGATGTCAGGGTTTAGCTTTTTAACTAATCCTCTGAGTCTTGTAGTGTAAAGTTCTGTTAGGTCAACAAATGTTGCTCCTTCTAGAGGAGTAGCGGCAGTGAAATTAATGTGGTCTTTAAGTAGAACAACTGTACCTGGGGTCCATTCTGGGCGTACGCTTCCTGCACCGTTTGTTAAGACTATTGTTTTGCAGCCTGTAGCCGCTGCTGTTCGGACGCTGTGTGCAACATGGCGTACACCGTAACCTTCATAGTAATGTGTACGAGCTCCGATGAGAAGCACATGTTTACCGTTAGGCAGGAGGATAGACTGTATTATTCCTTTATGCCCTGCTACTTTTGATGCATGGAATCCTGTAACGTCAGCTGCAGGTATGGTATGAACTATTTCACCTAGCTGCTCTGCAGCCGCTCCCCAGCCGCTACCTAAAGTTAAAGCAATGTCATGCTTTTTTACTCCTGTTATTGTTGCTATCTCATCTGCGGCTGTTAAAGCAACTCCGAAAGGGTTTATGTTTGGGTCATCTAATAAATTTGTCATAGTGCTGATTATATCGGAAGTTAACTCTTTAAGCCCGATAATACTTATATGTTTAAAAAAGTTTTTACAGCAACAGTAGTTTCTTTAATGAGTGCTACCTTGTTAACTGGATGTAGCGAGGTTGAAGGTTTGCAAGAGATGTTTGAAACTACTTTTGGCATTACGCCTACCACTGAACATGGGGTTCAGCGTGAAGTAACTTCATATATGAATGACAGCATGCGGTTGACTGTTAAAGATTGGAAATGGCAGGAGACTGAAGGTCTCATTAAAGAATGTGTAAATAATAATGGTGAAGAAGGTTACCGTTTTGTTTATAACATGGATGGCTTTAGTTGGAATAATGGCTCTCATGATACTGGTATTGTTTCTGACATGTGGAAAGCTAAAGGTCTTGCTATACAAAGGGACGGACAGAATGTGGTGGCTACTGATTTAGGCGACAGTAGCTTTAGGATTCAGTTTTCCGTTTCTGGCGATAGTGTAATTATGGAAGGTATAACACGTTGCCTTACTGGGAGCTTAATTGAAAGGGCTAGAAAGTAATGGGTGAGTTTAATATTGATTGGAAAACTGGAGACAGTTTACTTGATGAAGGTCTATCTCGCCATTTTGGAAACAGTTTGACAGAGTCGCCCTATGGTCTTTTTGTATTTCGCAGGATGAGCTGGCTTACAGGATACCCTGAAGCTCGTGAGAATGTAGTCTATGGACATATTGGAGCTCAGCAGGGTCAATATGTAGGTAAAACTATTGATATGCTCTGTGGGGCTTCCATGACCTTGTATGCAGTAAGTGATATTTATGCCCTAAATGACATTGTGCAACTTGATGATAGTCAGTTATGTCAAGGTTGTAGTTCTAAAGCTGAAAAACTCTATTGGGTTAAGCAATAGTTGCCGATAAAATCTTTAATCTAGTCTAAGGTAAAAATGTTTAAGAAAATTATTGTTGGTGTTTTAATAGCTGGTTCAGCTATAAGCTTAGCTGCATGTGCTTCTCCTTCTCCTAAACCTACAGCTTCCCATGTTGAAGTTGTTCCTGTTAAGCAGGTTGATTTAGATAAAGTTAAAGACGGTGAAACTGTTACTGTTGATATTAACAGTGTGCAGCTTGTTAAAGTTAATGGTGATAAGCCTAAAGATTTGAAGGTTAGTTTTTCTGAAAAAGAAATCCTCCAATATGTTGAAAGATACAGTAATGATAATGGAACTACTTTTGACCCTGCTCTTCTTCCAGTTACTCCTGGTAAGAGTGATGTAACTTTTGACAATGCAGGTAAAATAATTACTTTGCATTATATAGTCAAATAGCTTGCAATAATAATATACTTTCAGGGTACAAAAGGTATATATCTAGGGTACAAAAGGTACATATGGCAACATTTTTGTGTTTTTTGTCGTTAAAAAGGTGTTAGCACCGATAATATTTTAGCGACACTCAACCGTTATCTGTGGGGGCAGAACAATTTTAGAATCAACCACACCAAAATCAAGCAAAACCAGCCGCTTTGTGGCTATTTTGGCGACTCTAGCTACTGTTCTTTCAGGTCTCGTATTTATAGGCTCTCCAGCCATGGCCGCAACTGCCGCTCCTACCTCTCTTGTCGCTACTGCTTCTAAAGCGTCTTTCTCACTATCTTGGAATGCTCCAGTTGGCGTAACAAACTATATTGTAAAATATTCAGCTAACAGTAGCTTCCCTTCAAATGCTACAACTACAACTTTGTATACTAACACTACAAGCCGTACAGTTACAGGATTAAATAATGGCACAAAGTATTATGTTAAAGTTGCCGCTCTCGTAAATAATATTGTTGGAACTTATGCTACAGCTAATGTTACTACTTTTGGCGTACCAGCTGCTCCTTCAGGCTTGAAAGTAGCCCCAGGCTTTAAACAAGCTTTAGTCACATGGGTTGCACCTACTGTAACTAATGGTTCAGCGGTTACAGGCTACAAGATAGACTATTCTGCAGATTCTACTTTTACTAATGGTGTTACAACTGTTGATGCTGGTAATATTTTTACCTCTACAATTACTGGTTTGGCTGACGGTATAAACTATTATTTTCGTGTTCGTGCGGTAAACTCTATTGGTGAGGGGACCAACACTTCTGGGGTTGCAGGTAAAACATATGGTATTCCTTCTCAATCTCTCAAAGTAGCAGCAACTGCAGGTGCTGCTACCGTTAAATTCACTTGGGCGGCACCAGTAAATAACGGTTCAGCTGTTACGGGCTACAGTTTCGATTATTCTACCGATTCTACTTTCACAACGGGGGTAACAACAGTTGCTCTTGCGGGAAACATTCTAACATACTCCCCTACAGGCCTTGCTCCTAATACTGTATATTATGGCCGAGTATATGCAACTAATGCTGTAGGTAGCGGAATTTACAGCACTACCGTGTCTGCAACAACTTTCAATATTCCTGACGCTCCAGTTTCAATCAGCGGTGTTCCTTCCTCTGTTGGTTCTTTGAAGCTCACATGGGTATCACCAACAAACACTAATGGGACGCCTGTAACAGGTTACGTTGTACAGTATTCCCGTGATGCTAACTTCTCTACAGGTGTAGGTTCAGCGACTGTAGGTAAAGTATTAACCTTTACTGCAACTGGATTAGCTGCTAACCAAAAATATTACTTCCGTGTTGCTGCTAAAACTCTAGCTGGAACAGGAGCTTATTCGACTTCAAGCTTTGCTAGCACTTGGTCTACTCCTCAAGCTCCAACGGGTTTGACTTTAACCTCTTTCAATAAGTCTTTTAAATCAGTATGGGTTGCCACTACTTCTAACGGTGGGACTCCTGTAACAGGGTATCGTGTACAGTACTCCACTGACGCTACATTTGCTACACTAGTAACAACTGTAGACTTGGGTAATGTCCTTACTCTTTCTCCGAAACTTCTTTCTGACAACACAATTTACTATGTTCGTGTGGCTAGCAAGAACCTTGTAGGATTCGGCACATTTGGTGCTCCAGTCGCTGTAACAACTTTCAACGTTCCTGATGCCCCAATCGCTACAGTAACTGGTGGGTTAAATATTGTAACGGTAAACTGGACTGCACCTGCATCAAATGGAGGGTCTCCTGTAACAGGTTACCGTGTTGAATATTCAGTAAACCCTGACATGGGTGTACCAACTTCTGTTGCTGTAAACTCAGCAACAGCATTAACTTCAACAATAACTAAATTAGCATCAACTACTAAATATTATGTTCGTGTATATGCTAAGAGTGTTGTTGGCGAAAGCGGAGCTTCAACAATTGTTAGCGCTAATACTATTAATGCTCCCCCTGCACCTACAGTGACAAATATCACAAGCGGACACGCACTGTTTAACATCTCATGGAATAACAATGCAGTTAGCCAGTCACCAATAACAGGATACCGTTTAGAGTATTCTATTGATTCTGATTTTTCATCATCAGCATCTGTATTGCTAGCTTCTGCAGTTTCGGCAACAACTGTTAAATCTCTTCTACCAGGGGCAACATATTACGTTCGCATATATGCGAAGAGCTTGGCAGGCGAAAGTATAGCTTCATCAGTCTCAACAATAACCACAACATCTGGTGCTGTTGCTCCTACAAATTTCATTGGAGCTGTAAGTTATGTACCAGGTATTGGCTCAACAACAGCGTTAACATGGACGGCTCCAACCGATACAAGTGGATTAGCAATCGTAGGTTACAACATACAATACGCTACAGATGCTAACTTTATATTAGGCGTTAAAACAGTAGCTACAAAAACAACTGCTATAAACTATGTCATTACTGGTTTAAACCCAAGCTCAACATATTTCATTCGTGTGGCAGCGATAACCGCTGCAGGCGTTGGTGACTATACTGAAGTTATAAGTGTAACAACTGCAGCTACAGCTGTTACACCAACAGGGTTAGCTTTATCTAGCGGCGTTAAATCAATCAGCACAAACTGGAATGCTGTTGATGGCGTTACAAGCTATACTGTACAAGTTTCTACTGCTAACACTTTCCTCCCTGCAGGAACAACAACAATAACAACTTCAAATACTTCATACAACTTTACTGGTCTGCTAGATGGTAAAGTGTACTATGTCCGTGTAGCTTCAGTTAATGATTTAGGTATTGGTGCATACAGTGCTTTCACGTCAAAATCTACTTTAGCCTTGCCTGCTGCACCTAAGGGATTAGTCGCATTGGACAATGGTGACGGTTCAGCAAGCATTTCATGGACTGCTTTATCTCCGACAGCTACAGCGCCAATAGATGGTTACCGCATGGAGTATTCACGTTCAAATACATTTACTTCAGATGTAAATGTTATAGACTCCGCATCTTCATCCAACAAAATCATTATTGAGACTGGAACATATTATGTTAGAATTGCAGCAGTAAACAATGTTGGAGTTGGAATTTACAGTACTGCAGTCCCAGTTATAGTTACTAACACTCCTTCAGCTCCATCAGACGTTGTCGCATCTTTAAATGCTGATAAGACAATCAGCATAACATGGACAGCTTCAGATACAGACAATGGCAAAGCAATTACAGGCTACACTATTAATGTCAGTGGAGGAACGGGAACTGTTACCTACCCGACAGCACGTGAGGCAACAACAGCAACAGTGTCTGGGCTAGAGCCAGGTAAAACATACACATTTACTGTTCAGGCTAACAATGCTAACGGTTCAAGTGCGAACAGTAATGTAAGCAACGGAGTGTTAAATGCTACTGTTCCTGACGCTCCAGCAAGCTTTACAGCTACAGTAGCTAACGTGAACAAGATAGACTTAGCTTGGACAGCTCCAGCTAACGATGGAGACTCAACTATTACAGGTTATGAAGTAAATGTAAGTAATGGGGAAGGTACAGTTACTGTAGAAGGCACAACAGCAATCGTTACTGGTTTGACAACTGGCTCTACATATACGTTCAAAGTCAAAGCGATTAATGCAATGGGGTCATCGGTTGAAGCGTCCGTATCGAAGCTTGTTGCTACAGTGCCTAACGTTATTTCTTCACCAACAGTCTCTGTGGATTCTATTTCTTCTCTAGATGTATCTTGGTTGGCGTCTGAATTCACTGGTGCTCCAATTACAGGCTATACTGTGGAGTATGCAGATAATACAGAATTTACTGGTTCAGAATTTGTTAATACTTTAGACACAATGACAAGATTAGAAAATTTGACTTCAGGTACTACATATTATATTCGTGTTGCAGCGACGAATGCTTTAGGCTCTTCCGAATATTCATCAGCGTCAGGTAATAAGCCAGGAGCTTCACCGTCTTCTATTAATGGGGTCACGTTATCTCTAAATAATTACAACACTGCAGAGGTCACCTGGAACGCTCCTCAGGATAACGGTTATGCAGTTACAGGGTACCGCTTAGAGTATTCTACAGACTCTACTTTTACTGAAAATTTGAATATTATAGATACTGTTCAAACAACTGCTTTAGTAAACAACATTGCTCCTGACACTACAGTTTATGTTCGTATTGCCGCAATAAATATTCGTGGTACTTCTCCGTATTCTTCGTTCTCCAGCATACTAACACCTTCTGTCGCTTCAGCACCTCAAAATGTTACATCAACAGTATCATCAATTACTAGTGTAGATTTAACCTGGGACGCCCCTGCTTCTGACGGTCGCTCAGATATAACTGGTTATGAAATTACTGTATCTGGCGGAGATGGGGCAGTAACAATAAATGGCACAACCGCTACTGCTACGGGCTTAACTACAGGCAAAATGTATACTTTCAATATTAAAGCTATAAACGCTGTAGGCAAATCAACATCAACTAGCGTGTCGTTACTGGTCGCCACTATACCGAGCAAAATTTCTACACCTATATCATCTATAGATGGGGAAAATAGCATATTAATTTCATGGGCTGAGCCTGCTAGTAACGGTTCAGCAATTACAGGCTACATTGTTGAGTATGCAGATAATGCAGATTTCACTGGAGTAACCTCCGTAAATGTTACAGAAACTTCAAAAACTCTAACAGGTTTAACCGCAAACACAACATACTATGTACGTATTATTGCTGCTAATGTTTTAGGAAATTCCGAATCATCTGATATCGCCACAGTCCAGACTCCTACTGTGGCTTCCGAGCCGCAAGCTGTTACAGCTACAGTAAATTCAGAGTCTAGCATCACCCTAGATTGGTCTGCTCCAGCTGATACTGGTCGCACGCCAGTTACTGAGTATGAAGTAACAGTTTCGAATGAATCAGGAACTGTTACCTACCCGACTGACCGAACTGCAGGAACCGCTACAGTAAACGATTTAGCTGCTGGTTCAACATACATATTCACTGTTAAAGCAGCCAATGCTGTAGGTAAATCAACAGGTGTTACATTATCGGCATTAACTTTTGCTTCTGCACCGACAGGATTATCTGTAGCGAAATTGTATTCAACTTCTAATGTCAATTTAACATGGAATGCACCTACGAATGCTACAAGTGTTACAGACTACAAAGTTCAATATTCAACTGATGGAGCTACTTGGAATGACGTTTCTCGCACTGCTTCTACTATAGAGTCGCAAGCCGTATCAGGTCTAGTGTGGAATACTGCTTATCAATTCCGTGTTGCTTCTGTTAATTCTTCAGGGGTAAGCGTATACACTTCTATCTCAGCATCCACTTCTATTCCAGCTCCTACAACTGTAACAGCTACCCCAACAGCAGGCTCTGCTAGTTCTATAAATATTTCATGGGTCATGCCTACAACAGGTTCTGTAGATTCTATTTCTGACTATATTGTAGAGTATTCAACAAATGGAACTTCATGGGCTGTGTACACTCACACTGCAAGTACTGCGACAAGCATTACTGTTGCAGGTTTAACTGAAGCAACGCAATACATATTCCGTGTTAAAACAGTTGCTGTTAGCGGAGCGACAAGTGATTACAAGCAGGGTACTGCTGTTTATACTTCTACAACTCCTAGCAGTGTAGGAGGTGTTAGTATTTCTATAACACCTGCCAATATGGGAAGCTCAGGCACTTCTATGACGGCATACTGGTATAACGTTTCTAATACTTCCCCTTCAGCTGCAAACGGTTATTCAACAATTACGGGATACACTGTAAAACTTTTCAACGGAACTAGAGGAAACTCTCTAGTCTCAACATTGAATGCAGCTAATACAGCTAATTCAATCACATTTGCTGTTGGAAGCAATACTGGTGACTATTATTATGTTACAGTTACTGCTACTAACTCTGCAGGTAGAACATCTGTAGCAGCCTCAAGCTCGGCAGCATTGGCACCCATCCAACAGTACAGCACTGGCGCTGGAAACTATGCTGGACCATGGGTGAATGTTTCTAAATATTATGGAGGTTCAACGAACAAGTATGTATACGCTTCCCTCTCTTGCCCTGCAGGTATGACTTTGTTCGCTAAATTTAAAATAGGAAGCACATATATAAACGATGTAACATCTTATAGCCAAAATGATGTTACATATTGGAATTCAACTGCTCAAGCAGTTGCAAGCACAGTATACGGTGGGGTGTATTGTAAAAATACAACCACTGGCTATACTTCACAATATTACTCTTTAAACAGTAGCGTATATGGCACAGCATATGGGCAGTATGGTAATGGTAATTGGTCGGGCGTTAACTACCAGACTTGGTAATAAATAGGTTTTGCTTTTATCTAAAAAGTGTGATACAATAAATGTATTAACCATTTAGAGATTAAGGAAAATATAATGGCTGTTGCTAACAAGGTTGAGGCAAGCGTTACTGACCGTGTACGTCGTACTTACGGTGTGGATGTTGAGGGTAGCACTGTTGATGCTATCGCTACTATTCTTGAAACCGCTGAGGGTAATAAGGCTCATGCTGTTGCTGATTATCTTGAAGCTAATGTTGCTTCTAAGGTTAATCGTAAGACTGCTGTCCATGTTGCTTCACAGATTGTGCATGACACTAGCGTCTAGCGTGTTCTTAAAGATTGCCTCACCTTTTAGGTGGGGCTTTTCTTTTTGGTTAGAGACTAATTGTACCCTGTATCATATTTAGTCGATAGGTGGTATAATAGATTATGAAGAAGGTGATTTAAGTGCAGTCAAAATTTCATACGTTTAAAAAACGTAAAGGTGCTCAGCCTCCTGTTGCTCTACTTATTCACGGTATGAGCTCTACAAGTCGCACTTGGGATGCTACAGTTGTTTACCTTATGCGTAGAGGTTATAATGTTGTTACTGTAGAGCTTGAAGGTCACGGTGATAGTACTCGTCTAGAGCGTTATGATTTTGATATTTGGATTGACAGTATCGTGAGTCAGCTTGAAGGGTTTGATATTGCTAAGATAGATTTGCTTATCGGGCATAGCTTAGGTGGTTTACTTGCAGCTGGAGTTGCTTGCCGTGTACCTACAGATAAAGTATTGTTTATTGACCCTTTGTTGGCTGTTCCTCCTGCTATGGTTAGGATGGTTGTTAAAAGAATGTTGCGGTTGAAGATTACTGCTACTTTGCCTGACCTTATAGAAAAGTTTCCAACTCGTGAGCCTCAACTTTTGTTGCATGAATATGAAGCTATCCAGAAGTGGGACATTAAATGCTTGGAAGCTTTGAAGCCTCAAGATGGTTGGGCTATTGTTAAACAATTTTTTGCTCTAGAGGTTAAACCTGAAGCAGTTCTTGTACGTCCAGACGCTAGTCTTTTAATACCTAAGCGTAAAGCAAAGTTTTTTAATGAACATGGCATTAAAGTTGTCACTATGGAAGGTGTAACACATGGTTTGCATCTCGATAAGCCTGAAGAATTCCAGGCTATCCTATCTGAGCTGGCTGAGCCTGTAGCAGTCTAACTATCTTTCTGTGAATGACGTGTCGTTGTTTGCTTCTGATGGCTTTAGAAGCCGTTCTACGGTCTTCTGTGCTTGCTTCTGAGCCCATTCAGTGTTGAAGCGTTGGCTTTGAAGGAACTCGGCTACATCTTTAGGCGAATTATGCCAGCCAGTCTCATTATTAAATGATTCCATCCACAATAAAGCATCCTCATGAAGGTATTGTAGAAGGTCAGCGTCTTGAATTATTTGTTCTTTTAATTCGAAAACTGGCATGTGCGGGTATTGGGTTGCACGAATTAAACGTATTATGCTTTGGTGGTCTAAATACAGTTTATATGTAGCTACTGATGAACTATATGCTATGACTGCCATATCAATGTTTTCTGAGTCTGACAGTTCACCACCACTATGTCCCCAATCGTGGAAAATGCTTGCAATTACAAGCTCAATTATGTCATTATCTGTCAATCTGTAATATTGTGATGCTAAAATGCAGTTTATAGACACAGTGTAACAGTGTCTACTGTTGTGATAGTCATGCTGTGACGGATTATTGTTAGGCTGAGTTATGTATGTAATAAAATCTTTAGGAAGATTGAAAGTAGATAAGTACTCTTTCAAATATTTGTAGCGCAAAGCATCATTGTCGAACATTCCCATATGATATATTATATCACGTGCTTCATTATATCTTCTGTAATAGCAGTCCACGACATTGCACCTTCATCGGAAGCGAAACCGTCGGGTCGTTCAACAATGTAGCCTTTAATGTGTTGAGGTAAAGTATCAATCCACATTTTAGCATCATCAATCAAAGCGAAAGCGTTAAGCTTGTCCGCCATCACTCCTTTAGGAACGGGTGGTTTGCCTCCGCCCTCACGAGTAAAATGAACATCAGCAACGAAAGGAAGATGTTTTTCAGTCCAGAACATGGTTTCATTTAGCCATTCATCTGCGTTGCGTGCAGTTAACGCTTGAATTTGGAAATGCTCGCTTAAAACATTTAAAGCTTCCATTGCTTCAGGAATAGGCTTAGGTTTAATTACAGGCAGGTGTTTTATGAAAGCTTCCTGCTTGTCAAGAAAATTAGGGATGTAAGTATCTATGTCATAATACCAATATAATGCTTCGTCTATAGGCTGCCCTGTAGTGTGTTGTTGCCATTTATCCCAGCTGGCTGCGAAGCTGAATACAGTCTCATCTAAATCGATAAGAATAGGTTTAAGGTTTTTACTCATATAGTGTTTGTTTTCCGTTGAATACTATCGGTTGAGAAAGATAGTAGTATATAATCATAGCATACTATTGTTAGGAGGCGAACTGTGGATAATATTTATGAAGATAAACTTGAATGGCTTTGCCGTAGCTATCATGAAATTACTGGAGGGCATTCAAAGCTTTTAGAGCTTGCAACTTATAAAGACCTAAACGATGCTCAATATGAAGCGTTTAAAGCTTCTGTGATGGCTTCTAGCCTCTCTGGAGTGGTTGTATGGAGGTATAACCGAACTGCTGGTTCTACCTTGAAGCCCGTATTATGGGATTTAGTGGATTCTCCAGCTTTTCCTTTCCCAAAAATAGAAATACACGTAAAAGGTGGCGACAAACCTGACCATAGGGGAAACACTTTTAGTTGGCTGTTGACTATAATGCCTACAGTGTTTAAAGATGGTGTAGATTTTCCTTTGGGTGGAGCAGGAAGTTTTCAGGAGTTAGACATTAGTTATCAGGAGGTTTTAGATAGCCCTACAGCTTTTGATACTTACTGGATGAGGGCAAAGGGGACGGACAATTGGGACGCTTTAGAATTATTGTTAAAATTAGAAGCACATGTCCCTCAGATGACGGGTCATCCTGTCATAAATTTAAGCATAAAAAGTTTATTAAAAGATTGGGTTAAAATAATTGACAAAAAATAGAAATGTTCAGCTAATTCCAAGGTTGCTTCCCGATTATGTTAGTATGCGTAAAATCTTTACTATTGCTATCCTAGGTGCTTCTTTGTTAAGCCTCACAGCCTGCTCATTTCAAGATGATGTAGGGCCTGGTTCATCACATATTGTTGATGTTAAGAATGAGCATGGTTTTACGCATTCTGACGTGATGTTTGCTGAAAGTATGATTTCACATCATGAACAGGCTATAGACATGAGTAAGCTTGCTTTAACAAACACTACAACGCCTCAAATTTTATCCGTAGCTAACGACATTATTAAAAACCAGTCTGCAGAAATAGCCACATTGAAAACATGGCTACAAGAGTCTAAAGGCTTCCCCAAAGGAATAATGATGGACAATATGGAAGGCATGGGGATGATGGATGAGGATAGTATGAAAAATCTTTCGTCTCTTAAAGATACAGCATTTGATAAGGAATACATTTTAGGAATGATTGACCATCACCAGGGGGCTTTAGCTATGGCTACAGATGCTTCTACTTCTACCAATCAGCAGGTGAAAGATTTCGCTGAGAACGTTATTAGCGACCAGACGGCAGAGATTGAACAAATGAAAGCATTACTGTAACATCCTTATATAATGGTTATTATAAGTAAGAAGCCCCGCAAATTTATGCGGGGCTTCTTTGTATGTATTTCTAAATTTTAACCAAACAAACGGTTGTACAGAGTTTCAACCGCCTCCTCGTCATTTTCACCGTCTGAACCTACCTCAAACTCTGGATTAAGTGCATTGATTCGACGTAAAACAGTAGCGACAACAAGGTCGTAAGGCTCACGATTGGTCTTGCAGAAAGTATACTGGTCACCGTTTTCAATTAGAAAAGTCTCACAAGACTCATCGTTAAGTTCGTTGCCGTTGAAACGGATTTCTTGAATTGAAATAACTGGCTCTCCAGTTCCATCCCAGCCATTAATTGCAACGCCTGAAGCTGAAACAATAGTTTCAATATCCTTAACTAGCTCTGGAGTGATAGTAATGTTTCCGTTAAAGTAGCGAGTGTAGCCCATGGTTTAAATCCTAACCTTGTGTGTTTTTCTCTATATCTATATTATAGCATGTGGCACTGACATTAACAAATTGAAATGTATATTTGGCAACTACTTACATGGTTGTAATTATAATAATGTATTTATGTTCGATACTATTTTGTATGAGCTTCCAAGATGACATTAACATGTTTATACCTAAGCCTGAGATTCTAAAAAAGTTTATGGCTGGAACTGACATGCCTGAATATGTTTTTAAGGGAACTAATGAGAATGTTGACTTTGCAGTCATGTTTGCGTCAATGTTAAAGTATAGTCCTATGGATTTTTATGGAAAACTTGTAGCTACAGTTGAGCCTTATTCTTCCAACAGTTACGATGTGCGATATTTTGCTTCAAGCGTTTATCGTGACAGTATGCGTATTAGTGCGACGGACTGGGAAGAATGCATTTATGGTTATGGAGGTATGGAGAATGTTTTCCAAGGAGCTGCCTTGATTAAAGCTGACATGTTTGACGGCTGTTGGATTGGTATAGGATATATGGATTTTGATTATCTGAGACGTAGAACTACAATGCTTTCATCGAGTTTAAAGAATAAGAACATTTATTATGAAGGTACAGACATGATTAACATTGATGTGCTAAAAAATGTAAGCACAATGTTAAGAGGAATACATAACATGTCTGCTTTGTACAAATCTAAACTTCCTTTACAGGCAGGTGTTGTTTCTGAACAGTCAAGTCTCTATAGGAACAGCGAGCCAGGTAATGTAAACTTCAGAAGCATGACCCCTGAAGATTTAGAATACGCTGTAAAAGCTGTTTTAGCTTGGCGTGAGAATGGAATTATAACTGGTAAAGAGGTAAGCCAGATGGTGCTGACGAATTCAGTTGCAGTCACCCCTGATGTGTTTTGGGATTTGATAACCTGCGGAGTGGATAAAGATTACACTCAGTATGAAGGTTTATCTCGTGAGTATGTTAAAGCTTTAATGAGTTAACTATTTGGAATAATTTATCGCTTTAAATTTTTTCTTCTTTACGGGTTTAGGTGAGCCTATTTTTTCAATGAATATTGGCAATAGTAAAAGCCCTAACATTAGAATTATTCCGCCTGCAACATAGGCTAAAGTAATAGCGATTTCTAAACCTTTTTGGATAACAATATAAGTGATAGGAGCAGCTACGATTAATCCTAAAACAGTGAATGTAACAATTATTGTTATTAATCGTTCACGAGGTGAAACTACAGCTGGGCTAACAGTGTTTAGTTCTTCAACTGCAACCAAGTCTGGCTCATGTATAGTTGAAATTTTTTGTTTCTTTTTCTCATGAAGATAAACTATTTCCTTCTGAGGTTTACGTTCACGCTGGTTGCGATATTTATGTTTAGTCATAAAACATTCTACCATAAAAGAGTTTTTGTGACCATTATTATCGAATCGTGGAAGCCACTTTAGTTTGCTTTAGAACTTCAACATGTCCAGCATATTTTTCGCATTCTGTTTCGTTACCATTGTATTCAACAATTTGTGTTCCTGCAGGGTTAGGGTGGTTACGGCAGTATGCTTCGTACGCCTGTTCTGGGGTAGCATGACCTACGCTTACGAACCAGAAACCATCATAAGTGTACTCTACGTCCCACTCTTGGTCAAAGCCTTCATCCATGTAGTTTCCAGTTTCGTAGAAGTTCCAGAAACCAATATTCCATTTGCCGTCAGCAGTTTGGAAGGTGACGTTTTCACGGTTGAAAGACATTTGGTTTTATCCTTAAATCAGGTTAACTTCTTATAAAACTATTATACCATAATGCACTGACATTACATAATCGAAAACTAAAGGTTAATAATTATTTTACCATTGTTGAAAGGTTTGCCTTCAGGTGAGGGGTTGGGCAGTCCGACTTCATTTTGTGTTTCAAGCACAACCATAGCTTCATAAACTGCAGGTTGAAAAATCTCATCCATGACTCCCATAGCTGAAGTTAATGAACCGCTTGTGCGTTTACCGTTTTGTCTTCTGACAGCTGGAATGCTCACAGCCCACACTATAAAACATAAAACGCTTATAATTATGAGTGTAGCCCAGCCTGAATCCATAAGAATATTATCGGTTTAGGATAGAAGGTCTGAAGCTACAGCTTGTGCTTTTTTCATTCCTGCTTCCGAAGGGAACGCACTGTACAGGTAATCTGTAAGAATTGCATGGTTTCCCTCACTGTAATGAATAATTTCAGCAATGTAGTCAACCATTGTTGAAGTAACTTCTGAAGGTAGAATATTATAATTCATGTGAAACTGCTTTTTAACTTTATTGCCAAAAGCACGCATGTTAGTGATAGTCATTAATATCTACCTTCAGTAAGAGTTGTTAGTTGTAGGAATTCCAATTGGGGTTAGACCTTCAGGTGCAAGCCTGCTATTAAACCATTCGCTGAAATCATCAGAATCATTCCACCATTCTTCGTCAAGAACATTGTCGATAAAAGCGATTGCCTCTTCAGCATTCAGCTTGGTAGATTCATAGAAAAGGTCATATTCTGCTCCGTCTTCGCAAGGGACTCGTACGATAGTAGTTGAGTTTGACATTAGTTTCTCCTTGGTGATTTTTTACTTATTGTGACCGTGCCAGGATTTGAACCTGGCTCCCTAGCGTGCACCAACTTGCACTACACGGCCTGCCATGCTGTTTTTTAAGAAGCTTTGCATCTCTGCTTTCGTTATTTTAATTATACCATGCGGGGTATCGCAAGTCAAATTAGAACTGTGAATTGTTTAAAGTTAGAACAAGTTCTCCTAGCGTTTCTGCTAGAGCATTATACTGTTCAGGCTCTGTTGCAGGCTCGGCTAGGCCCGTATTATAGTCAAACTTTTCTCCATCAATCAGACGGTCTTGCATGTCAAGGTTCAACTGCCATTTGCGGGTTGAGTAGTTGAAAGTTACAAGGTAAAGATACTCAGTCGTGTCGTCAGGCTTTGGGTTATTCATGGACATTGATTTCTCCTTAATTGTTACGGCATCATTTTGATATTACTGGTAGTTTCTGGCTATTTTAAAGCCTAGGTGTTTTACTTGATATCAATATCCCAACGGTTTCCAACTTCTGTGAAATCGTCACTAATCCAATCATCAACAATAGCGACGGCTTCTTCCACAGATGCTGCTTCGACCTCATCACGGTAGGTGGTCGTGCGAACTGACTCAACAATGAATTTAGCCATGGGTTCTCTTTCTCTCTATATACCTATTATACATGTACCCACTGACATTAAAGCCTTCAAATAAAGGCTTTTAGAGCCTCCTGTTAGATATAAATTAAGATGTAAGGAGTTCTATTATGACTAAGCCAGTTAAGATTAAGTTTAAAAATAAAGTTACAGGTAAGACTGAAATTGTTTCTTGTCATGACCCTGCTACTTGTCGTGAGCATGCTTGGCTGTCTCGTGCATGGGTTGGTTCAGAAACTAAAGTTGTTGCTGACTTTCACGGTCAAGCAACTTATGAAGATGATGACAATGTAAGTTTAGAGAACTATGTTAAAGACTCTATCGTGTCTGAACTTTATGATGAGCGTACTTTAGAAATTCGTGATAACAATACTTTCGTGAGTATTAATCCTTTCTCATACAAGCCTAAAAATAGTGAAGTTATTTGTGAAGACTGTGGTGAAGTTTTAGAATACCGTGTCATGAAATGGGATAATAACCAGTATGATGGTCGTGAGCAAACTTGGGTTCACCGTGATAAGCCTGAATTAAATTTCTTCTCAAACCATAGCCTAAATAATAATCTTCACATTGAAGGCAGTGGCACTTATAGCGACCAGCCTATCGCTCCTGCTCACCATTCTAAAGCACCTTCATGGTGCACCCGTTGCGGAACTTTAGGAAGTATTGAAGTTGACCGTGACATGTGGGCGGACAATGTTTCCTGTTCAAACCCTGACTGTGACTATAAAGAACGCTACAGTTTAGGAGACTAATAATGGTAAACTTTTTTAAACCTTCTAAAGATGATGGTACTGTACTTCATTTAACTAAAAGTGGAAAATGGGAGAAATGCACTATCCCTGTGGGTTGCACACGACATATTGACCCTAAAACTTTCAAAAACTATAAAGAGTTTGCTTTATCTCCTGACAAATGGAGCGAAGAAGCTTATGAAGAGTCAAATAAAACACTTTCAGTTGGCGAATATAACGGTTATGACCCTGAAGATAACTATGATGAGTTTGAGGACATGCGTGTTGATGAGTCTTATGCTAAGACGGCTCCAGTGTCAAACAGTTATGAGCTGAAACGAGTCAATTACCATTACACATGCCCTGAATGTAAAATTCCTTTTGAGCCTGTAAAAACAGTTTCAGCTATGGATGCTCAAGTTGCTAAGCATGACTGTGATAACCTTACCCCTTTTGAGATGCATAAGAAGCGTAAACTTTTGCAAAATGAGATAGGTGTTTATGGCTTTATGGAGAGAACTAGGTTCGCTTCTGAGCATGACCAGTGTAAGTCTTACCAGACTGCATGTGCAGAATGTGCCGAAAAGCATGAGCTTAAGCTTTATGAAATGTTTAGCCGTGAAGAGCTAGAAACTATAGTGCGTAAAGACAGCATGTTTTACAACCCTGCATATCAACATATGCTTACAACTACAGATGTCACTGGAGCAGAAATAAAGTTTCTTTCCCATGCAACTATGAGTGTGCTTAGTGATTTTCCTGGCTGGCAGAAATGGGAATACCTTCCTGACAAGAATGAAAATCAACTGCAGTTGGAGCGTAAAGGCATCAACTATGGCAATCATATAGACGACGAAGATGACTGCCGTGTTTGTGGTCATCATGTTTATGACATGTATTGTATGGACTGCTGGACCCCTTCAGGTTATCTATTAGAAGAAAACAACCGATAAGATTAATATGCCCAATAGAAAAGTTTTTCTACCTAAAAAAGAGACACTCCTAAAGTTTATTAACGAGGTTTCTATACCTGACGGGTTCCTGTATGGTGATAATGATGAAGATAATGTGGCTTTAGTTGTTGCTCAAATATTGAAATACCACCCAGAAATTAATTTTATGGAAAGTTTCAGTAAAGCATACCAAGACATGGCAGATAAAAACCTAGCCATTAAGTATTATACTCCGCAGCTTTACAAGAAAATGTTAAACATAAGCAATGACGAATGGAATATTATTATACATTCTGATACTGGTCTTACCCTGTTGCAAAATCTTGCGTTAAGTGAAACCTTGTCTACCAGCTTGTTTGATGAAGGTGTTAAACAAGGCGTTAAGGCGTTGACGGTAGCAAATGACTGCTATGTTGATACTGGCATCATTAACCTTGACCATTTAAAAACATTAACATAATTTGTTAGTTAGACTAGTGTAGGGGTTTCAGTATTTATTAAGCTTTAAAGGAAGTGGACAAATGTCACATAATCACAATCTTACACTTGATGAATCTGCTGTAGAAAAAGTTAAATATCTGCTTGCTTTGGAAGCTAAAGATAACCTTAGGCTTCGTATTGCAGTGCAACCTGGTGGGTGTTCAGGTTTAATATATCAACTATATTTTGATGAGAACATGTTGGATGGCGATTGCATTGTTAATTTTGACGGGGTTGAATTGATTGTAGACAAAATGAGTATACCTTATCTTGAAGGAGCTACTATTAGCTTCGAAGATACAATAAGCAAGCAGGGTTTTTCTATAGACAACCCTAATGCCTCAGGCGCTTGTGCCTGTGGAGATTCTTTCCATTAGCTTGTAACTAATATTTATTTAAGCTTTCACGTAGTTCTTCACGAGCGTCAGGGTGGGCTGCTTTTTCTATAAGATATTTAGCTTGAGTTTTACTGTCGTTGCCGAAACACCATGCTGTACCGTTCTCTGTTATTACTGCACTGTGTTGGAAGCTTGTCGCTGGCGTTACAAGTTTAGGTATAATTGTTGAAACGTTAGCTTTAGGATGCCATGAAGGTAAAGCCATAAAAGCATGGCCTTGTGGTGAGTGTAAAGCTCCAACTATAAAATCTGTGCTACCGCCAAAACCTGAATATATTTCCCCGTTGACCCAGCTAGCGTTAGCTTGGTCAAGTAGGTCAACCTGTAAAGCACTGTTAACACTCATCATCAAAGGGTGGCGTGCGATAGTTGCTGGGTCGTTTGTTTTCTCTGTACGCAACATTCTTACATTATGGTTATGGTCAACCCAGTTATATAATTCCTGAGTTCCAAAAAGGAAGCTAGCGGTTAAAGGAATATCTCTGTTGAAGCTTCCTTTGTTATATAACTCTAAAACACCGTCAGTAAACATTTCAGTCCATAAACGTAAATCTTTACGGTTTGATAAAGACTGAAGTACAGCGTCAGGTATACCGCCAATGCCTAACTGTAAAGTTGAACTATCTGGGATATAATGAGCTACCCTTTCACCTATAGATTTAGTTAAGTCTGTTTGGTTTTTAGTTGCAACTGTTTTTAAAGGCTCGTCCGCCTCAACATAATAATCTACATCATGTTCATAGAGCACAGCGTCACCGTAAGTGTAAGGCATTTGTTTGTTAGCTTGAGCTATAACAATTGCTCCATGTTTACGTGCAGACTCTATAGCTGCAGGCAATATGTTTACTTCGATACCTAAACTGAGTGTATTTTCTTTCAAAGCTGAAGTGTGAATCATTACAATGTCAGGCACTAGGTGCTGTTTAAAAAGTACAGGCACCATTGACAGACGACAAGGTATATAGTTTAGCATGTCTGAATGTCTCATTCCTTTGCCTACAAAAGCAGTTTCATGCGTTACGCCTTTACGGTTAGGTATCCCCTCTGGAGCATTCAACATGTGAAGTTTGAATGACTCTAATTCTGCATCTATAATGCGTAAAAGATTTAAAGGAGCTGCACTGTTTCCTGAAGCTACAACTCTAGGATTTTCAGGTAAACCTGCTAGTATTTGTTTTAACTGAGTTTCAGATATTTTTTTCATTATATTGAACCTATCGGGTAGAAAACCTAAGGGGTAAACCCCTTAGCAGAAGTTTCTTAAAAATAACCATCATGATATAATTATTGTATGAGTAATTATAGAAATGTTATCCCGTTGGCAGGTTTAATTGAAATGGGTGTTGTGTCTGAAGGTGTTTTGGAAGACAAATTGGGCAACCAAGTTACGCTTCACAGAGATGGTACAATAAGTTTAACTCCTGATGGTGATAAGTTTAGTATTAACGAAGCAGCTAAACGCCATAACCTTGCAGTAAATGATATAAACAAAAGAGTTAATGGCTGGCTTTACTGGTATGTCCCTCTAAATACTAAAAGGGTTAAACTGCAGGAGCTCAGAAGCTGGATTCATAATAATATTGTCGTAAGAAGTGCTGATGAAATCCTTAACAGTTTAGAGTAAGTTTGTTAATTGTCAGTGGGTATTGCTATAATGATAATATCAAGCCAAACAAACACACAAGGAGAAAACTATGGCTATCAAGCACTCAGGTTCACGCCCAATCATCGCTGGCGGTCGTTCAGGTTTTAAGTCGCCTAAGGGTAGCGAGCGTGTTGCTCGTCGCAACGCTCAGGCGGTAACAGTAAACGCATCTGCTAAGAAGTTGGCTAAGAAGCGTTAAATTAAAGTTAGATTAAGGGGCTAAGTAGAAATATTTAGCCCCTTTTCTTTTTGAGCTAAAAAACAATACCGTAAATTTCTGAAGCACACGAGTGACAGTTTGCGTCATCATAAAACATAAACTCTTCAGGTGTCATGCGTTCGCACCTAACACATTTAGTTAAATGTTTTTGTCCAGCCATGTTAGAAATATTTAGATAAAGTCGCTTCCAATATTCTTCTATAGTTTCTTTAGCTGGAGTGTAAATGATTTCTCTAGCGTTCGTCATATCCCAAATTATTGTTCCTGGTGTCGCCCAGAATCCTGCCGCTGTGCCCAACATAATTCTTAAACCTTTAAGCCGAGAGTTTATAGCTACAGCAACAGTCATATTTTTGTTTAAATAGATTTCAGGTATTCCTGAACCTTGTAAAACTAGCTCCCAGCCGTCACGAATGAAACGAGGCAGGTCTTGTAATTCTATGCCAGTCCTGTCTGCTAATTCTGTTGCTAAAGTTTTACTTTTCATATTTCAATAACCTATATTTTGTATTCGCTAAAATATATTATCGAACTTTTGCCGATGTTAATGCTATGACTAGGTTAGAAACATCATGGCAAGCTTTACCTTCATGTGATGTGAAAGTGTATTCTTCTCATGAGATATATGACAGCAACAATGAAGTTAGCGACATCGTTATAGGAACAGGAACAGATTTATACCGTTTTGGAGTTTTAGAAAGCTACAATGGTAAATCTTCTTTAGAAGAATTTGAATCCATGTTGAATGCTAAAGAAATAAGTGAAGATTACGGGTATAACCTTGAAAGTATAGATTACGCTATTATAGAAATTAAAGAAGACCAATCACATATAGATTTATACTCAATGGGAGATTGTGAAATATTTATCAAATATGATAACGAATGGTTTGAATTTTATGACTTAATGCATGACGAAACTAAAATAAAAGACAGCCTAAAATGTCAGAATGAACTCTTAGGCTACCCTAAAGAATTATCCATGACTCATGTTAAAGAAATAATTTTAGCTACAAATAGTTCAGGTTTAAATTCTATAGATTTAAATGACCGTATAGCTGACGAGCATAACTTCATGACAGATGTAAGCTTTGACGAGACTAACGATATTCGTGTCATGCATATAAAGTTTAGCTAAACTGTTGTGACCAAATCTTGCAACATCAGTTCAAAATTAGTCTGCTGACCTTCATCTTCAGTATCGAAGAAGCAGTTACCGATGGTTTCATAAAGAGCTTCAGCGTCTACAGTTGAAGGCAATGAGCCAAAATTAATTTCGTCAATAAGACCATCAACTTCAATCTGGGTTAAAGCTTTACTGTCAACGATATCCCCATCGTAAATAAAATCCGCAATGTAACGAGCGGTAGATTCTTCGTAAGAAACTGATACAGACTTCGACATTAGAACTCCTTAAGTGGTTATATTAACATATTAACACTAGCCACTGACATTTACAAAGATGTCTAACGTTTATAAATCAAATCTATAAGCAGCAGCTCAAAATTTGTAGGCTCTCCACCGTATGTAGCGAAAGTTAGTTCATCTGTTTTATCTAGAAGTTCTACAGCGTCAACCACAGCAGGCAGGCTATTAAAATTAATGACACCTGACAATCCTTCAGTTTCCACCTCAGTTAAAGCCTTACGGTGTACTTCACCTTCAGTATTATAGAATGCTGCTACAAAATATTCAGGTTCTTTGTGTTTACTGAATTCAACAATTTTACTCATACTTTTAATATCTACAAAAAATCTGTGAATTAGCTGAATATTTATATAACACCCGATAGGTTTTTTATGGCATCAATGTCAACACAATATTCAACCACTATTGGGCCGTTTAGCCTGTCCTCATATTTAGGCGTTTTAGGTTGCAATAATGTTGATGACACTTTCGATGGTAACATTTTTACATACCTTGGGAACAACAAATATCGGTTCACAGTTATTGATGCAGCTGTAAACAAAACCCTCGAAGACACTATAAGACGAAACCATGAAGGCTTGGAAGATTTTAAAAGACTTCTCAGAGAAATTTATACTGTAGAGGCAGCGAACATGTGGCTTGATAAGCACCATGACAAAGAAGCAGAATACAAACATCTTAACCCACTTCTTGCTTTCACTAGTTTAGAGCTAAATTTAGAACTGATGAAAGGTTACGTATATAAAGCTGCAGACTGTGAAATTTTCATACAATATAAAGATGGGACATGGGAACACCCTTTCGGTGATTTTTTAACTTCAGAAGGAAGAGCAATATATAACACTGCTCACGATAATCATGAGAAAGAACACGGTAAATATAATGCCCCAGAGATATGGTGGGATACGCAAAATAAGGTTCTAAATGATATGAAACTTTTTAGACACCCTACCCTAGGCTTAGAGTCAATGTACCTTCCTAAAACATTAGTTTTGGATATAGAAAATGTTAACCGTATAGTTTTGACTACAGATGGTGTAAAAATTGATGAAAATATTTTAGACACCGTAGACTTGAAACACTATCTTCTTAAAGAAGTACATAATGGAGAGCATTGTCAGCATGCAGATTTTAGTGCTTTAGATATAGTTTTCTTTTAAATAAAGTGGTATACTAAAAATATGGATGTTACACGTGCAGGCAGCTGGGTTATCATAATTCAAGATGTAAAACAAGACTATAAACTTGTTGAAGACTTCGAGCGAGGTTTAATTTATACTCATGTCCCTTTTGATGAGAATCGTTTAGCTTCAGAACAGCTAATGGAGCATCTAGGTTACCGTTTAGAATATTCTCTAAATGAGGGGCGTCGTACCAAATTTGTATATACGTGGCACCCGACGCACAGCCATGGTTTTCCTATTAAAGAAGGGTATATGATGCTGAACAGGCTGCAAGATGCAAACTGTGAAGTTGTTGGAGTTTTAGATGAAAGAAGAGGAAGCGGTTCGCTATATTGGTTTCATATTGAAAAGCCAAACCTGAAACCAAAAATTAGTAGCATCTATTATAGCAACGTAAATAATGGTTTCAGTCATTCTGGAGACTTTCAAGGTTTATCCAGTGTAGTTAATTATCTTAATGTGAAAGAGCGAACAATGATTGTATTATCTGCACCATATTTTACTGGATGGTTTGAACAAACCCTACAAATGGTGGAAGAAAACTCCCGATAATATTTTTGAGAGGAAACTATGGACGACAGTGTTTTAAAAAATCTAATTTTAGGTAAATATAGCAAATCAAGGCTTGAATGCCGAGAGATTGCTAAAAACCCTGAACTGCACTACACTGCTGGATTAACGGTAGGTGAACACCGTGAACGTGTTTTAAAACAAGTAGGCATCCTAGCTAAAACAGGTATAGTCTCTAAAGCTTTCCCTAAGGAATATGGTGGAGAAAACGATTTCGGCGGGCACGTTGCGGCTTTTGAAGAATTATTTGTTACTGACCCTAGCCTTCAAATAAAATCAGGCGTGCAGTTTGGATTATTTGCAGCAGCAATACAACACCTTGGAACTGAAGCACATCACGACAAATGGTTAAACAAAGCAATGAACCTTGAAATGCTGGGTTGTTACGCCATGACTGAAACAGGGCATGGAAGCGATGTTTTTAATGTTCGAACTACAGCTACATATGATATAAAAAATGACAGCTTTATTATTAACACGCCAGACCGTCAAGCATGGAAAGACTATTTAGGCAACGCTGCTCTTCATGGACGCTACGCTGTAGTATTTGCGCAGCTTTACACTGACATGAATAAAAAACAAGGAGTTCATGCGTTCCTCGTACCAATACGTGATGAGCAAGGCAATTTCCTCGAAGGCGTAGGTGGTGAAGATGACGGAGTAAAAGGAGGCTTAAACGGAATAGACAACGGAAGGTTGCATTTTACTGACGTACGCATACCAAGAGAAAACCTTCTGAACCGTTATGGCGATGTAGCTAAAGGCGGTAACTATACCAGCCCTATATCAAACCCTAAGCGACGTTTCTTCATTATGCTTGGTACTTTAGTGCAAGGTCGTGTAAGCCTCGACGGTGCAGCTGTAGTGGCTTCTAAAGTGGCTCTACAAATTGCTGTGACGTACGCCAACAAGCGCAGACAATTCATGAAAGCCAACGGTGAAGAGACTCTGCTAATGGATTACCAAACTCACCAGCGTAGGCTGTTGCCGCTCCTAGCTGAAACATATGCGGCAAATTTTGCACATGAAGAACTTTTAAAAGAATTTGATAAAGTATTCACTAGCTTGTCTTCTGGAACTGTAGAAGAAGTTGAAGGCATGCAGGATTTAGAAACACATGCTGCTGTTTTGAAAGCTGTGAACACTTGGCATGGTTTAAATACGTTACAACAAGCTCGTGAAGCATGTGGCGGTCAAGGGTTCTTGCAGGAAAACCATTTAGTTCAACTTCGTGCAGATTTTGATATTTTTGTTACATTCGAAGGCGACAACACTGTCCTTTTACAGCTTGCAGGCAAAAGACTATTAACAGAATATTCAGCAAAAATGAAAGACGCCAGCTTAGCTCAAAAAATATCATTCGCAAGTAAAGATATTATAGAGAAAACACGTTTCAAATTTACTGAGCTTAATCATGCAAACACTATATTTGAACTTTTGAAAGTGCGTGTAGATTTGATGACAGCCCACGTGGCTTCCACAATGTATAACGCCAGAAAAGAAGGAAAGCTTGAAGAAGCTTTCATCTCAAACCAGAGCAACATTGTCGAATTAGCAAAAGCTTACAGTGATTTTATCAAATTTGATGCATTCAAACAAGCGATAAAAGATTTACCTCACAATAGCGAATGGAATCCGTTAAACGATTTACGTAAACTTTACGGCTGGACTGCCATACAGAAAAACATTGGGTGGTTCATGACAGAAGGACTTGTAACAGCTTCACAATCTAAAGAAATAAACAAGATTGTTGACAGCCTGTTAGAAGAGATACGACCTCACAGTCAAAAGCTTGTAGATGCTTTCGGTTACGAGTCTGAACATTTACGTGCCTCTATTTTTAAAAAATAGCTTACTCACCTTTACTAAGAATATTAATTGTAGGTTCAATCTTTTTAAAGAAAGCTTCATAAAACATTGACAATGGGAATTCATCATCAAGTATAGTATCATTAATGTCTTTGAGTGTAGATGTCAGAGGTAAACTGTCTTTGCCTTTAGCCCATAAGCTTACAGGGTTAGGTGTGAGCGTTTTAGATACCAAATTGTAAGCTTCTAGCCAGTGAACAATTTTAGGTCTGTCGATACTCTCCCAGTAGAGCCTGTCTATAGCGTCACCTAAAGCTGATACAACTTCAGGAACATTATCCCAGTCTATGCTTAACTTGTTATCAGTCCAATGTAAAACTCCATGTTGATGCATCCAGCTGAACAGCAACTGACCAGCCATACCGTCATAGTTTCTTACACGGTTGCCTGTTACAGCGAAACGAAAAATGCGGTCAAAAATTATTGCATATTGTACAAGCTGAGCATGATATTTCAACTCTTTGTCTACTTTTTTATCATTCACCAGTTTAACACATTCACGGAAAGCAGTAAGGTCGCAACGTAGTTCTTCCAAACCGTATAGGAAATAAGGCATACGCTGTTTAATCATAAAAGGGTCAAAAGGCAAATCTCCGCTCATGTGTGTGCGGTCATGAATCAAATCCCACAGAATGAAAGTATCTTCAGTTACCTTCTGGCTTTTAATCATTAAAGTTGCACCTTCAGGCAGCTCAAGTTTAGTTATCGCTGCAGCCTCTTGAACTATTTTACGGAAACGTGAAGCTTCACGGTCTTGAAAAATAGCACCCCAAGTGAACTTTGGAACTTCACTCATTGCTACAGTTTCAGGGAACAGTACTGCACTGTTAGTATTGTAACCGCTAGTGTAGTCTATAAATTTTAAAGGAACAAAAAGCTTATTAGAATAAATACTCTCAGCTTCAACAATAAACTCTGGCCACATTACTTCTACAAGCAAAACTTCCAAATGTCTTTGCTTACTACCATTTTGGGTGTACATTGGGAATACCACCAAATGCTGTAAACCGTTCACACGTAGTCCTGCAGGGTCAAAAACTTTTATAGAGTTAAGAAAGTCTGGCTCTTTAAAATTGTTAGCCTCCCACAGAGCTAAATCTTCAACAACAGTTTCTAAATACTCTTTATCATGAGGGAACAAAGGAGCCAACTCTAAAATGCTATCTTCAATCTTGTCAAACAACTCAGCCGCATAAGCATGGTTGTTAACGTTAGGAACGCTGCCATCTGCAACCTGCAGACTCTGAAAAATAGCTACATTCTCTTTCAAACTAACCCATGCAGGGTTCAAAGACAGCATGTCCATATCTTCAGCCTCCCAAAAAAGTTATATAAATAAATATCGGGGAGAAAACCTTTACCTCCTATGCAATACACGCAACAATAATGAAACTTTAATGCCATTCACGCAACAAAATTGCGTAGAGAAAGAAAAACCTAAAACCAAACCTAAACACAATCCACATGATATAATAAAAGCATGTTATCAGACGCAATCGCTGTGCCACTCACATGGGCATCACTTGCAGGCATTGTCATATCATTCTTCGCCCTCCTATACTTTTACGAGTCAGGCTACTACAGGCACAATAACAAAGGTGAACAAACAGCACACACGCTCCGCTGGATAACAATGTTCATATTAGCAGGCACACTTATATACAGCCTCATATCAATGTTTGCCAACGAAGACACCCGAAACCAAACAGACATACAAACCTCAGTTAAAAACAAATACGGAATAACCCTAACCCAAGAACAAACAAACAAACTCACACAACTTCAAGGCGAATATGATACGGAAGACCAACCCATATACAGCACAGGAAGCACAACCATAAACGGTAAAGAGACAATAGCCCTATGGCACAACGGAGAAATAACGTTGCTAGAATTTAAAAACGGTTCACTGCAGGAGCTCGGTCAGAAGTAACAGTACCGACATCATATAACTTCAAAGACCATTCAACAGGCATCTCAACACATTCAACAATCTGCTCAAAAGACAGACCCTTACTGTTCAGCACGGCAACCTTACCCATATCAGCATTCAAACCAATCAGAACAGCAACCTGCTCAATAGAAAACTGAACCCTATTTAAAGAAGCCCCACGACCACCATAATAGCCATACTCCTTATACTCCAAACTTAAATTATTGTTATTAACACGCAAAAACAATTCAGTAAAATCCTTCAAAGGCAACACCACACCACACCTATCCATAGCAGCCAAAACATGCTTACGAATGTAACGCTGTTTAGAAACCAAACCTTTCAAAGGCTTCCCAGGCACAGGAACATTATAAACAGTAAACTCTAAATCCTCATTAGTATACAAATGCGGGTGAACCAAATCCCAGTTAATATCACTGCCATAAAAACGTTCAACACGAGAACGCAAACTGTCATAAAAACCAGTAGAGAAAAACAAAGAAGTAAACACAGTAGCCAACACAAAACTGCCAACAACGCCCACCGTTAAAACATCCTGAAACAACATACCCAGTTTATCGGAAGCCAACAAAGAAAAACACTCCAAAAGTTGCAATAAATAAAACCATAGGCTATACTTAAACAAGCCGATAACAAAAAAGTCACATACTTGCGGGTATGGTGAAATTGGTATACACGCCAGATTTAGGTTCTGGTGCCGCAAGGCATGGAGGTTCAAGTCCTCTTACCCGCACAGAGATAGCAGTCAGCTGAAAAAGTTGGTTGCTATTTTCTCTTTTCCAACATAATTTAAAAGCATAACGTCAGCACTAAAAAACTTTTCAAAAAAGTTTGCCAAAAAGTTGACAAATGCCGATAAAGTATGTTAGAATAATAAAGTAAGCGAGGGAAACTTCCAAACTTACAGTTTTGCCCGCTTAACTCAGTTGGCCAGAGTGCGATACTTGTAATATCGAAGTCAGGCGTTCGAATCGCCTAGTGGGCCCGAAGAAAGAGACTCTAGAGATAGGGTCTCTTTCGCTTTGTAGAGTTCTCGTACGGGTCGGGTTAAGAAACTTATTGTTGGATAGTTTTGCTAACTTAACTTAGCTGTGCTATACTGTTAGGAATATGTTGCATATGGTAATGCAGAATTTTAGGGAATAGTTGTTATGGAACTTGTTACGGGTGTTTTGAACAAGATGGGTTTGTTGAACCTTGTTGTTATTGGTCAGAAGGATGACATGATTCGTGTGAGTATTAGCGGTCGTGAGCAGTGGGTTGGCGAGGGTGACACTTTGCAGGTTTTGAATGAAGCTTGGCATGTTGATAGTGTGAATCCTGTGGCGTCTGATGCTAAGCGTATCCTTGAGCCTAATAAGGTTGTTGCTGTTCTTTCTCACCAGTAGCTTGTAAGCCTACAGTTGGCGTTTTAAGCGGTTTTTAATCGGTGGCAGGTGTTCTTGCGTTGGTGGCTTATTTTATCGTTATAGTTGCTTCTGTGGCTGTTGAGGAGCGTTTTAGAGTTGGAATAGGTGGAAGTCTGCCCAGAACACTAATGTAGGGTCGAGGCTGTAATGGTCGCCCCATGGGGAGTCTAGGAAGCCTAGAAATTTTAAAGTCTTATCTGTGTTAGCGATGACTGCGTCGCTCATGTACATTTCTGCTTCGAAACGGGTTGGAAAGGTCTCTTCTGCGCTACGAAACACTTCTTTGTGTGTGCCGTTTTCTCCTATTTTGTAGGTAGCTATACTGAGTTTCCACATATGTTTAGTATACCATAAAACAGGCACGTTAAGCAATGGTTCAGCTTAAGTTACGAAACTTTTTTGGCTTTTTTCCTTGTATATGCTGTAAAGCATGCCTATTGTTTATTTGAAAGTCCCGTTGATTATGCATAGGTGAATTTTGCTTCCGATAGGTCACATATAATGGTTAGTGATGATATGAATGTTCCTGCTTTAATGGAACGTATAGGGTTTCCTCGGGTAGGGTACGAAAGTCGTGAAACGTACAGTAGTTTGCCTGAAGAGTTTTATTACATGAGTTATGGGAGTAATTTATGTATGGACAGGTTTATGTGTTATGTTGAGGGTGGTCAGCCTGAAGGTTCTAGTAGGACTTATTTGGGTTGCCGTGACAGGTCTAAGCCTAAAGAGAGTTTAGGTATAGTGTTTGAAGGTAGTATATATTATGCTAACTATTCTACACAGTGGGGTGGCGGTTTTCTTTTTGCAGATTTTGATGCCCCAGAGTTGTCTTTAGGTCGTATTCATCTAGTAACTAGTGAACAGTTTACAGATATTGTGTCACAAGAGTGCGGGTTTGAAGCGGGCGGGGTTGATGTTGATTTTGAAAAGATTCTTGCAGTTGGTGGTGTTAAAAATAACGGCATACTTTA
>ERZ1034363.50-NODE-50-length-75716-cov-16.110895_pt1 | contig 75716 bp, 68 predicted proteins | sample MGYA00520616_ERZ1034363 | MGnify/ENA primary metagenome ERZ1034363 (study PRJEB33736, sample SAMEA104284506) | Azolla filiculoides | biome: Urban; feature: Water surface; material: Ditch water | place: Netherlands | collected 2015-10-28 | depth 0-0.1 m ...
GTGAGTTCATGTGTGAGTGGTGCTTTCTACTTATGTTGTTATTATAACTTGTTGAAGAAGGATACTTTCACAGTCTCGTAAGTAATTAAACTAAATTTTTGCAGTGTTTTGGAGTGCAAGCTTTGCTTGCCATGTCAAGTAAAGCTTACGCTCCCATATTTTGTAATCGCGCGAACCCTCCATTTGCTTTTTTGAGAATAGAAATTGTAAGTCACAACAATTGAGTTGATATATTTCTCTCAACTGCGTGCCTGCTGATTTTTTAAACTCATTTAAAATTTTCAATCTCTTTAAAAAGCCACTGCAAAGCTAATCCTGCCAAAATTAAATTCTGTAAAAAAGTGATTGTCCTGTAAAATCTTATTCAGAAATTACACCCGTTAAGATTTTTTTTGAATTATTATTTGAAAAAAGACTTAGCATTATCTTTAATAAATCAATAAGTTGAGAAAAAATTAATGAGTCAGGCAAAAACCAATGCGCGTCAATGTGCGGTACAAGCTCTATATCAATGGCAAATGACAGGGCAAAACTTAAGCCTGATTGAAATCCAGTTTCACGAAGAAGAGCGATTAAAAGATGCGCAAAAAAGTTATTTTGTGGAACTTTTTCATGGTGTGCCAAAGCAACTTGATGCGATTGACATGGCTTTAACAGAATTTGTGGATAGACCGGTTGATAAAATTGATCCAGTAGAACGCGCAGTTTTGCGCATTGGCACTTATGAATTAATCAATCGCTTGGAAACTCCGTATCGCGTTATTATTAATGAGTCAGTTAATTTGGCTAAATATTTTGGCGCGGATGGCAGTCATAAATATGTGAATGGCATTTTGGATAAAGTGGCGCAAAAAGTTCGTAGCACTGAAGTTCAGATGCGCCAACAAAAACAACAGAATCAACAACCTAAAGCATAAGCCATTTTCCCTTCGTTATGTCTCTGTCTGAATTTGGTTTAATCGAGCGTTTCTTTGCTCAGCAACCGTTAAAAAACCCTCATAATCGTTTAGGCATTGGTGATGATTGCGCGTTGCTGGAAATTCCCGCAGGTTATCAATTGGCTGTCACCACCGACACGATGGTAGAAAATGTGCATTTTTTTAAGGATGCCAATCCACAGCAGTTAGGGCATAAGCTGTTGGCGGTGAATTTAAGTGATTTAGCCAGTATGGGCGCACAGCCTTTTGCCGTAACCTTGGCTTTAACCTTGCCGAAAGTTGATGAAACATGGCTGGCTGGGTTTTCTAAAGGTTTTTTGGATTTGGCACACCACTATAATGTTGATTTAATCGGTGGCGATACCACAAAAGGACATCTAACTTTGACCGTGCAAGCGTTAGGTTTAGCGCCAAAAGGTTTAGCGATGCAACGCTCAGCAGCAAAAGTGGGAGATTTGATTTATCTAACGGGTTGTCTAGGTGATGCCGGATTAGGTTTGAAAATCGAGCAAGGTTATCAGTGCGCTAATCCTGAACAAGCCTTACAACAGTTTCATCAACCTTTGCCGTGTGTGGCGCAAGGACTAGCATTAAGAGACATTGCTAACGCCTGCATTGATGTTTCCGATGGATTAGCTGCCGATTTAGGGCATATTTTGGAAAAAAGTGGCGTTGGTGCAACTATTAATAGTGATGCGCTGCCGTTGTCTAAAGCAGTAAAAACCTATCTTGCTGAAACGGACGATTGGCGAATGCCTTTAACAGCGGGCGATGATTATCAACTTTGCTTTACGATTAGCCCTGAAAAGATTGCTGATTTAACGATTGAGTGTTGGCAAATCGGCGTTATTGAAGCAACAGCAGGTCTGCGAGTTTTACGGTCAGGACACATTGAAACATTAGAGGTACAAGGCTTTGAACATTTTTCTTGAGAATTACGGTAACAGCAAATTAACCCCAAAACAAATTTTGACTGATCCGGTTTTGTTTTTGGCATTTGGGTTTGGTTCGGGTTTAGTGAAAAAAGCCCCCGGCACAATGGGAACAGTGGCGGCGATTCCGGTTTATTTATTCTGTGTGCAATTTAATTTCTGGATTTATGCGGGATTAACTTTAATTGCGACAGTTGCCGGCGTGTGGATTTGTGATATTGCGGCAAAAAAATTGGACGAGCATGATTTTGGCGGCATTGTTTGGGACGAAGTTGCAGGTTATTTGATTACCATGTTGTTTGTGCCGTTCTCATGGCAGGCGTTATTACTCGGATTTGTGTTGTTTCGCGTGTTTGATATTGTCAAACCGCAACCGATTAAATGGATTGATGCAAAAGTGACAGGCGGTTTAGGGATTATGCTAGATGATGTGTTAGCAGGCGTGTTTGCTGGGTTGGTCGCATGGTTTTTGCTGTAAAAATGTTAATCAATCCAAACTTTTTAACACTAATTCACTGAAAACTAAATAATAGCTTGCTAATTTTAAATAATTCTTTATAATAGCTAAATCAATCGCGGGGTGGAGCAGCTTGGTAGCTCGTCGGGCTCATAACCCGAAGGTCGTAGGTTCAAATCCTGCCCCCGCTACCAGATTTTTAAGAACCCCTTTATGGGGTTTTTTGTTTTCTAGGACTTTTAAAAATCCTAAAAATTTTATGTAGTTATCAATAGAAGGGCCTATGGCTCTTTTTTTATGTGTGAAATAAAGTGAGAAAAGCATGAAACAGGCTCCTGAGCATTTGCTGAACCTAATTGAACCTATCGTAACGGGGTTAGGTTATGAGTGCGTGGGCATCGAATATAACCCGCATCCCCAGCACGGATTGTTACGAATTTATATTGATAAAGAAAATGGGATTTTGGTCGATGACTGTAGCAAAGTCAGTCACCAAGTCAGCGGTGTGCTTGATGTTGAAGATCCAATTCAAGGTAATTATCACTTAGAAGTTTCATCACCCGGCGCGAATAGACCTTTATTTAAAGTTGCGCAGTTTGAACAATTTATTGGCAAAACTGTCACAGTGAGTTTATTTAAAGCCATCAATAGCCGCCGCAAAATTACTGCTCTGATTCAAAAAGTTGAAGGAGACATTATTTTTCTAGCCGAAGCACAGCAGCTTTTTGAAATCCCGTTTACCGCAATGAGCAAAGCTCAATTAGTGCCTGATTATTTACTCGAAAAAGGAGGTCGTAGTGGCAAATAAAGAAATTTTATTAGTAGTTGATGTTTTTGCTAATGAAAAAGAAATTGATAAAAATATTGTTTTTCAAGCAATGGAGTCTGCATTGGAAGCAGCGGCGGTAAAACGCCATGAAAATCGCATTAGAGCTAGAGTTTCTATCAATCGGCAAACAGGCGATTATGATACGTTTAGACGTTGGGAAGTAGTTGCGCCAAACGACAAAGTTGATGGCGATGTAGAACTTCCTGGTTCACAAATTTTATTAGAAGTAGCGCAGTTAGACGATCCGAATATTCAAGTTGGTGATTTTGTTGAAGAACAAATTGAGTCTGTGGCATTTTGTCGGATTGCAGCGCAAACGGCTAAGCAAGTTATTATTCACAAAATCAGAGAAGCTGAGCGCAATAAAATTGTCATGGCTTATAAAAGCCGTGTCGGTGATTTGATTACTGGTATCGTTAAACGGATTGAAAAAGGCAGTATTTATCTGGATTTAGGTGGTCATGTTGAAGCGTATATCGCTAAAGAAGATATGATTCCTAGAGAATCGGTGCGCGTTGGCGATAGAATTCGTGGCTATTTAAAAGATGTGCGCCCTGAAATACGCGGGCCGCAGTTATTTGTGAGCCGTACCGCGCCGGAATTATTAATTGCGTTATTCCGTTTAGAAGTGCCTGAAGTGGGCGAAGGCATGATTCAAGTGATGGGAGCAGCGCGTGATCCGGGCTCGCGTGCTAAAATTGCAGTGAAAGGCAACGACCCGCGTTTAGACCCAGTGGGCGCATGTGTTGGAATGCGTGGTTCGCGCGTGCAATCAGTGACCAATGAATTAGCCGGCGAGCGGATTGATATTATTTTATGGAATCCAAACGATGCGCAATTTGTGATTAATGCGATGTCACCTGCGGAAATTCAGTCAATTGTTGTCGATGAAGATAAACATAGTATGGATGTGGCGGTTGCAACCGACAATCTTTCACAAGCGATTGGACGTGGCGGGCAAAATGTACGCTTGGCAACGCAATTAACCGGATGGGAATTAAACGTTTTAGACGCTGCCAAAGTTGAGCAAGATAGCGACGCGGCAACTTCTAAAATCGCACTAGTATTCATGGAACAATTGGATGTTGATGAAGAAATAGCAAAAATTTTGGCAGAGGTAGGATTTACCAGCGTTGAAGAAATTGCTTATGTGCCTGTTGATGAAATGATAGAAATTGAAGGTTTTGATGAAGAATTAGTCGAAACCTTAAAAAGACGGGCAAAAGATTCACTGTTAATTAGTGCCATTGCCTCAGAAGAAAAAATAGAAACAGCAGAGCCCGCCGCAGATTTATTGAATATGGAAGGGATGGATACTGATTTGGCTTATGAATTAGCAAGTCAAGGTATTATCACAATGGATGATTTAGCGGAACAGGCAATTGATGATTTGTTAGGATTTGCTGGCATGGATAAAGAACGAGCAAGCGTGCTGATTATGAAAGCGCGTGAGCCGTGGTTTACAACGGAACAGAACACATAGGGGGGCGAAATGAGTAATAAAACAGTACGAGAATTAGCAGAGGTAGTAGGGATTCCTCTTGAGCGTTTATTGGAGCAGTTAGCCGAGGCTGGTCTAAAAGTAGATGCCCCCGATGAAATTGTTGACGAAGAAGAAAAAACCAAATTGTTGGCGCATTTGCGTAAACGGCATGGCAAAACGGAAGATGAAGCGGGCGCAGGTGCACCAACGCGCGTGACTTTAAAACGCCGCAAAGTCAGTGAGCTAAAACAAGCCTCAGTGCCGGGTAGCTCTACAAAAGTGATTAGCGTTGAAGTGCGCAAGAAAAAAACCTATATCAAACGTGAAACGGTTGACAGTATTGAAACAAAAGAAAAACCTGCTGTTTCTGAGCAACCTGTCGTAACCCCCACTGTATCAATAGAACCAGCAGAAAAAATAGTTGTGGTTGAAAATACTGAAATTAAAGCAGTACAAGAAACACCTGTTATTAGTGAGCAGCCAGTGCCAGTGAAAACCGAGCAAGAATTAGCTGAAGAACAGCGTAAGAACGAAGAGCTGGCTTTAGAACAGCAGAAAAAAGAAGCAGAGCAAAAAGAGCGCGAACGCAAAGAGCGTTTGGAAGAGTCTGTGCAAAGAAATGCTGATAAAGTCAGAAAAATGGCAGAAGCTAAACAGCAAACTCTGCATAAGAAAAAACAGCCTCCGCGTAAACCTGCGGACGCTGGGCGAACACCTGCTACTGCTAATCCAGCAGCAGCGGCGACACCTGCACCTGCAAACACAGGCAGACCTGCTCCACAAAATCGTGGCGCGGCAGCAGCACCTGCAAATGACGCACGTCCTGGAAAAACCACAGCGCATCGAGATGCACCAGCAGGTCGTGACGCACCCAGCGGCGGTAAAGCTTCTGCGGGTCGCGGTGGTGGATTTGCTGGACGCGGCGGTGGTGGTGGCGGTTCACTGGCAATCTTGGATGAATTTGCAGAACGGGAAATGGGCGCAGGTCGCCGCTCGAAAGGTAAAAAACCAAAACAAAAAGCGCGTACTAATACCCCAGTAAGCGAAGCAAAACATCAGTTTGAAATGCCGGTTGCGCCTACCATCAAAGAAGTCACTGTTCCTGAGCATATTCTGGTTTCTGACTTAGCGCAAAAAATGAGCGTGAAAGTCGCGGAAGTGATTAAACACTTGATGAAACTGGGGATTATGGCAACCATCAACCAAAGCATTGACCAAGAAACGGCAGTGATTTTGGTGGAAGAAATGGGTCACAAAGCCATCATGCAAAGTGAAGATGACTTTGAGCAAGAAATGTTGGCAGCGGTTGAAAATACTGTTGATGACAGAGAATTGCATAGCCGTGCACCGATTGTCACCATCATGGGACACGTCGATCATGGTAAAACTTCTTTACTCGATTACATTCGTAAAACGCGCGTGGCAGCAGGCGAAGCGGGTGGTATTACGCAACATATTGGCGCGTATCAAGTTAAAACCGATCATGGCGCAGTGACATTCCTCGATACACCCGGACACGCGGCGTTTACCGCTATGCGGGCACGGGGTGCAGAAATCACTGACGTAGTTATCGTGGTGGTGGCAGCCGATGATGGGGTGATGCCACAAACTAAAGAAGCGGTAGAACATGCCCGCGCAGCCAATGTGCCTATCATTGTCGCGATTAACAAAATTGATAAACCGGCTGCAAATCCTGAAAAAGTGATGCAAGAGTTGGCAACTATCAATGTGTTGTCAGAAGAATGGGGCGGTGATGTTCAATTCTTGAAAATCTCAGCTAAAACAGGCGAAGGCGTTAATGAACTGATTGAAGCTTTGATTTTGCAGTCAGAAATTTTAGAACTGAAAGCTCCTGTTGAAGGCAATGCTTCTGGTTTAGTGATTGAATCACGTCTGGATAAAGGTCGCGGTGCGGTTGCAACCGTATTGGTACAAAAAGGCACGTTGAATAAAGGCGAGTTTGTACTGTGCGGACATGAATATGGTCGCGTTAGAGCGATGTTTAATGAAACAGGCAAAGCCATTAAAACCGCAGGTCCTTGTGCGCCAGTGGAAATTCTAGGTTTATCCGGCACTCCCAATGCTGGCGACCGCTTTATCGTGGTACAAAACGAAAGAGTGGCGCGTGAGTTAGCAGAACATCGTGAAGATAAGAGCAAATCCACACGTCATGCAGCGCAACAAGCTTCGAAATTGGATGAGGTTTTCTCCAAAATGGCGGCGGGTGAAACTGCAAGCGTTAATTTAGTGATTAAAACCGACGTGCAAGGTAGTTTGGAAGCCTTACGCGGTGCATTGGTGAACTTGTCCACACCAGAAGTCGAAGTGAAATGCGTTTATGGCGGCGTAGGTGGGATTACTGAAAGTGATGCAAACCTTGCGTTAGCTGCGGGAGCTATTTTAATGGGCTTCAACGTGCGTGCTGATGCGACTGCACGGAAAATGATTGAAGAAAAAGGCATTGATTTACATTATTACAGCATTATTTACGATGCGATTGATGAGGTAAAACGTGCCATTAATGGTATGTTAGCTCCTGATATTCATGAAAAAATTGTCGGTCTTGCCGAAGTGCGTGATGTATTCCGTTCACCTAAATTCGGTTTGATTGCCGGTTGTATGGTAGTTGATGGTTTTGTGAAACGGAATTTACCGATTCGGGTATTGCGTAATAACGTGGTTATTTTTGAAGGTCAGCTCGAATCGTTACGTCGTTTCAAAGATGATGCTGCTGAAGTCAAAATGGGCATGGAATGTGGTATCGGCGTGAAAAACTACAACGATGTGAAAGTTGGCGATCAGATTGAAGTGTTTGAACGTTTTGAAGTTAAACGGGAAATCTAGTTAATGGCAAGAGAATTTGGTCGTAGCGACCGCGTTTCTTCACAGATGCAAAAAGAGTTGGCGGCGGTGTTGCAACGCGACATCGCTGACCCGCGTTTGGGTTTTATCACCATTAATGAAGTGGTGCTGACGAAAGATTTGTCGTATGCCAAGATTTACGTCACCGTTTTGAATACCGATGAAGAGGGAAAAAAGGCGCAAACGAAGTTATTAAACGAGTTAGCTCCAATGATTCGGCATTATGTGGCGAAACGTATGAAGTTGCGGCATATTTCTGAGTTTCGTTTTTTGTATGACAATTCGTTTGATACTGGGATGCGGGTGGCGGAGTTGTTGAGTGATTTGCCGAAACTTCCTGAAAGTGATGAAGAATAACAGGAGCTTGCAATGGAATATTTAGTGAATTTGCATATTGAAAAATTGCCAGAAGGTTTTTATCTAGCGACTTCGGATGATGTGCAAGGTTTGGTAGCGCAAGGCAAAACGCTAGAAGAAACTTTAACTATTGCGGCTGATGTTGCTAAACAACTATTGCAAGCTCAAAAAGAACGTAACATTTTGTTTCCTCTTAAAACGATAGCCGATTCTTTTGACTATTCTTTGGTTGTGAACGGTTGAGATGGGGCAGCTAAGCGGTTTTCGCTATCGTGACATTATTGCACGGTTGAAACAGTTAGGTTTTAAACTCGATAGACAAGCGGCTGGTAGTCATGAAATCTGGTATAACGCAGACACTAATTCTTATACTACGATTCCTAAGCATTCAGGCGATATGCCAGAAGGCACTTTACGCGCAATTTTGAAACAAGCCGGTATTTCAGTGAATGAGTTTGTTGGCAAATAAAAGTAAATGGCACGGAAAAAAGCAAGTAATGGCTTACCAACTTTTGATGAGCTTCTTATTCCAACAGTTAAAGCACTTCAAGAACTAGGAGGCTCAGGTTCAATTGAAGAGATTAATAGCAAAGTTTATGTTATTGCTGAAATTTCCGATGAGATATTACAAATTCCGCACGGAGAGGAAGGTGCTGTCAGTGAAATTGATTATCGACTTGCATGGAGTAGAACCTATCTTAAAAAGTTTGGACTGCTTGAAAATTCATCACGAGGCATTTGGGCATTATCAAAAGCAGATATCGAAGTAACTACACTTGATTCTATTGAAATTGCTAGGTCAGTTAGAGAGCAAGAAAAATCAAAGCAACCGCCAAAAGCATCAACTGACAAAATAGAACACGATGTTAAAGAGGAAATTGATAACACCGAAGAATGGAAGCAACAATTACTTGAGATTCTTTACAACATAACCCCCGCTGCTTTTGAGCGATTATCACAAAGACTTTTAAGAGAAAGTGGTTTTTTTCAAGTTGAAGTCACAGGAAAAGTGGGCGATGGTGGAATTGATGGCAAAGGAATTGTGAGAGTTAGCGGTCTGTTGAGTTTTCATGTTATTTTTCAATGTAAGCGTTATAAAGGCTCTGTTTCACCCAGTCAAATTCGGGACTTTAGAGGCGCAATGCAAGGAAGGGCTGATAAAGGGCTTTTTATCACAACAGGTACATTCACGAGAGAAGCGATTAAAGAGGCAACTCGCGATGGCGCACCGCCTATTGATTTAATAGATGGCGAAATGCTTTGTGATAAGTTGAAAGAGTTGAAACTTGGTGTAGAAACAAAGCTAACCGAAACAGTTGATATAAAGAACGACTGGTTTAATAACTTATAATTTCTTAAATTCAATTAGCTCGGTAGTTTGTAAATGGAAAACTTGTGACACACTAAAAAATGAAAAAATCCTATTCACAATATACTGCCGAAGATTTAAACGAACTCGCTATTGAGGTAGTCAACGGACGTTTGTTTTCAGATATTGTACCCATACAGCCTAGCGAGTTATTGCTGCAATTACTGTTGATTAATCGAAGGCTACCAATGCAATCTGAAAAAGCAAAATCAGAATTGTTAATCAGTCCTGTTTTAAATGAAATATGGGCTAAGAATTCTCACGTTTTTACTTATTTTTCTGGTTATCAATTTAACGTTGACAGTAAACGCGGTTTAAAAGGTTTTTGCGATTATATTTTAAGCACAAAATATAACGCGGTGTTTATTGAAAGTCCGATTTGTGCGATCGTTGAAGCTAAACATAATCAGGATTTAATAGATGCAGTGCCGCAATGTGGCGCAGAAATGTATGCCGCTCGTTTATTTAATCAGCAACATGGCAAAGATATTGAAAGCATTTATGGCATCGTTACAACGGGTTCTGAATGGCTGTTTTTAAAATTAACCGATAATACTTTAGTTGTGGATGAAGACCGCTATTTTTTAAATAATTTGCCCGAATTATTAGGTTGCTGGCAAACAATGATTAATGAAATTGCATGAGCAAACGCACCTCAGGGATTAATGTAAACGGCATTATATTATTGGACAAACGCCTAGGTGTTTCTTCTAATAAAGCGTTGCAGGAAGTACGGCGATTATTCAATGCCAATAAAGCCGGACACACAGGTAGTTTAGACCCCCTAGCTACCGGATTATTGCCGCTGTGTTTTGGTGAAGCAACCAAAGTCTCTGGCATGATGCTAGACGATGACAAACGCTATCAAGTGGAAATCCAACTCGGTGTAATGACCGATACAGGCGATGCCGAAGGCCAAGTTCTCGAAACAAAACCCGTTCCCGAAATTTCAGCAGAAGCACACACCGCTTGTTTAGCGGACTTCACAGGCGAAATCGAACAAGTGCCGCCAATGTATTCTGCATTAAAACATAACGGTAAAAAACTATACGAACTCGCTCGTGAGGGTATTGAGGTTGAACGAAAGCCAAGAAAAATTACAATTTTTGAAATCAAACCACTGGATTTTTCTACGCCATTTTTAACCCTAGAAGTATTTTGCTCCAAAGGCACTTACATTCGCTCACTCGCAGAAGATATTGGGCATTATTTCGGTTGCGGCGGCACGGTGACAAAATTGCGCCGTTTACAAGCTGGACAATTTCACTTAAGCAATGCTTATACGCTGGAACAATTAACCGCAATGAATCCAGAAACCTTGTTTTCTAGTCTCATCGCAGTGGATAAACCGCTAGAATCTATGCCCAGCGTGTTGCTTTCTGCGGAACAAGCAAAACTCATTCAGTTTGGACAAACCATCCACTTTGCATCAACAACAGAGGGCATGGTCAGACTGTATGATACAAATCTATTTTTAGGATTGGGGGAATTGCTATTAAATGGTAAACTAGCCCCTAGAAAACTATTTAATCTTAAGACCTGACAGGTTTTAAAAACCTGTCAGGTCTGGATTCAAAACAAACACTAAACTCCTACACCCTATTGTGGAAGTTGTGTTGTAAAGCACTACCCTTTTGGTAGTTTATTTTTTATTTTATATATAGGGCTTAAAAATGCCATTTACCGCAGCACAAAAAAAAGCAGTTGTAGAACAATATCGTCAATCTGAAACCGATACTGGCTCGCCAGAAGTTCAAGTTGCTTTATTAACCGCTCATATTACGCATTTAGCACCGCATTTTGCGGCGCACAAAAAAGATCACCATTCACGTCGTGGTCTGTTACGCATGGTGAATCAGCGTCGTAAAATGCTGGAATACCTGAAAAACAAAGACGTAACCCGTTACAAAGCATTGATTGCACGTTTAGGTTTGCGTAAATAAAACCTTGAGAAACGGCACTTGATAGTGCCGTTTTTTTGCATGAAGCCTATCGCCTGTTTGTTGACACACGAGTTATTTTTTTTAGAATATAACCTTAACGCGATAGCAATAGAATTAAAATTTAACACATTAACCCAAAGGAAACTTAATAGTGAATCCTACTAAAAAACAATTTCAGTATGGCAATCACCTTGTCACTTTAGAAACTGGCGAAATAGCCCGTCAAGCAGACGGCGCGGTGCTAATTGATGTTGATGGTACGACTCTGCTGGTGACCGTCGTTGGTAAAAAAGAATCCAGTGGCGGCGATTTTTTTCCTTTGACGGTTAATTATCAAGAAAAAGCTTATGCTGCCGGCAAAATTCCGGGCGGTTTTTTCAAACGTGAAGGTCGTCCTACTGAAAAAGAAACCTTAACATCACGCTTAATTGACAGACCGATTCGCCCTTTGTTTCCTGAAGGTTACAGCAATGAAGTGCAAATCGTTGCGACTGTGATGTCATTAAATCCTGAAGTTGACCCAGAAATTCCAGCGTTGTTAGGTTCTTCTGCGGCATTAGCGATTTCTGGATTACCTTTCCAAGGGCCTGTGGGCGCGGCGCAAGTAGGCTATAAAGATGGCGAATACTTATTAAATCCAACCGTGTCTGCTTTAAAAGAGTCTGAGTTGGAATTAGTGGTTGCGGGAACTGCAACCGCTGTATTAATGGTTGAATCAGAAGCGAAATGTTTATCTGAAGAAGTGATGCTAGGCGCGGTATTGTTTGGTCACGAACAAATGCAAGTTGCCATTAGCGCGATTAATGAGTTTGCAGCAGAAGCTGGAAAACCTGCGATTGCATGGTCAGCTCCAGAGTCTAACGTTGCTTTAGAAGCCTTGGTTTTGGCAGAAACTGAAAGCGCGATTAAAGCCGCTTATCAAATTCCTGAAAAATTAGTGCGCCAAGAAACAATGAAAGCTATTCGCGCGGCTGTTGTTGAAAAATTAACGGTTGATGATGAATACGCAGCTGCTGCAATTTGCAGTATTGTTGAAAAATTAGAATCAAAAATCGTGCGTGGCTCTATTCTGCACGATGCAAAACGGATTGACGGACGTGCTTTAGACAGCGTTAGACCGATTTCTATCAGAACCGGCGTATTGCCAAGAACACACGGTTCAGCGTTATTTACACGCGGCGAAACCCAAGCCTTAGTCGTTGCCACACTCGGCACAGCGCGTGATGCGCAAGTGATTGATGCGTTAGGCGGCGAATATAAAGAACCATTTATGCTGCATTACAACTTCCCTCCGTACTGCGTGGGTGAAACAGGTCAAGTTGGCTCGCCAAAACGTCGTGAAATTGGTCATGGTCGCTTAGCAAAACGTGGCGTACATGCAGTTTTACCGAATATGGATGAATTTCCATACACTATTCGCGTGGTTTCTGAAGTCACTGAATCAAACGGTTCAAGCTCAATGGCATCCGTGTGCGGTAGCAGTTTAGCGTTGATGGATGCTGGCGTACCTTTGCAAGCTCCGGTTGCAGGTATTGCAATGGGTTTGATTAAAGAAGGCGACGAATTTGCTGTGCTTTCCGACATCATGGGTGATGAAGATCACTTAGGTGATATGGATTTCAAGGTTGCTGGTTCAGAAAATGGCATTACCGCGCTACAAATGGACATTAAAATCAACGGTATCACCGCTGAAATTATGAAAGCTGCGTTGGAACAAGCCAAACAAGGTCGTTTGCACATTTTAGCGGAAATGAACAAAGCCTTATCTGCAACACGCGGCGAAATGTCTGATTTTGCGCCACGCATTATCACTTTCAAAATTGATCCTGCGAAAATCCGTGAAGTGATTGGTAAAGGCGGCGCAACGATTCGCAGCATTACTGAACAAACTGGCGCATCGGTTGATTTAACTGATGACGGCATTGTGAAAATAGCTTCCGTTGATAAAGCGGCTGGCGAAGAAGCAAAACGCATTATCGAAGAAATCACCGCAGAAGTGGAAGTTGGCAAAACTTATGAAGGCAAAGTGGTTCGCTTAATGGATTTCGGTGCATTCGTGACAATTTTACCTGGCAAAGATGGTTTGGTGCATATTTCCCAAATTTCTGATGAACGTGTGGAAAAAGTTAGCGACAAATTGTCTGAAGGCGATACTGTGAAAGTTAAAGTCTTGGAAATTGATCGTCAAGGTCGTGTTAGACTGAGTATGAAAGACGTAGAAGCCGAGTAATTTTAACGACTTTGTTTTGAATACCATGAAAAAGGGTCTGCAAAGACCCTTTTTTTATGCCTGTTAAAAATCAGATTTTCTTTTCCCGCTACGAAAGCGATTTAGAGATAAATTATAGAAACTTTTTAAGACGACCAGTCGTCTTTAAAATTTTTCGTAACCAGATTTACCGCGTTGTCACATAACCGTCAACAAAACTTCATTTTTCTGTCACAAATTCCTTTTAAACTCTAGCAGTGAATTTCACAATGTAAAAAAGGATAATAAAAATGAAACTACTCTATGCTATTCACAAATATGATGTGTTTTTATTCATGTTTCTGCTCAACACCCGCAATCATCAAATTCTGGTACAAATCAGTCGCTATATTTCCAAAACAGCCGATGGCCCGATTTATGTGTTGATAGCAGGACTGTTATATTGGCGCGAAAATCTTGAAAATCCTCTCTTACAAGCCATGCTATGGGCATTTTTAATTGAAAGACCGATTTATTTTGTCTTAAAAAATGGTTTTAAACGCAACCGCCCGCAAATAGCCTTGCAAAACTTTCGCAGTTTTATTACGCCTTCAGACAAATTTAGCTTTCCATCAGGACATACCTCCGCTGCGTTTATGATGGCAACCTTAATCGGCTATTTTTTTCCGCTGCTTTTTATTCCCTTATATAGCTGGGCGGTGTTAGTAGGCTGCTCGCGCGTTATGTTAGGCGTTCATTTTCCCACCGACACGTTGGTCGGGGCATTATTAGGTGTTAGCACCGCAATTTTTAGTTTGCAACAGGTTGTGTTATGAAAATATTTTATGGAGTACAAGGCACAGGCAACGGACACATTACCCGCGCTCGTGTTATGGCAAAAGCATTGGCTGCTGCTGGCATGGATGTAACTTATCAATTTACTGGACGACCTGCGGACAAATATTTTGATATGGAAATCTTTAACGGCTATCAATTGCGTGATGGTTTAACTTTTAACACGCACAATGGAAAAGTCAGCTATTTAAAAACAGCGCGTGATGCCAAATTAATCACGTTCATTAAAGATGTGAAATCATTAGATTTGAGCGGCTATGATTTGATTTTAAGTGATTATGAACCGGTCACTTCGTGGGCGGCTAAACAACAAAAGAAAACCATTTTAGGGATTGGACATCAATACGCATTTAGACACAATGTGCCGAAAAAAGGACATGACCCATTGGCAGATTTTGTGATGAATAATTTTGCGCCTACTGAGCGCAATGTCGGATTGCATTGGCATCATTTTGGACAACCGATTTTGCCGCCGATTATTGATTTATCAAAGCATTCTAAACCCGCTATTAAAAATAAAATTGTGGTTTATTTGCCGTTTGAAGATCAAAACGAAGTGATTCGCCATTTAGCATCATTTGAAAATTTTAATTTTCATTGCTATGCCTCAGATGTTGTAAGCTCTGAATATGCGCATATTATTTGTCATCCATTATCGCGGGAAAATTTTCAGAAAGATTTGCTTGATTGTGTTGGCGTGATTGGCAATGCAGGTTTTGAATTATCCAGTGAAGCGTTACAGTTGGGGAAAAAACTACTGATAAAACCACTGCATAAGCAAATGGAGCAAATTTCAAACGCTGCTGCTTTGCAACAATTAGGTTATGGTCATGTGATGGATGATTTGGATGTGGCTGCCATTGAGCGTTGGTTGGATGATGTGAATGCGGTGCAGGTGACGTTCCCGAATGTTGCGGAAATTTTGGTGTCATGGGTACAAGATGGAATGCCGGCGATGGACGCAGATTTTTTTGCAGAGGTTTGGAATAAAGTTGATGTGCTGCATATTCAGCATAATGGCATGAATGCTTAATCTGTGCAGGCATGTATAAAAAACCTTCCAGGTTTTAAAAACCTGGAAGGTTTAGCTGTTTATTTCAATCATCTAAAAATTTTCCAAGACGACCAGTCGTCTTGAAAATTTTTCTCACTTAAGTGGGTACGAAACAACTTATGCAGGTTTATTTTGTGTAGGTGCGGATTTATCCGCACTGTGCGAATGAATTCGCACCTACAGTTGTTGAGCTTATTTTATACACGTTCCCTTAACTAAAATACGTTTTAAAGTTTTTAGCTTGCCGCAATATTCCAATAGCCCAGATGTAATTGCCTGCGACTTTCAACTTCAATAAGCACTAAGTCGCGTTGCTGTTGATCCAGTTGTTGCCACGCACAAATTTCGTCTAGTGTTCGAAAGCAACCTAAGCAAATATTTTGTTCGTTTAAACAACATCTTCTAACGCAAGGTGATGAAATGGTAGTCATTTTTTAATCCTAGAATAAAGTTAGAAATGATTTGCACAGTTAAGTAATTTTATAATTTGATCGAATTGATATTGTTGCTCCAGTCGATATAAAACTTCTGCAATATCAGCCGATGCGTGCTGAATTTGGTTAATCACAAGCTCCGTTTCTTCCATATCCAAACGTGAGGCAGCATCGTGAAGTTGTTGTCGTAAGTTAATCGGCAATTGCGCCAACATTTCAGGCGTAATTTCTTGCTTAGGCGACACTTGCACGTTAGGAATGTCTCGATAAATAAATTTAACCTTTAAACACGACATTAAGGTCGCAAACAATTCTGGCGCGTGAAAAGGCTTATGTAAAATGGCATCACAGCCAGCGGCAACAATTTTTTGATGTTCTTCCTCAAAAGCACTGGCGGTTAGTGCAATAATTTTAACCTGATCGCCGCCGGCTAATTGCCGAATTTTTTCAGTGGCTTCATAACCGTTCATCATCGGCATGTGCATATCCATCCAAATTAAATGCGGTTGCCATTCTTGAAACACGCTAATCGCTTCTGCGCCATTGCTTGCTTCACGAATTTGAAAACCGACTTCGGTGAGAATTTTAAACAACAATAAGCGATTATCGGCGTTGTCATCCACCACTAACAATCGCCAGACAGGTTGCTGTGGCGCAAGGCATTTAATGGGATTCCAATCTTCTTTAACGGTAATGTCATCGGTTTTGGCAATAAAAACGGGTAATTCAATTTCAAAAGTTGAACCGACTCCTAACACACTACTAACCGTAATTCGCCCTTCCATCAATTCCACTAACGATTTGGAAATCACCAATCCCAAGCCTGAGCCGTCTGAGTTAGCAGGATTTAATTGCACAAAGGGCTGAAACAAATCGCCCAACTTTTCTTTTTCAATACCCGCGCCGCTATCAACAATTTCAATATGCAGCATTATCATGCCATCAGTCGGCATGGCACGAAAATTCATCCGTAAAATAATTCCGCCTTCTTCGGTAAATTTAATCGCATTACTTAACAAATTAATCAGAATTTGCCGCAGTTTGCTGTTATCGGCTTTCACATATTGCGGAATATCTGGGGCAATTTCCAATCTGAAATTTAATTTTTTCTCCTGTGTGCGCAGGTGAATCATTTCATTCATTTCATCAAGCAGCTTGCGCAAATCAAAGGTTTGAATATTCAGTTCAAATCGTCCGGCTTCAATTTTGGAAATGTCCAATATATCGTTAATCATGCTGAGCAAATAAGCACCACTCCGATTAATAATCCCCAGCGTTTGTTTTTGCGTGGCAGTTGTGGTTTCGTCGCGACTCATTAATTCAGAAAAACCTAAAATCGCATTCAGTGGTGTACGCAATTCATGGCTCATGGTCGCGATAAACATGCTTTTGCTGGAATTAGCCGCTTCTGCAAGGATTTTTGCCCGTTCCAGCTCCTGAGTACGTCGCATCACCAGTTCTTCCAAATGTTCACGATAACGAGCTAATTCTGATTCAGATAATTCCCGCTCAGTCATTTCCTTGCGCAATTGGTTGTTAATACGGGCAAGTGCAAGATACGGTTGTTTGACGGCTGTGGTAAATAAACTCTTATAAATCAAATAAAAAGCGACAATTTTATATAAATGTCCAATCACATTATAAGAATCAAAAACACTTTTATAACCTGCAAAAATAGCTTCGCTGAACATGCACATCACAAACGCACTGATAAAATAAATCAGTTGTTGATTTTTGGTTTTTAGCATTCGTTGCCAATACGCTGCCATACTGAGACACAGCAAAAAAATAATAAAATACTCGCAATTTTTTTTAAACTCAGTCAAACCAATCCCTTCCTCAATCGTGATAGGAAGATACTGTGGAAAAAAAGTGACGCTGGAAAAAACCGCTATCGGAATCGCAAGATTCAGAGCTAACAAGCTGTTTTTTGTGAGATAAACACAGCGGCAATTGGGATAAACGTAAGCACTGGCTAAAAAAGTGATTGCCATATACAGGCGGGCGGCTGTCCAGTATTGGGTTGATTTAAGAGCTGAATTAGGGGTGATAAAGTCTGGCATTCCTGAATAACCAAAAGTGTGCATCAGGTCTAATAAGCCGATGCCGAAAAAAATCGCTCCTAAAAATAGGCTATGGCGATTTTTTGATTGTTCGTAGGCGTACCAGCCAATTCCGAAAATTGAAAACGAGACAACAATGCTAAAAAATTCGGCTATGTTGTGAAAAACCAGATAAGAGGAAACTTCCATCACCGAATAAAGCCGTTGCCGAAACAATTCGATGAGCAAAAAGGGCAGCAGGGCGGCTACAAAGACTCGAATAATGTATTTGAAAAGAAAAGATGAGTTAAGCATACGGGCTGTCCCTTTACATGAGTGGGTAAGTTTGCTTATTAACTTTCTTTCGCGGTAAGCAATGTAATGATTTGGTCAAATTGATAATGTTCTGCTAATTGCTGCAAACTCTCGGCAACATTGGGTGCAATGGCGTAAATGTCAGTAATCCATTTTTCACTTTCTTCAATATCCAGATTCACCGCCGCTTTGCGCAAATGTTGGCGTAATTCTTCAGGTATGGCTGCCAACATGTCTGGCGTTATTTCCATTTTAGCCGCGCTAGTGGTTGCAGGCTTTTCTTGATAAATAAACTTAACCCCTAAATATTTTGTCAGGGCAGCAAAAATTTCGGGGGCACGAAATGGTTTATGCAATACGGCTTCACAGCCTGCATTGATGATGTCGATGTGTTGTTCTTTAAACGCACTGGCAGTTAAAGCGATAATTTTAACGGCATTGCCATTGGGTAATTGCCGAATTCGGCGCGTGGCTTCATATCCGTCCATGACTGGCATTCGCATATCCATCCAAATTAAATCCGGTTGCCATTGTTGAAATTTATCAATGGCTTCTTGACCATTTTCAGCTTCCTGCACCGCAAATTCTACTTCTTTTAGCAACGTAGCAAGCAATAGGCGATTTTCAAAATTATCATCCACAATCAACAATCGTTTTACCGCCTGATTAGGTGCAAGTCCTTTCACGGGAGATGGATTATTTTCTGCGCTGACATGTTTGGCTTCTGCCATAGGCACGGGTAATGCAACGCGAAAAGTTGAACCCACTCCGAAAGTGCTGCTTACTTGAATAGAGCCTTGCATTAATTCGACCAATGCTTTGGAAATTGCCAGACCTAAACCTGTGCCTTGTATGTTTAAAGTATCCTGCGCCAACTGCACAAAAGGTTTAAAAAGCTCCTGTTGCTGATGCTGCGCAATTCCTGTGCCGCTATCTGCCACTTCTAATGTTAGTGTTAGCATTTCAGGCGTGTTTAAAGGATGTGAGCACGCTCTTAAAATTACCCCACCTTGCTGGGTGAATTTAATTGCATTGCCTAGCAAATTAATCAAAATTTGCCGTAATTTGCCGCTATCACTTTCAATGTAGCGCGGTATATCGGAGGCGATTTCTAGCCTAAAACTCAATTGTTTTTCGATTGCCCGCACTGTCACCATATCAGCAATTTCCTGCAATAGTTTGTGCAAGTCAAAAGCCTGAATATCCAGTTCAAAACGTCCGGCTTCAATTTTGGAAATATCCAGCACATCATTAATCATACTCAGCAAATGTGCGCCACTGCGATTGATGATGTTGAGCGTTTCTTTTTGTGCAGGAGAAATACTGCTATCGCGGCTCATTAATTCGGAAAAACCTAAAATTGCATTCAGCGGTGTGCGCAATTCATGGCTCATATTGGCTAAAAAAATGCTTTTGGCTTGATTGGCAGCTTCGGCTTGATCGCGAGATTTTTGCAGTTCTGCGGGACTGGGCAATTTTAATGCGCGTGGAATGACCCACCAAATGGCAAAAACGGTGGCAGTGGCAATAATAGCGGCAAGAGCTTTAACATAAGCATCTAGCCAATACACTGGAACCCAAATGGTGAGCAGGGACAGAAAATGCGTGCTAGCGCAGGTTAAAATAAAAGCGTTGAAAAAAGTTAAGTATAACCAGCGATATTGCAAATCTTTACGCTTCCAGACGAAATAGGCGATACCGATGGGATAAGTCGCATAAGCGAGCGTCATCACGGCATCCGAGATAACAGTGAGCCAAAGCAAAGATGAATTCCAGCCGAGACAATAGCCGTGCGGCATAAAATCTTTAAAATCAATCAGTGTTTGCATGATGAGATACCGACGCATAACTCGTGATATTCATATCTGGATTTTTTGAGATTCAGGTACTGATACGAGCAGTTATAGTGACGACTACCAATCTGTTGAGAGCAGCAGTCGTTGGAAAACTGAAAGATTGCAAGAATCGTGATTAAGGCAAATTTACAACCGCAGGAATTGCCCAGCTTGGGTCACGATGCTCAACAATCACGGTGGTGTAAACCCCGCCACGCACATTAAAAACAGCGCGAATCCGCATAAAACGTGGCGCGGTAACTTTCACCAAATCATCCAACATTTCATTAGTCACCGCTTCATGAAACGCGCCTTGATCACGAAATGCCCACATATACAGCTTTAACGCTTTCAACTCCACACACAATTCATTCGGCACATATTCAATATGAATCGTCGCAAAATCCGGCTGTCCCGTTTTTGGACAAAGGCAAGTAAATTCAGGCACATCAATGCGAATCGTGTAATCGCGTTGCGGTTGTGGGTTTGGAAAAGTTTCTAAATCTTTGCTTGGTTGCGTTGTCATAGTGGTTTAAATCTGTATTTAAGAATAAAAAAGTACAATATCACTCGAATATCGTGAATAATACGCGGTTCGATTGTTATCTACAGGCGTATTCTACCAGTTATGAAACTGGAAAAAATCAAACTTTCAGGGTTTAAATCCTTTGTTGACCAAACCACAATTCCGATTCACGGCAATTTGACCGCGATTGTCGGGCCTAATGGTTGTGGCAAATCCAATATTATTGACGCAGTGCGCTGGGTGATGGGCGAGAGTTCAGCCAAACATTTGCGCGGCGGCAATATGGCAGATGTGATTTTCAACGGCTCATCCACACGCAAACCGGTCAGCATGGCGACGGTCGAATTATTATTTGACAACAGCGAAGGCAAAGTCGGCGGTGAATATTCCCAATATGCAAAATTGGCGATTAAGCGGCAAGTCAGTCGCGACGGGTTATCGCTGTATTCGCTGAACGGCACGCGCTGTCGGCGCAAAGATATTACCGATTTATTTCTCGGCACGGGTTTAGGTTCACGCAGTTATGCGATTATTGAACAAGGCACGATTTCAAGAATGGTGGAAGCCAAGCCTGACGAATTGCGTGTGCATATTGAAGAAGCGGCGGGCATTTCCAAATACAAAGAGCGTCGTCACGAAACTGAATCGCGAATGAGCAACACCCGCGAGAATTTGGATAGATTGCAAGATTTGCGTGAGGAAGTTGGAACACAACTCAAAAATCTGCACAAGCAAGCGCAAAAAGCGGAAAAGTATGTTGAGTTAAAAAAACAGCAGCGGCAGATTAAACTGGAATTAATGGCGATGCGTTGGCAAGAACATCAGCGCGTGACTGAACAATTACAAAAACAATTGGAAACGGTTGCTAATGAACATAACCGATTGTTTTCTTTGCATAAAAACAGTGAAGAAAGTTTAGAAAACAAACGCGCTGAACAAAAAATGCAACAACAGCAGTTGGAAATCGTGCAGGCGCAGTATTATCAACTAGCCAATGAAGTCAGTCGCTTAGAACAAGCTCTGGCGCATCATCAGCAAAATCAACAACAAGCGGAACTAGAAATCCAACGTTTACAACAACACGCACAAACTGCTGCGAGTGAATACAGCCAAGAATTGGCGATATTAGAAGAGCTGAAACAAACGCAGGAAGAACTGGGCGAAAGTTTGGCAGAAGCGCAGGAACGTTTGGAGCTGGTGCAGGAAAATCAGCAACACGGACAGCAACAGCGCGGCGTGTGGCAACAACAGTGGGAACAGTATCTACAGCGTAATTCCAAGCAAAATCAACAAATTGAAGTGCAGCAAGCGAAAATTAATCAGCTTGAAGTGCATAATCGGCAGTTGTCACAGCGGTTGGAAAAATTGCAGCAACAGCGTGAGGAATTATCCGCCGCACAATCGCAGCTTGATTTAGAAGTTTTGGCAGAAACTCTGGCAGAGATTGAAGAACAGCGCGAAATTGTTTCGATTCAGCTGAGTCAAAGTCAGCAGCAGAATTTAGCGCAACGTCAGCAGTTGAAAAATCTGTATGAACAACTGCATGAATCACGCTCAACATTGCAAAATTTAAGCGGAAAAATTACTTCGCTGGAATTGTTGCAACAACACGCGATGGGAAAAGATAAAAAAAATTTAGCGGTTTGGTTGGAATCATTAGGACTTGCAAAGCAACCGCGCTTAGCGGAGTTTTTAAAGGTTGAAAACGGCTGGGAACTAGCGGTGGAAGTAGTTTTAACCGATTATTTGGAAGCGATTTGTTTAAGGACTGCCAGTCCTTTAAAGGACTGGCAGTCCTCTGATGCTGATAATATGGACGCTATTATCAAAAAGTTGTCAGACTTAAAAAATGAATCAGTGGTTTTGTTTGAAGCTGAGCCAGACCTTCCAGGTTTTAAAAACCTGGAAGGTCTTTCACTACCCCTTTTATTAGATAAAATCTCCACACCTTACGATTTAAGCACCTTATTAAGCGGCGTTTATTGTGCAGACAGCTTAGAAACTGCACGACAACAGTGCAAACAATTACAACCTCACGAATCCATTATAACGTTAGACGGCAGCAGGCTAGGACGCGACTGGCTGAAAACCTTTGCCAAAGCGGATAATCATAGCGGCGTGTTACAACGTGAGCAGCAATGCCGCGCTTTAAAACAGCAACGTGAGGAAGTTGAACTTAAAATCGGTGAGCTAGAAGAGCAAATAGAACTCTTAGAAGGCGAAGTGAAAACGCTGGATGTGCAGCGCGAACAATGGCAGCAACAAGATAAAAACCTCAGCACAGAATTTTCCAGCACTAATGCGCAATTCAGCGCGGCGCAAACGCGGATTGAACAACAAGCCAATCGTTTAAGCCACACGCTTAATGAAATAGCCGAAGTGCGTGAACATTTACAAGATAATGCACAAACAATTGCCGAAGCGCAGTTGTTAAAGCAGGACGCTGAAGAACAAAATGAGGATTTAGCCGCCCAAAAACTGAGCTTAGAAAACGCCAGCGGTGAATTGCAAAATCAACAATATCAGCTTGACCAAGCGGTGCATGAAGCACGACAACAGCTGTACAGTTTACAATCGCAACTGGAAGCCTCGCGTTCAACTGAAAAAGCCACGCAAAAACAATTAGAGCGATTGCATCAGCAACAACAGCAATCGGCACAACGTTTGCAAGAGTTGCAAAACCAGCAAGCCGCGCTTACGCCATTAGTCGATGAAATGCAGGTTTTAGAGCAGGCACAAGCGCAAAAACAAGCCGCAGAAGAAGCTTTAAAACAGCAGCGTTTGGGGTATCAAGAATTGGAGTTTGCCATCAATCAATTGGCTAAAACGGCGCAGCAAACGCAACAGGCTTTAGAGCAGCAAAAACAAAATCTGGATAAAATCCGCTTTGCGCAACAGGAAAATCAGGTGCACCAGCAAACGGTTGTTGAGCAGTTAGAAGGTCAGGTGAATGAAATTGCCGCCGTGTTAAAAAATCTATCGCCGCAAGCGAAAGAATCGGCATGGAAAATTCAACTTGATGATTTAACCCAAATGATTGAACGATTAGGGACGATTAATCTTACTGCGATTGAAGAATATAAAACGCAATTGGAACGCGCGAATTTTTTGGAAACGCAACATAAAGATTTAACAGACGCTTTAGCGACTTTAGAATTGGCGATTGCGAAAATTGACCGTGAAACTCGCCTGCGTTTTAAAGAAACATTTGATAAAATAAATACAGGGCTGCAAACTAAGTTTCCTAAACTTTTTGGAGGCGGTCAGGCTTATCTGGAACTCACAGAGCAAAATTTATTGGAATCGGGGGTGAATATTATCGCCAGACCACCCGGCAAAAAAAATAGCTCGATTCATTTGCTTTCAGGTGGCGAAAAAGCGTTAACCGCAGTCGCATTGGTCTTTTCCATTTTTGAACTCAACCCCGCGCCGTTTTGTTTGCTCGATGAAGTCGACGCACCTTTAGATGATGCAAACGTGGGACGGTTTTCAAAAATGGTGGCTGAAATGTCAGAAACGGTGCAGTTTTTGTTTATTTCACACAATAAAGTCACAATGGAAATTGCGGAACAACTCACAGGTGTAACCATGAAAGAACCCGGCGTGTCGAGGATGGTTGCTGTTAATATTGAAGATGCAGTGCAATTGGCAGAACACTAATGGATAAAGATATATTTAGAATAATAATATTTGCAATCGGCTTAGCCGTGATTATCGGGATGATTGCATGGAGCTATCTGAAACACGAAAAAGCTAAAGAAGATTATGGCGATTACGACAATATCTCTCCTGATTCAGAACGCGAACACAGTGAACTTGGTAGCGACGAAACTGAATATGATGATGAGTTAGACGATGAAGACCATCACTCTGGCTCTGAAGTAAACGCAGCGAATAGCGAAACCAATGCAACCGGCAGCGCACCACATCTTGCAGCAAAAAAATTGCAAATTATTCAATTCAGCATTGTGGCACAAGATGAAGATGGATTTAATGGCAAACAATTGTTTGAAGTGCTTGATGATGTTGGGCTTGAATATGGCAATTTGCAAATTTTTGAACGCTTAGATGCCCGCCGCTTAGTGGATTTTGGCGTTGCCAGCATGGTAAAGCCAGGGATTTTCCCCAGCACCAATTTAGCTGCGTTTTATTGTCCAGGCATTGTATTTTTTATGCAGCCTGGCAAATTAGATAATCCTGTCGTTGTCTTTGATGATTTTGTCAGAACTTTAAAATATGTAGCATCACAGCTTGACGGTGAAATGTGGGATCATCACAGAGAGCTATTAACCGAAGAAACCCTCGCACAAATTCGCCATTCTTTAAACAATTAATTGTTTATTCCCTGCTGTATTTCCCCTCTATTTCAATATTCACAGCCTAACAATCAATAAATTGTCTGGCTGTGAGTCTTTTAAAATTTGCCAAATTCTTTTCTATCCATGAAAAATAATAAATTACTTAGCCAATTTCACGCTTTACCTGAAGATGAACAAACGATTTTATTGGCTTTAGCTGTGGTTTTGATGCCAATTGGACAATCTGCATTTGCACAATTATTAAATCGTTCAGGCTGTGTTGAAAGCTCAATTGCAGGTAAAGTAGCCGCCCCTTTAAAGGCGCGATTAAGTAAAACTGAATTAGTGCAATTTGGCACGGATGGCTGGCGATGTAATGAAGAAATTGCTGAAGACTTAATGAAATTAGCAGTTAAAAAAGAATTCTTTTTTAATAAACTTGCCAATGAAATCATTAATTCTCCCAATCACTCATATATGATTCCTTACCGTTTAACTTTATTAAATGAGTTAAAACGTTTAAGGATTTTTTTATATCAAGGCAGAGTGGTTGAGTTTTCAAGTTCCCTCGATAAAATTAATGCCTCTTTTCCAGATCACACCAATAAAATATTTGATCGGTTATTTTTTAAAGAATTTGATCAAGAATGGTTTTCTTCATTAGATGATGGGATTCGCTTTGTTGCTTTAAGTTATTATTTATCACTGAATCAAGAAAAATTAGCGGACTGCTCTTTTCAATATGAATTATTGGAAAAATATTTTGCCGATTTTAATGATGAAAAAGTCCAACAAACCTTAATTGCTTATCGATTATTGCGTGGTAATTTTGAAAATGCGGAAGATTTTTTAAGTAAAAATGTTTCCATGCCAAATCTTAAGTTATTGGGGGCATTACGTTTTTTGCAAAATCGCAATCAAGAGTCCATTGAACATTACGAACGCTGCATTGTTGAGTTTAAAAAAGAAAGTCGCAAACGCAATATTGTTTTGAGTGGCTTATATGGGCAGTTTTATCATTTATCCTTATTAAAAAGTCGTTCAGCGGTTAATTTATCCGTATTAAAAAAACAGCTGGAAATAGCGATTAAAAATTCCTCCGATAATTTTTCTTATACCAATTTAATGCTGCTCGATACTTTAATGGTTTATCAAGCGCAAACCAGCATTGAAAAAACACATTTTTTATTGACTAAGCAAACCTCAAAAGTCAACGCGGCTTATGAACTTTTATTTCAAGCGTTGTTTTTATATTGGCTGGATAGTGTTGATTTAATGGTGAAAAAAGATAAAACCTTTTTAAGCCATTTAGCAGAGTATTCTAAAAAAGCCCATCAATTCGGTTATAAATGGTATGCGGTTGTCAGCTCATTATTATTGGATAGAGTTGGTTATGTTGATAAACAATGCTTGCAAATTGCCGCTTTTTATAAAGGCTCACCTTTAGGCGATATTATTGATTTATTGCCGCGTGTGGAATCTTGGGAACGGGCATTAAATGCGTTATCGCAATTAAATGCAGTGAAAAAAGATATGCCCGAATTGGTGAATAAAGAATCGCGTTTAATTTGGTTGTTTAGTTTAAATCACGATGAATTTGAATTAATGCCACGCGAACAAAAATTAGGGAAAAATGGACGTTGGACAAAAGGTAAAGCGATTGCTTTAAAACGCTTGAAAGAAGATTTATCCGATTTTGATTATCTGACCGAACAAGATAAAGAAATCTGTATGCGGATTGAAGTGGAAATGGAATATGAATATTACGGCTATCGTCCTAAAGAAGTGTATTTGGTCGGTGAAAAAGCGTTATTAGCCGCTGTTGGGCATCCGCATATTTATTGGGCGGAGCGTGATGATTTTGTGAATTCGATTGAAATAAAAATTGCGCATCCGCAATTATTGGTGACAGAACAAGGCGAAAGTTTGCATATTTCGTTGCAGCCACAAATCAGAAACGATGCAGGATTAGTGTTAGAGCGCACCGCAAATGATGGCATTTTGGTTTATCAAGTGAATAAACAGCATCAACAAGTGGCGGAAATTTTAGGCAGCAAAGGCTTAAGTGTGCCGAATAAAGCTCGCCAGCAAGTGCTTGATTCTATTGCTTCTATTGCATCTACTTTAACCGTGCAATCGGATATTGGCGGGCAATCAATGCTTGCCGAAACAGTGGAAGTGGATAGCCGTTTGCATATTCATTTGCAGCCAGTCAACGACGGATTGCAGATTGAAATTTTTGTGCAACCTTTTAATGATGCGGGGCCGATTTATAAACCGGGCGTGGGTGGTTCAACGGTTTTGGCTGAAGTTGAAGGCAAACAATTGCAAACCAGCCGCGATTTTAAATTGGAAAAAGATTATTTAGGGCAAGTGTTGGAATTATGCCCGCTGCTGTATGGCTCAAAAGAGTTGAATTGGATTATGGATGACCCTGAAATGGCGTTGGAAGCGTTGCTGCAATTGCAGGGTTTACCCGATTTTGTGGTGATGGAATGGCCAAAAGGCAAAAAAATCAAAATCAGTCAGGAAGTTACTTTATCGCAAACGCGCTTTTCGATTCGGAAAGAAAAAGATTGGTTTAGTGTGGAAGGCGATTTGACGATTGCCGAAAATCAAGTTGTGGAAATGCAAAATTTGCTGCAATTGCTGAAAAATTCGCGCGGACGTTTCTTAAAATTGGAAGATGGACAGATTATCGCCCTGACGCAAGAATTGCGAAATCGTTTGGATGATTTTGTAGGTTTAGGCGATGTGCATGGCGGCAAAGTCCGTTTTCATGCGTTAGCGGCGCAAGCGTTGGAAGAAATCACCGAAGGCATGGCGATTAAAGCTGAAAAGCAATGGCAAGAGCAGGTGAAACGTCTGTCAGAAATGTCTGAATTAGTGCCAGCACTGCCCTCTACCCTGCAAGGTGAGTTGCGTGACTACCAATTGGAAGGTTATCACTGGATGCGACGTTTAGCTTATTGGGGCGCGGGTGCGTGTTTGGCAGATGATATGGGCTTGGGAAAAACCGTGCAGGCTTTGGCATTGATTTTATCTCGCGCTAGTGAAGGGGCTACGCTGATTCTTGCCCCGACTTCGGTGTGTATGAATTGGCTGGATGAAAGTCAACGCTTTGCTCCGACTTTAAATGCGATGCAGTTTGGCAGCGGTGATAGACAACAAATGCTCGATAATGCCGGCGCGTTTGATTTAATCGTCTGTAGTTATGGGTTGCTGCAAAGTGAAGCCGAGCGGCTGGCGGAGAAAAAATGGCATACCTTGGTCGCTGATGAAGCGCAGGCGATTAAAAACGCGCTGACCAAACGCTCAAAAGCGGTGATGTCATTGCAGGCGGATTTCAAATTGATTACCACAGGCACGCCGATAGAAAATCATTTGGGTGAATTGTGGAATTTATTTAATTTTATTAATCCTGGTCTTTTAGGTTCGCTGCAAAAATTCAATACTAATTATGCGAATGCCATTGAAAACAATAAAGATCATGGCGTGCAGTTGCGCCTGAAAAAATTGCTGCGTCCGTTTATTTTGCGGCGTTTGAAAAGTGATGTGTTAACGGAATTGCCGGCTCGAACTGAAGTCACACTGCATATTGAATTGAGTGCAGAAGAGCGGGCGTTTTACGAAGCGTTGCGACGTGATGCGGTGCAAACCATGATGGATGTGAAAAATAATGTCGCTCCGTCTGGGCAACAGCATTTAAAAGTGCTGGCAGAAATTATGAAATTGCGCCGCGCGTGTTGTCATCCGCGTTTGGTGTTGGCGGAAAGTCCGTTAAGCAGCGCGAAATTGGAAGCGTTTGAAGAATTAGTGGAGGAGTTGATTTCCAATCGTCACAAAGCTTTGGTGTTTAGTCAGTTTGTGGGGCATTTGGAAGTGATTCGCGAATTATTAGATAAAAAGAAAATTCGGTATCAATATTTGGATGGTTCTACACCCGCACCTAAGCGTACTTTAGCGGTGAATGCGTTTCAAGCGGGCGATGGCGATTTGTTTTTGATTAGTTTGAAAGCGGGCGGTTCGGGTTTGAATTTAACAGCGGCGGATTATGTAATTCACATGGACCCTTGGTGGAATCCGGCGGTGGAAGATCAAGCGTCGGATAGGGCGCATCGGATGGGGCAAAAGCGTCCGGTGACGATTTATCGCTTAGTCGCGAAAGATACGATTGAGGATAAAATCATTGATTTACATCGGCATAAGCGTGATTTGGCGAATAATTTGCTGGAGGGTGGCGAGTTGAGCGGCAAAATGTCAGTGGATGAAATGTTGGCGTTGATTAAGGATTTTGATTAGTTTTGAGAGCGGATAAATAGGATGAGTTACGAAAAATTTTCTATTGAAAGTGTCGAAAAAGATTTTTCTGTAACTCGTTTTGAGGTGGATAACAGCGAGTATTATTTAGACCAGTTGGCGAAGATTTTGGGAATTTTTGCGGCGGATTTGGGTTTGCAGGATTAAGAGAAAAATTAGTAGAAATGTTTAAAACTCTCAATCATTTTTATGTTCAACGCCGGAAAATGCTTGGCAAGCGGCATCAATGGTGAAGTTTTGGCTGTTGTAAATTCCAGCAAATAGCGCGAAAGCCTCTGGATTTTCTTCGATTGTAGAAATTTTGTTAATTACTTTTTTTGCATTTTCAGCGTCTTGCAGTTGTTTGAGTTTGGTTTCAAATTCGCTGATGTATTGCGCGACAATGGCGGCGGGTAAGTTATCGGGAATATTGAGGGTAATTTGCATGGTGTTTCACCGAGCGTGATGTGTTGGGGTTTTAAGATGCTGTGTTTTAGCCTTTCTGATGCTGACTATTATAATGACGTAATCCGAACTGAAAAAATTGATATTTCCAGAAACTGGTTGTTTTTCGATAAGATACAGCCCTATAACAAACAAATAGAGAATAAAAATATGGCATTTATCGAATTTATTACGTTTATGATATTCGGCTGTTTGGGGCTTGGACATCTTATTCCTTCTAATCCCAATGGGCAAAACAACTCCATATTACAAAGCACTACAAGTAAAGTTATCGTTATTTTTTTTGCTGCGGCTGTTTTTTTTGGATGGAGTTATTATCAAAAGACAGAAGAACATTGGGATTTTGCGAAAAAAGTCGATACTCACGAAGCTTATTGCAAGTATGCAGAAAGTTATCATTATAGTTTTCATTTTGATGAGGCTGAATTAGTTTGTCATCCTCAAAACTCTGTTCCTGTTGCAACAACAGTTATTGAAGCCTCTGTTAAAATAGAAGATCCTAGAACTGTTCGAGTTGTTGAAGCGCAGCATGAGATAGAAGAACCTAGAACTGTTCAAGTTGTTGAAGTGCAGCATCCGATAGAAGAACCTACCTCTGCTTCAATTGTTGAAAAAGTACCTGCCAAAACATTCGCACCTAGTTTTAATTGTGCGAAAGCATCAATAAACTCTGAACTGTTAATTTGTTCTAATGAAGAATTGGCTAAAGCAGATGTTAATTTAGCGCGAATTTATAGATTTACTATGTCTAATACAATTTATAAAGAAACACTAAAAACAACTCAAAAAAACTGGTTAAAAAATATTCGAGATGTCTGTACTGATATAAAATGTATGCTTGATGTGTATAACACTCGTATTAATGAATTATCTAATTATCAAATTACAACATTAGATTCTGCACCTAGTTTTGATTGCACTAAAGCATCTACAAGTTCTGAATATTTGATTTGTTCTAATAAAGAACTAGCTTATATAGATGTTAAATTAGCGAAAGTTTATAAACTTTCTTTAGAAAATTCAATTAATAAAGAAGAAATTAAGAAAACACAAAAAAACTGGCTTAGAAATGTCCGTGATAGCTGTAGAGATGCAACATGTATGCTAGATGCTTATAACTCTCGAATCGACTATCTATCATCTTATTCTTCTAATTAAATTTATATGAAAAATATCAACCCGATAAGATGTGCTGAACGAAGGGAAGCGCATGCAATTACAAATCATTAAAAACAGTTTATTTTTGCCGCCAGCCAACAGCACAAATTAAAAAGGAAAATCATCATGCAAATCACAATCAACGTTCCTGATAATTTACCGCCATCTATCGTGCAGCAATATATCAACACAATTGAAGCGCAAATGCGTTTAATCGCTGAATTAACTGTCAATAAAATAGCCAATGAACCTAAAAAAACGCTCACAACAAAACAAGTAAGTTTTGAGCAACTCTTAAAAATTGCCAACGAATGCAGCGCATTACCTGTGCTTGATTCACGTTCAGCCGATGAAATATTAGGCTATGCCAACAACAACTAAACATCTCAACAAACCGCTATTGTTTAAGGGAAATGACTTTCCGCAAACCGATATTAAAATGTTCAAGAGTTAATCAAATGGACAAATCCCTAGGCACATTCATCAATCCCTTCACCGACTTCGGCTTTAAAAAACTATTTGGCAGCGAAGAAAGTAAACCTTTATTAATCAGCTTTTTAAATGATTTATTGCCGATTACCGATAAAATCATTTCCCTAGAATTTAAAAACATCGAAAAATTGGGAATGCTCGAAGAAGACCGCCGCGCTATTTTCGACATTTATTGCCGTGATGAAAAAAATCACGAATTTATTGTTGAATTACAACGCGCCAAACAAGAACATTTTCAAGACCGCGCTGCCTATTACTCCAGCTTTTTAATCCAAGACCAAGCCAAAAAAGGTAAATGGGATTTTGAACTAACTCCGATTTATTTCATCGGCATTTTAGATTTTTCCCTTGCCAGTTTTCCTGATAATAATTACCTGCATTTTGGACAAATCACCGATATTGTCAGCAAAGAAGTGATATTTAAAAAACTAAACTTTATTTATATCGAAATGGCGAAATTCAAAAAACAAGAATCCGAATTAGCCAATCATTTGGAATGGTGGCTATATTTCTTAAGGGAATTAGTCACTTTTGATGAAATCCCTAACGAATTTCAAGGCGATATTATTGAAGGTGCGTTTGAATTAGCAAAATTGGCAAACATGAGTTATGAAGACCGCCATGCGTATGAACTCAGCTTAAAATATTATCGGGATTTTATTAATGTTGTTGATACCGCAAAAAAAGATGCCAGAGAAGAGCGTGAAATAGAAATTGCTAAAACCATGCTAGAAGAAGGCTTTGATATTAAAATCATTGCAAAAATAACAGGCTTAACAGAAGCAATGATTTTGAGTCAACGCCATTAAAAACAGTTTATTTTTACTGCCAGCCAACAGCACAAATTAAAAAGGAAAATCATCATGCAAGCGATTAGACAAATCATCGAAACCCAAAAGCTTAAAACTCTTTGTAATATTCCCGACAATTTTAGTTCAGAAAAAGTTGAAATTATTATCTTCCCTGTATTTTCTGAAAAAACAAAAACAGCTCAATTCAATCCAGAACAGTTTTTTGGCATCAGTCACTTAAAAAATACTAAACAAATGCTTGCTGATATGCGCAATGAATGGGAAAGCTAAGGGATGAAAAACTACTTATTGGATACCAATATCCTGATTTACTATTTCAATGGCGAAATGGAAGACAACGTAAAAAGCAAAGTTTCGGAACTTATGCGCAAAAGTTTTCACATTTCAGTGATTTCAAAAATGGAGTTTTTAGGCTTTCCATTTAATCCACAAGAAAGAGAACAGGCAATCCAACTAATAGAATTTGCTGTGCTTAAGCCGTTGAATGATGACATTGTGCAAAGGGTGATTGATATTCGCCAACAAAAACGCATTAAATTACCTGATGCTATTATTGCCGCAACTGCGATGGAATATTCAAGCGTTTTAGTCACCCGCAATACGAAAGACTTTAACTCACTTAATTTGGAAACGTTTAATCCATTCGGTGATTAAAAAATAAGTTGTTAATCAAATGGATAGCATAGAAAATACCCGCGCTAAAATCAAAAAACTCATTCAAACTATCGCGCCACCTGCTGACGAAATCGAAAGCCAAATTATTACCGACACCGAACACGACCACTATCAAATTACGCAAGTCGGTTGGAAAAACAAACACCGCGTTTACGGCTGCATTCTGCATTTGGACATCAAAGACAATAAAATATGGATGCAGCACAACGGCACTGAAATTGACATTGCGCAGGAATTAATCCAAATGGGCATTTCTAAAGAACAGATTGTGTTAGGCTTTCAATCGCCGTACAAAAGACAATATTCTGAATTTGCGGTTGCGTAGCTTAAAAAGAAAAATCTTTTGTCTCCACAAACTCATAATTTTCAACATGGTCTCGCTAATCGAAATTACAGCTGAAATTTCTCAAGACGACCAGTCGTCTTAAAATTTTTTGTAAAAAAAATGCGTTTTCAAAATCGAAATTTAACGACTGCCAGCTCTTAAAGAACTGGCAGTCGTATCTGTTATTTCAACATTCCAGACGGTTGCGGAGTTAATTTCCAAATATCGTGATTGTAATCAGCAATCGTGCGATCTGAGGAAAACTTGCCGCTGTAGGCGCAATTTAAAATACTCATTTTGCTCCACCGCTCCTGATCGCGATACGCCTCTTCCACTTGCTGTTGCGCATCTATGTAACTGCGAAAATCTGCAATGGTCATCCAAGGGTCATTGGGACATTTTAACGAGTTAAAAATGTCGTTAAAAATCCCCGGTTCAAAATAATTAAAATGTCCGCATTCAAGTAAATTCATCACTTTTTGCAAATCACGATCTTGATTGATAATGTCAACGGGATTATACGAATGACGTTTTTCAACCACTTGCTGCTCGGTTAAGCCAAACAAAAAGAAATTTTCATCGCCCACTTCTTCGCGAATTTCAATATTTGCGCCGTCTAATGTGCCAATTGTCAACGCGCCATTCATCATTAATTTCATATTGCCTGTGCCAGAGGCTTCTTTGCCGGCGGTAGAAATTTGCTCAGATAAATCGGCAGCCGGACAGATTTTTTCCATTGCAGAGACGCGATAATCCGGTAAAAACAACAATGTTAATCGACCCGCCATATCGGGGTCAGAATTAATCACATGCGCCACATTGTTGATTAATTTAATAATTTTTTTCGCCATTGAATAACCGGGCGCGGCTTTGCCTCCAATCAACACACAACGCGCCACCCAATTTTCGGTATCACCTTGTTTAATCCGGTTATACAAATGCACAACGTGCAGAACATTCAGCAATTGCCGTTTGTATTCGTGAATACGTTTAACTTGCACATCAAATAAAGCATCCGCGCTCAGCGTGACATCAGGATAATAGTGTTTTTTATAGTCCACTAATTGTTGTTTCGATTGCTGTTTAATGTCGCGCCAGCGTTTTCTAAATGCCACATCATCCGCATAAGGCACTAATTTTTTTAATTCGCGTAAATCCGTAATCCAACCTTCGCCAATGGTTTCACTGATTAACGCTGCAAGCTTAGGATTACAAGCGGCAATCCAGCGGCGCGGCGTAACGCCATTGGTTTTGTTATTAAATTTTTGCGGCCAAAGTTGGTAAAAATCTTTAAACAAACCTTGTTGCAATAATTGCGAATGCAGTTGCGCTACGCCATTCACAGAAAAACTTCCCACAATTGCCAAATGCGCCATTCTAATTTGTTGCAATCCGCATTCTTCAATAATCGACATACGTTGCAAGCGGGCAATATCGCCTGGCCAATGCGCAGCCACTTCTGCCAAAAAGTGCGCATTGATTTCAAAAATAATTTCCACCAAACGCGGCAATAGTTTTTTAAACAGCGGCACTGGCCATTTTTCCAACGCTTCCGGCAATAAGGTGTGATTGGTATAAGCCATTGTGCTGCGCGTAATCGTCCACGCTTTTTGCCAACTTAAACCATGATTATCCAGCAACAGCCGCATCAATTCTGCAACCGCAATGCTCGGATGCGTGTCATTCAGTTGAAAGCAGCTTTTTTCCGCAAATAAACTAAAATCCTCGCCGTGTTGCCCAACCCAATGCCCTAAAATATCTTGCAAACTGGCGGAGGCTAAAAAATATTGCTGGCGCAGGCGTAATTCCTTGCCGTTTTCATTCGCATCATTTGGATAAAGCACCATAGTGATATGCTCTGCGGTGTTTTTTGCCGCCACTGAATCCGCGTAATCACCTTCATTAAATTCTTGTAAATCAAACTCTTCTGTTGCGGCGGCTTTCCACAAGCGCAAGGTATTAACCGTGCCGTTGTGATAACCGGGAATTGGCGTGTCGTAAGGTACGGCTAAAATATCGTTGGTATTAATCCAACAGACGCGGTGACTGCCGTTTTCATCGGTTTGTACTTCAGTATGTCCGCCAAATTTAATCCGTAGTGAATATTCTAAGCGTTTGATTTCCCAAATATTGCCATGCCGCAACCAGTGATCGGGCTTTTCCACTTGTTCACCATTCACAATCGATTGGGTGAACATGCCATATTCATAGCGCAAACCATAACCAATCACCGGCAATTGCAAGGTGGCGCAACTGTCAATAAAACACGCTGCCAACCGCCCTAAGCCGCCGTTACCTAAACCGGCATCAAACTCGCTATCAATCAATTCTTCAATTTCCAAACCTAAATCATACAAGGCTTCGCTAACGGCATCTGTGACACCTAAATTCAACATAGCATTGCTTAAGGTGCGTCCCATCAAAAATTCCATCGACAAATAAAACATTCGCCGACTTGCGTTATTTCTATAAGTGTCGTGGGTGATTTTCCAACGCTCCATTAATCTATCGCGCACCGCGAGCGATAAGGCTTCATTGGCATACAATGGAGAACGGCAAAATTCATCACGCCCTAACAGATTTACATAGTATTTTCTAAAGTCGAACAGAAAATCCTCTTTATTTTTGCCTAAGGGTGGCAATTGAAAAATAAGTGGATTAGGGCAGCTGGTGACAAATTTTTTCTGCGGCATGGTGTTGCACTCGGTGGTAAATTTAAAAAAGTATCGCTAACTTAACACGAGTCTATGAAAACTCAGTGACACAACCTATAAAAAATCATGTTATTGCTGATTTTGTAAGGCCTCGACTATCGAATCGTATTCTTCTGGCTTAGGCCGTTGTAAGAAAAAGCCCAATACTGCCAAGCCGCTAAAAATATAAAGCGTATTAAAATCATCACCTAAAACAAACATGATGAAACCTAAAATCCCCACGCTTTCCATCATCGCTTGCGCAACCACCACCGTGACTAAATAACGCTGCGCCGCGCTTTTATTGCCGGGCATGGTTTGATTTAAGCGCACTAAAATATAACGCAGCAGCGTGGTGAGCGGAAACGCCGTAATCGCAATCACATAAAACACGGTTCGGATAAAAATGCGTTGCTCCATGCTCAACGCTTGCTGAATTTGCGTACTAAATTGATGACAAACCAAAATATAAACGCCTTGCATCAGCACCATAAACGCAATAATCACCCACGCCACAGTAAAATCAGGTTTTGCAGAAGATTGATGGAAATTGTTAAACATGATGTTGTCCTTCTAAAAGCTGTTGTTTGTAAGTTTTTATCAAGGCAAGAAAAACTAAAAAATCGTATAAACTGTAAATCACAATGGGCGTTAAAAGATTGCGAGTACCGCCATAATCCAAAGCTAAACCTAAATAAACGCTGATAAAAAACGCGACAACGGCATATAACGGTGTGAGGGCGTGAATCATCCCAAAAATGACACTGCTCACCAACAGCCCTGCATTCATTCCCCATAAATGTTCCATCCACGATTGCAACACACCGCGAAATAACAACTCTTCACCCACGCCCGCAATGGCGGCAAGCACAAACAAATCTGCCCAATGATGCTGATGTAAACTCGGACACAAGGTTTCTAATAAAATTTTGCGGATGCTTTTTAGTGTTTCTAAATTGGATTGCTGACTGGCTAAAAACAATAAAAACAGCGGCAATGTACCAAATACGCCAAAAGCAATGGCGTGTTCAGAAAAATGAAAATAATCAAAAGGATTGATGTCTACCATCCAGCCAAAGCCCACAGCCACTAAAATCAATGACGCTTCAAAATAACAGGCGGTTTTAAAAAAGTTTTCTGTGGAGTCCATAAGTGATTTTTTTTTAAACAATAAGCAAGAGACGCATTCTAAACAAAATTGCGTAGAATAGGCAGTTTTTGACCGATAAAGAGAGTTGCAATGTTGTGTTTTGTGTATAAAAGTTTAAAAAAAGCGGAATTGTATTTGTATTTGGATAAAAAAGATGATTTTTCAGCCTTGCCGGAAGGATTATTGCAAACTGTGGGACATCTGGAATTTGTGATGGAATTGGAATTAACGCCTGAGCGTAAATTGGCGCGGGAAAAAAGTGAGAAAGTGCTGGAAAGTTTGCACGACAAAGGTTTTTTTATTCAATTGCCGCCTACGTTTGCGCCTGCGGGACAGTTGAAACATTAAGATTTTCAGTAGATAAACCACATCTAATTTGAGAAACGTAGTTTTTTGTTGAATCGTAGCGACGCAATATTTTGCGTCTCTACGCGTTTGCATAGCGTCTAACCATTTAAAAAACTATGTATTTCTGAATGGATGCGGTTTAAAGAAATTTTTATCACCCAAACCTTCCAAGTCTTTGAGATCTGGAGGGTTTTTATATCTGAAAACGTATGTTGTTAATCGCTGCAAATTTCTGAAATTTTCTGAATTTTTTTAAGACGACTGGTCGTCTTAAAAAATTTTCGTTATGTCTTTTTATACAGTTCTCCATCAAGCATTTGATATTTTTGCAACGCCGGTTTAGTCATAATGGCATTTCTCAATTGGTTATTGCTTACAGAGTTTGCTTTATGAGGCTAATTTGTGACATAAAGCGCATTATTAACGCAATCGCTGAACAGCAAATTTAAAATCAATCACTTAGTAATGTATATAAATCAACTTAGACAAGTTTATTCTTAAAATCGCTGAGGTCACGACTGGCAGTCCTTTAAGGCATAGTTATCTACACATCTTTAGTTTAAAAAGTGTTTATATATCAATTGGATATTGAAATATGTAGGTTGGGTTAGCTGCTTTTTTCGTCAGAAAAAAGAGCGTAACCCAACAAAGTGCGTCTATTTTAACGCTGAATGTTGGGTTACGCTTATCTCGCTTCGCTCAATAATGCTAACCCAACCTACAAAAAATTCTTTATTATCAATGCTTTTGTTATAAAAACCATCAAACTATCTTGTGTAGATACTTATGCCTTTAAGGACTGCCAGTCGTAAAGTTGCAGCACAATCCTTAAGCAATCACTCATCACAAAACATTTTTTACTCAGGTAATTTTTTAATGCCAAACAAAAACTCACAAATACTTATTGTTGACGACAATCTTGAAAACATCCGAGTATTAGGAACAGTGCTAAGACAACTTAAATGTCGAATCGCCGTTGCACAAAATGGTGCACAAGCCTTAAGAGCCGTTGAAGAACAAATCCCTGATCTGATTTTATTAGATGTGATGATGCCAGATATGGACGGTTTTGAAGTGTGTGAAACGCTAAAAGCCAATCCTAAAACCCAAGACATTGAAATCGTCTTTGTCACCGCCGCCGTCAATCAAACCGATGAACTGAAAGGATTGTCACTCGGCGCAGTTGATTACATCCATAAACCGTTTGCCATTCCCCTTGTGCAGGCAAAAGTTGCCCTGCATTTAGAACGCGCCCGCAACAAAAAAGAATTGCGCTTGAAAAATGCCGCCCTAGAAGAAAATGCCAAGCTGCGCGAAGATATTGAGCGCATGACGCGCCATGATTTAAAAAATCCACTCAACGCCTTAATGGGCTACCCGCAATTGCTGTTGCTTGATGATAATCTCAATGCAGAACAGCGCGATTATTTAGAACAAATGCTCAGAGCAGGCAATGAAATGCTCAATATCATTAATAATTCTTTAGATTTATTTAAAATGGAAACCGGACGCTATCAATACCGTCCTAACACGCTTGATATGGTGACACTGATCCAAGAAATTAGCCGCGATTTACGCATGTTGCTGCAAGAACATCAAACCCATATTAACATTCAGGTCGAAAATCAGGATGACCCTGAAAATCAAAGTTTTCTAATACTGGCTGAACAAAGCCTTTGTTATTCTCTGTTTGCCAATTTAATCCGCAACGCCATTGAAGCCTCTTCACTCAATGACACCATTGCAGTGGTGATGCGATATGACAATAATGATGCGGTTATTAGCATCACCAACTCCGGCACTGTGCCAGAATCAATCCGCAACACTTTTTTTGCCAAATACAGCACCGCAGGAAAACCGCATGGCACAGGTCTTGGCACTTATTCCGCAAAACTGATGACCGAAACGCAAAACGGTAGTATTAAAATGAGCACCGACAGTGAAAAAACCTGTCTTACCGTGCGTTTACCTGCTTCTTAAATCAAGATAAAAACCAGCTGCTTTGCGAAAAAGATTGTGAAAGTATTCGATTTTTGGCTCAAAAATCACAACTTTTGACTCCAGCGATATATATAAATCTACGCAACAATATTTTTCCTTCGCGTATTTTTGTGTAAAAAATCAAATCACATAGTCTAACGCCACAAACCTAACACTATGAAAAATTTACTGTTTATCTTATGGCTGGGTTGTTTATTGAGCATCAGCCCGTTAGTTTATGCTGAGACTAAAACCTTAATCGTAGGCAGCGAGCAAGATTACCCACCTTTTGCGCTAGGCTCAACCGATGCCACAGCAAGTGGTTTTACAGTTGAATTGTGGAAAGCGGTTGCAACAGAAAGCCAATTAAAGTTTAAGCTGCGGGTGCTGCCTTTTCACGATTTGTTGCGCGAGTTTAAAGCCGGAAAAATGGATGTAGTGCTTAATTTGGCGCAATCAGAAGATCGTCGCCAGTTTGCAGACTTCACTGTGCCACATGTGGTTGTGAATGGTGCAATCTTTATGCGAAATGATGAGAACGATATTTATTTTGAACGCGAATTAAACGACAAAAAAATTATTGTGCTGAATGCAGATTTAGCGCAAGACTATGCTATTTCAAAAGGCTGGAAAAAACAGCTGCTTCCAGTGGATAACGCAGAAGCAGGTTTTCAATTGTTAGCGTCCGGGCGATATGATGCCATGCTGCTGAGTAAATTGGCAGGTCAGCAAACGCTGGAAAAACTCCATATCAACTCCATTAAAATGCTACCTATCAAGCTAGGTTTTAAGCAAAAGTTCTCCTTTGCAGTGCGCAAAGGGGATGCTGAATTGTTGGAAACAATCAACGAAAGCTTGGCAATCACCAAAACTAATGGCACATACGACAAGCTGTATGAAAAATGGTTTGCCATTTATGAAGACCGCACTTTCCCGCGCGAGTTCATTCCATATTTTATTGTTATCGTCATCGTTTTTCTGTTGAGTATTTGCATTTTGCTCTATCGGCGTAGTTTAGAACGTCAGCAAGCCGCAGAACTGTTACGCAAAAGTGAAATTCGTTTTAGTAACACCTTTGAATACGCCCCGATTGGAATTGCCAATATTTCCTTATCTGGAGACTTTTTGGCGGTTAATCAAACTTATTGCAATATCGTAGCCTACAGTCGCTCAGAATTGTTGAGTATGAACATTATGGATGTGACTCGTGATGAAGACAAAGAGCCTCATGCTCAATTATTCAACAAAATCGCGAGTGCAAAAATTGAAGGCATTTATTTAGAAAAGCAATTGCTGCGTAAAAATCACAGTAGGGTGTGGATTAGTTTATCAGTTAGCTTAAGTCGTCATCGCGACGGCTCACCGGATTATCTGATTGCAACCATTGAAGATATTTCGGTGCGAAAAAAAATCCAAGCCGAAATTATTCAAGCGCAAAATCAATTGCAATCCACCTTAAATGCGATTCCTGATTTGTTATTTGAACTCGATTTACAAGGACGCTATTACGACTACCACGCGCAACGTAGTGAGCTGCTTGCCGTGCCGGCTGAGTTTTTTTTGGGCAAAACCAGTGCAGAAATATTACCCGCCGATGTTGCAGAAGTGATTCACAGTGCGTTGGAAGAAGCGCATCAACAAGGCTGGTCAATTGGCAAACAATATCAATTAAAACTTGCAGCTGGGCTGCATTGGTTTGAGTTGTCGGTTGCGATTAAAGATGAAAATAATGCCGCAAAGCCGCACTTTATTATGTTGGCGCGTGATATTACTGAGCGCAAACAAGTGGAGCAGGATTTACAACAAGCACAGTTAGAGCTACGCGAAGCACAGCGACTAGCGCAAATGGGCAGTTGGCATTGGAATGTGGTTGAAAACACGCTCAAATGGTCTGACGAACTTTATAGCATCTTTGAATGGGATAAAAATGTGCCGCTGCCCTCTTACGAAGAGCACTTCAGCGTTTATACCCCTGAAAGCCAAAAGCTGCTCCATGCGACTGTTACCCATACTTTGCAGACTGGCGAATCGTATGAAGTGGATTTGCAAAAAGCCAGTAACAAAGGCACTGTGCGCTGGGTGGCATCAAGAGGCGAGGCTTTAAAAAATGCCCAAGGCAAAATCATTGTGTTGCGCGGCACTCTGCAAGATATTACTGAGCGCAAGCTGATGGAAGAGCGTTTGCGTACTTTATCCGTTGCCGTTGAACAAAGCCCCGCCTCTGTTGTGATTGCCGATTTAGATGCAAACTTGCTTTATGTAAACCCTAAGTTTACGCAAATTTCAGGCTACAGTTATGAAGAATCAATAGGCGAAAATCCGCGCATGTTGAAATCCGGTTTAACCTCAAACGAAGTTTATGAGCAATTATGGAGCTCAATCACACAGGGCAAAACTTGGAATGGTGAACTCGCTAATCGCCGGAAAAATGGCGAAATTTATTGGGAAGATGTGTATATTTCACCAGTCAAAAACCTAGCTGGCGTTACCACGCACTATGTAGGTATCAAACTGGATATTAGTGAACGCAAACTCATGGAAGAATCGCTAAAACGCTCGGAGTCAAAATTCCATGCTCTGTATGACTCAACCAGCGACGCAGTAATGTTGTTAGATCATAATGGTTTTTTTGAATGCAACCAAGCTGCCTTAAAAATGTTTGGCTACCCCGTTATCAACGAACAATGTCCTCTCCACCCTGCTGAGCTATCACCGCCTGAACAACCTTGCGGCACTAACTCTTTAATCCTAGCTAACAAAATCATTGCGTTAGCCAAAGAAAAAGGCAGTCAGCATTTTGAATGGCAGCATAAACGCCTCAATACAGGCGACGTTTTTCCTGCCGAAGTGTTACTCAACACCATAATGTTAAATGGCAAACTTATTCTGCAAGCAACCGTGCGAGATATTACTGAGCGCAAACAAATGGAAGAAAAATTGCGCACCAGCCAAGATTTGCTCAAAACAGCACAAAAAGCGGCGGGAATGTATAACTATGTCACTGATTTAAAAACAGGAATTCTCACAAACAACGTTGAACTGAATCAAATTTATGGCATAGACGACGACTTCCCTCATACTATAGAAAGCTTTCAGCGCATTATTCACCCCGATGATGTACCTTATTTTCAAATTGCCATGCAAAATGAAGATAAATTTGTTTCCACAGAATACAGAACCATTAGCCCTATTGATGGACAAATTCACTGGATAGCCGCATGGGGTGTTAATGTCTATGACAATCAAGGCAACCCCACCCAGCAAGTCGGTATGATTCAAGATATTACTGAACGTAAACGCATAGAACAACAAATCCGCGATAGTGAAGCCTTTACTATCAGCATTTTAAACTCGCTCACCTCACATATTGCCGTATTAGACTCAGCAGGCATTATTGTTGCGGTCAACAAAGCCTGGCAACAATTTGCTGAGGCAAACAATTTGGCAGCCTCTAAAAACTACACCATAGGTCACAGCTATTTTGAAGCCTGTCAAAATGCCCTTAATCAAGGAGATCTTGAAGATGCCGTCAAAGTTCAATACGGCATTATGTCGGTGCTAGAAGAAACTCGCGATAGTTTTCATTTGGAATATCCTTGTCATTCGCCAACGGAAGAACGCTGGTTTTATATGACAGTTTCGCCCTTGCGCGGCGCAAAACAAGGCGTGGTTGTTAGCCATGAAAACATTACCCAACGTAAACTTGTAGAAATCGAATTAAATCAAGCCAAAGAAATGGCAATTGCCGCAAACAGCGCGAAAAGTGAATTTATTGCGAATATGAGCCACGAAATTCGCACGCCCATGAACGCCATCTTAGGTTTTAGCTCCATTTTGGCAGACTTAATCACCGACACAGTGCAGCGACATTATTTAGATGCCATTGCAACCAGCGGCAAAACCTTGCTGCAATTGATTAACGACGTGTTGGATTTATCAAAAATTGAAGCCGGCAAATTAGCTCTGCATTATCAATGCGTGAAAATAAACGATCTTTTTGACGATGTTGAAATTGTGTTTGCGCAAAAAATCGCCGAAAAAAGCATCAATTTTAATATTGCAATGCCGGAAAGTACGGTGAAATATTTGCTGTTAGATGAAACTCGTTTGCGACAAGTCTTGTTAAATATTATTGGTAACGCGGTTAAATTTACCGACAAAGGCTTTATTCACGTTTCTGTCGCGCTTTTACCCACTCTCTCACGCCAGCATGTTAATTTAATTATCAAAGTCATAGATAGCGGCATGGGGATTGCTCAAGACCAACTGAGCGAAATTTTTTCAGCGTTCACCCAACAAAAACAACAAAGTTTGCGTTACGGCGGCACAGGCTTAGGTTTAACGATCTGTAAACGTCTGCTGGAAATGATGAATGGCAAAATCAGCGTCGATAGCACAGTCGATCAGGGCAGCTGTTTTACTATTGAATTACCGAACCTTAAAATTTGCGATTCAAAATGTTCAATCGAACATAAACCGCAAATAGAAGCGATGAAACACATCAACTTTAAGCCAGCCTCCTTGTTAATTGTTGATGATAGTGACATTAATCGCTTAGTTCTAAAAACGTATTTAGAAGAATATAAAATGCTGATGATTTTTGAAGCAAGCAGCGGTGAACAAACACTAGAACTGATTCAAAAACATGCCATTGATTTAATTTTTATGGATAGACGAATGCCCGGCGAAGATGGCGATATTATTTGCGAGAAAATTAGAGCGTTGCCAAATTATGCTGATGTGCCGATTATTATGGTCAGTGCGTCCGTATTCAACTTAGAAAAACAGCGTCCAGTTTTTTATAACCTGCAAGTCAATAAACCGATTGATAAATCACAATTGCTCAAAGCCATGCAGTCTTTTTTGCCTACGGACGATGCTGTTTTATTAAAAGCAGATGCTGCAATAACAGCTCGCACAGAAACCAAGCTCGATTCAGAAAAAGCACGGGAGCTGCATCAATTATTAAGCCAGCGTTATCAAGCAGATATTACACAGCTGAAAAATTCCGGTGCATTTGAAATAGATAGATTGATTGAAGTAGCTGAACAATTGCTGGAAATTGCAGATCAATATCATTGGCACGCCTTGTCTGCGTGGGCAAGCAACTTAAAAAACCAAGCAGAATTGTTTGATTTAACCAAGTTATCACAAACGTTGGAAGATTTTGAGAAAGTGCTTAACCATCTGCAAGAATAAGTAAATTCGGATGTGACGCAGTGTAAAAATATCGACAAACGTTCAAAATATTTCGGTAGAGACGCGATTAATCGCGTTTCTGCGCAGCGAAAAAAATCCACATTTTAAAAAACTTATCTTTTAAAGATAAACATCCGGCAATAAACTGCAAAAATTTCTAAGACGACCGGTCGTTTTTTTAAATTTTTTAAGACGACTGGTCGTTTTCTAAATTTCAAAACATTGCAACAAAACGACAACGAAAAACAGAATCGGGTATAATTTTTCCCATTTTTACAGTTACTCGCAGCCTGTCTTTTGAACATCCAACACACAAAAGTATCCGTCATTGCCCCTGCACGATTGCACATGGGCTTCATAGATTTAAGCGGTTCATTAGGTCGCCATTTTGGTAGCATTGGCGTTGCGCTGAATGAAATCAGCACCCGCTTAACCCTTTCCGCATCTTCAACACTCTGTTTTAGTGGCTTGCCGTCCGCCCGCGCTGAAAAATGTTTACAGCGTTTATGCACGGCTTTAAATATTTCCAACGATTTGCATATTCATTTAGAAAGCTTGATTCCTGAGCATGTCGGCTTAGGCTCAGGCACACAAATGACATTGGCAATGGGCAGTGCCTTAAATGCCTTTTACCAGTTAAATTTAAGCGTGCGCGATATTGCCCAACTCGGTGAACGCGGGGTACGTTCTGGCATTGGCATTGGCGTGTTTGAGCAAGGCGGCTTAGTGGTGGACGGTGGGCGCGGTGAATTAACCAAAACGCCGCCGATTGTTTCGCATTTAGATATTCCCGCAGAATGGCGATTTATTTTGGTATTCGATCAGCGTGGACAAGGTTTGCATGGCGAACAAGAAATCAGCGCGTTTAAAAAACTCCCGCCTTTTCCACACACGGAGGCAGCGCGGTTGTGTTATTTATTATTGATGCAAGGTTTACCAGCGGTTGCTGAAGCTAATTTAACGCAATTTGGCGATGTCATCACGCAACTGCAACGCTCAGTTGGCGAACATTTTGCCGCCGCACAAGGGGGCGTTTTCACCAGCAATGAAGTCGCGGAAGTGATGGATTGGTTGCAACAGCAAGGCGCAGTTGCGATTGGACAAACTTCATGGGGGCCGACAGGATTTTGTGCGGTCGCCAATGCAGAAATAGCACAGGCTTTGGTTGCCGATTTAGAGAAGAATTTTGCCCATTTTCAAAACGTGTCGTTTAAAGTGGTCAGTGTGCGCAATAGCGGCGGGCAAGTCAGTTAAAAAACACGCACTGCGAATTATCCAAAAACTCGCAGTGCTAAAATTTATTATTTTTCATACAGTTGCCAAACACCGTTTAAGCCTAATCCACTGTCGCGCCAGCCTAAAACGGTTTTCTGATCTTTGCGATAAATCTCAGGACACGGTTTATCCGTATCAACTCCTGCTTCAATATCTGCAACCCATGCTTCCCAAGCCTGAATGTTGTCAGGCGCAAAACGCGGGTCTGTCATTCTTCCTAATGCGTAAAGGGTTTCAGGCTCAATCCGTCCTTTCACTTTGATTGCCCCTAATCGCCGCACCACCAAACTTTCTCGCGCTGCTGTTTCTTTGGCAAAATCGCCTGCAATAATAATTTCCGTATTAAAAACCCGCGTTAAACTTTCAATCCGTGATGCTAAATTGAGCGGATCACCCAAAATCGCGAATTTTTTTATCCCGTCTTTGGGCCCTAAATTGCCTTTCACCACATCGCCTGCGGTAATCCCAATCCCCGCATTAATAATGGTGCTGATTTTATCAATCACATCAGGGGTTAAGACTTCCTTATATCGCGCCGCTACGGAAGAAAAAAAGTTTTTTTGTAATAACGCTAATTCCACAGCCCCTAACAACGCATTTTTATACGCCGCTTGTTCTTCGCCTTCTTCATATTCCCAGTAATAACAGACCATATCACCGACATAAGCTTCTAAAATACCGTTGTATTTATCTTGCAGAACAATCGAAGTTGCGCCTAAGTAATCATTCATTAAACCCATCACCAGCTCAGGTTTTTTGAGCAATCCCGTCACGGTGGTGTAACCTGCTAAATCACTCATTAACACCACAGCTTTGCAGTGTTTATTGATAAAAACTTCAGATCTTTCTAACGGCATTAATACGTCAAGCACTTGTTGCGGCACATATTCAAACAATAAATCCCCTTGCCGAAAACCAGATAACAGATGTACTGCTACCATTTGGATTGCGCCGACAACATAAGCAATCATCACCGCAGCAACTGGCCAAAGCTGGGTCAGAGGACTCACAAAGCACAGCGTGAGCATCAGTCCCAACAGTAACAAAGCCCCAAGCCATAATAAGCCTTGCGAAAAATAAGCCCCTAGCAATACACTCAAAATCGCGGCGCAAATAAACAAGGTAATGCGAGCAAGTTGGGGAGGTGTACGCGGAAAGTCTTGATTTAATAGCGTTTCTATCTCATCGACAATATATTGCGCACCCGGTGTCACTAAGCGAGGGCCAAATAAAGCCGTTGTCATGGGAGTCACCATAATATCGCTGGATTCATTCGGCGAGGAGGTTTGTAAAATCACAACTTTGTTTTTTAACAACGCCGCCGCTTTATTTGCCACCGCGTCATCACAAGAAGCTAATTGGCTTAATGGCAAAACCAATTGTTCGCTGCTCATATTGACTGTGTAAATCGGTTTACTCAAACGGATGCGCCGACAACGTTTATTGTTATCACACAACTCGTCCGTGCGATTTTTTGCATACAATGCAGGAATTTTTTCAGGAGCCAATAAACTGGCTAATTGAAAAACCGCGTGATCTTCACTCATATCCAGCCAGCGGGCAATCGGTGTCGATTTCGTCACCAAACGATCACTCGCCACTAAGCCCGATTGAGGAATAGCCTCAGCAGCATCCCAGTCATACAGCAAAAAGTCTGGAAAATTATTATGGCTATTCAAATAAGGGGCAATTCTAAAACGACTGATCGCAGCTTTATTCATTTTTAACGGCGCGTTGCCAGCCTCACTGTTGCTAAGCTGGCAAGAATTATTTTTGCCGTTGCTCACGCTGCATTTTGGCTCTGACCAACGCGCTTGCCCATCATGCTCCAAACATACCGCATAAGGCATTCGCCCTTCTATTTCTTTAGAAACCTGCGCATCTAAATAAACCGCTTTTGCCCCTTGTGAAATTAAGTGCTCAACCGCTCTTGCAAACAGCGGCAAAGACTGCATTCGTGACACCCGAAAAGGCACATCATCATCAAGCACCACAATGCCAGTATACTTCCAGCTGTGCCGCTGCTGATAAACCACAGCGGAATCGTGCAACCAATAATCAATTCGTGTGCCTAATGCGTAGTCAGTCAATATTCCGGCTAAACTGGCAAGCACCATAAAAAAGAGTAGGTTTTTTTTATGGGCAAAAGGTCTAGGGCGCATATTTTAAGCATGGGTATCTACACATCTTGAAATTATAAAGTTGTTGTATATCAATATATTGATATGTAGGCTGGGTTAGCTGCTTTTTTCGATAGAAAAAAGAGCATAACCCAGCAGCGGGTGTTTTAAAACGCTGAATGCTGGGTTACGATTATTTCGCTGTCGCCCAACCATCTAACCCAGCCTACAAATAATTCTTTATTATCAATAAGTTTTAATAACATTGATGTTAAAAACTTGTGTAGATACTTATGATGTTTTAAGCAGAGCTAAAAAGAATATTTCATGGTTAAGTCTTGTTTGGCATTCACTTGTTTGACAACGCCTTCGACACAAGCAACTAAATCTGTGTTTTGACTATTCACATTCAAATCTTTAATAATGCCTGCACTACTAATCGTCCAACTCATATTCAGCGCGTCAGAAACATTGTATAAGTTTTTGCATAACTCAATTTCAGGTTTCATGCTTTGAATAATCTCCTCTTTCGTCAAAAGAGTCATCGGTTTCAAACTGCGCATTTTCATTGAAGTAGTGACTTCAGGAGAACGCTTTACAGCTTTTAATTTAGTGCTAGCAATCGCACAAAAAAAGCTGCTTTTTTCGCCCTCAGCAGTATCACAACTCAATTTATTGCCTTTCCACTTGTCGCAATCTTTCAAACCTTGTGGTTTAATCCAAGGTGCTTTTGTGCTTGTCACCTCCACACTGACTGGGTTTGCTGATTTATTTTGACAAATTAATTGAAAACTTTCGCCTGCAATAGGATCAAACTTTAGCCACATCCGACTGCCTGATGGCAACTCTACGGTCGCCCCCAGTTTTAATCTTGATGTTTCAACACAATTATTATTGGTTACGTTTGCACCGACACTTCCTTCTTTGACCAACGTTGCCTGTCCGCATTCGGTCTGTGCCACAGACGCTGGATTATTCACAGGATTAACTGCCATTACTGGATTAGCTGCTAAGCTACTGAGCAACACACCAGCACTCCACACTGATAAAGCTCTGGTTTTATTAGACATCATCATTCCCCTAAAAATAAATATTACCGAGACAAGATGAAAGTTTTTAAACTTCCATCATTTTTTTACATCATAACAGCAAATACCCTGATAAATAAGCGTTTTTCTAATAAAAGAAATAGGGATTTTTTCAGAACTATCTCCAAAAAAAACAGCAAAAAACTTGCTTGTTATTCACAAATTTATCAGATGGTCGAAACGAAGCGCGTCATTCATAAACAACTCCGTCACTGTTTCAGCCAATCTTCAAAGAGAATGCGATAAAACGCTTTAACAAATCCCCAGCCGCTTCAACAACCTAAAAAAATTCCCTCTATCCAAACCAAAATCTTGCGCCGTTTTTGCCTTGTTATGATTATTTTCCGCAAGTTTTCGCTCAATTAATTGTCTGGAAAAATCATCCACCTGCTGTTTAAAACTGATATTTTCTAACGCCACAGGTTTTGCTTCATTGCTGATAGGAATCGCTGGCACATGATTTTCCGCACTTATATCCAAATGCTGCAAAGAAATCGTCACCACCCGTTTTTCGCGCCCTTCCAGCTTCACTGCTTTCAACGCCGCCCGACTCAATAAATGCTCCAATTCGCGAATATTTCCCGGCCATTGATAATTTAATAACGCCTGCTTTGCATCCACATCGAGCCGCAAACCTTGCACAGCCAAACGCTGTTTATTTTTTTCCAAAAACAATCCCGCCAACAACAACGCATCTTTGCCGCGCTCACGCAGTGGCGGAACATGAATCGGATAAACCGCGAGCCGATGATATAAATCCGCGCGAAAACTGCCCTCCGCCAAACCTTTTTGCAAATCGCGATTAGTCGCAGCCAGCACCCGAATATTCACTTTGATATAACGGTCACTGCCGATGCGTTGAATTTCGCCGTTTTGCAGCGTGCGTAGAATTTTCGCTTGTAACAGCAACGGTAAATCCCCAATTTCATCCAGAAAAATCGTGCCGTGATTGGCAAGCTCAAACTTCCCAACTCTATCGCTAATCGCGCCCGAAAACGCACCTTTGGAATGTCCAAATAATTCACTTTCGGCAATCTGGTCAGGCAGGGCGGCGCAGTTGACATAAATCATCGCTCGTTCTGCGCGTTGCGATTTGGCGTGAATTTGCTGCGCCACCAATTCTTTACCCACGCCGGTTTCGCCTAAAATCAGCACCGCTAAATCCGACTGCGCCACCACCGCGATTTCATTTTGCAAAGTTTGCATCGCCGCACTGTTGCCAACCATTTCCAGAGGATTATTTTCTGCCAACAAACTTTGCCGCACTTGTTTCACCTGCGTTTCCAACGACACAATCAGGTTGGCGGCTTTCACGGTGGCTTCGGTCAAGGCAATAAAAGTCTGTAATGCTTGCGGATTGATGCTGTCAAACGTGCCAGGGGTGAGCGCGTCAAAGGTCAAAACGCCCCATGCCTGATTGTCAATGTACAACGTCACGCCGATGCAATCGTGCACATGCAGTTGTTTATCGCTGTTTTCAATCAAACCATCATAAGGGTCGGGCAGTTCGGAATCCGCCGGAAAACGGGTGATGCCTGTAGTTGCCAAAATCGTCGCCAAGCGCGGTTGCTCCGACAGCAAAAAGCGTCGTCCCAGCGTATCTTCACTCAAGCCATTAATCGCCAGCGGCACTAAATAATGCTGTTCCAATTTCAACAACGCACAAGCATCCGAGGGGAAAAAACGCATCAAACTTTGCAACAAATTTTGATAGCGTTGCTCGGCGGGCAGTTGCCGCGATAAATCGCTGACGATGGAAATAAAGCTGGTACAAAATAAATCAGTGGTCATAACGACATCGTGGTTGTTAATTTGACAGCATTATAACCGTTGTTAATAAAACAATGTTTTTTATCAAAGCCAGATGCGACAAGGGTTTTCACGCTGGCATAGCGAATGCACTCATAGAAATGAAATCATTTTTTTAAATCCCCCAGCCCCCTTTTCAAAGGGGGAACTCCCTCCTTTAGAAAAGGAGGGTTGGGGAGGATTTGAACAATATAAAACTCAATCTTTAACCAACTGAAATATATTTACATTTAGGAGATTCAACTCATGTTTTGTTATCAATGCGAACAAACCACCCGCTCAGAAACAGGTGACGGCTGTGCTACAGCAAAAGGCGTATGCGGTAAAGATTCCACCACCGCCGATTTGCAGGATTTGCTGGTTTTCGCGATTAAAGGCATTGCGCAATATGCAAAGCGGGCGCGGGCGTTAGGCAAAACCGACAAAGAAGCGGACGGTTTTATTCTGTATGGCTTGTTCACCACGCTGACGAATGTCAATTTTAATGCCGGACGTTTTGTGACGTTAATTCAGGAAGCCGTGCAACATCGTGAGCGCGTAAAAGGGTTATATGAATCCGCTGCACAAGCGCAAGGTTTAACACCAGACGTTTTATCCGCTGCGGCAACTTTCACTCCAGCCACTTCGCAAGCGGAATTGTTGTTGCAAGCCAAATGGGATGCTATAGATAAAGATGCGGCAACGGTCGGTGATGATATTGTCGGCTTGCGGGCGATGATGCTTTACGGCATCAAAGGTTTGGCGGCTTACGCGCATCATGCTCATGCTTTGGGTTATGAAGATGAAGAAATTTATGCGCGATTGGAATCAGCTTTGGATTTGCTAGCGAGTGATCCAACTGACGCAGGCGTGTTGCTGAATGGCAATCTGGAAGTCGGGGCGATTAATTTAAAAGTGATGGAATTGTTGGATGCGGCGAACACGGGACGCTTCGGACAGCAAACCCCAGGCAGTGCGCGGATTTCGCATGTAAAAGGCAAAGCGATTTTAATCAGCGGGCATGATTTGGAAGATTTGTCGTTGTTGTTGGAACAGACTAAAGACAAAGGCATCAATATTTATACGCATGGTGAAATGTTGCCAGCGCACGCCTACCCCAAACTGCGCGAATATCCGCATTTAATCGGCAATTACGGTGGCGCGTGGCAGAATCAACATATTGATTTTGCGAATTTTCCAGGCGCGATTGTGATGACTTCCAATTGTTTGATTGAACCTGCCGCTGCTTATCGGCAACGGATTTTCACCTCAGGGCCGGTGGGCTGGCAAGGTGTGCGTCATGTTGCGAATGGCGATTTTACTCCGGTGATTCAAGCGGCTTTGGCGTTGCCAGGTTTTCAGGAAGATGAGGCAGAAAAATCATTAACCGTTGGTTTTGGACATCACGCGGTATTGGGTGTGGCGGATAAAGTGATAGATGCGGTGAAAACTGGCGCGATTAAACATTTCTTCCTGATTGGCGGCTGTGACGGCGCAGCTCCGGGCAGAAATTATTACACCGATTTAGCAGAAATGACTCCGCCGGATACCGTTGTGATGACGTTAGGTTGCGGCAAATATCGTTTTCACGAACATGATTTTGGCAATATCGGCGGCATTCCACGCTTGCTGGATATTGGACAATGTAACGATGCCTATTCTGCGGTGAAAATTGCCAGCGCGTTGGCAGGTGCATTTGAGTGTGGCGTGAATGATTTACCGCTCTCGCTGATGATTTCCTGGTTTGAACAAAAAGCGGTGGCGGTATTGTTGAGTTTATTATCGCTCGGTATTCGCGGCATTCATTTAGGGCCGACTTTACCTGCGTTTTTAACCCCGAATTTGTTAGCAATTCTGGTCGAAAAATTTGATATTAGACCGAATGGCGAACCTGCTAACGATTTAGCTATGGCGTTAAAACAAGCGGCGTAATTTTCAGCCGAGACCTGACAGGTTTTTAAAACCTGTCAGGTCTTTTTTTAATAGGAAAATCGATGAGTTATCAGATTACTCTCACCACCCGCGACGATAAGCAAATTGAATTCCCTTGTGAAGCCGAGCAAACCGTACAGGACGCAGCCGAAGCCGCCGGATTTTTTCTGCCCGCATTATGCAAAGCCGGCAGTTGTGGTTCTTGCTTAGGTCGCTGCACCGATGGCGACTATCGTTTGGGAAGTTACAGCCCGTCGTTATTACCCGAAAATCCAAAACTGCATGGCGATGTATTGTTGTGCCGCACTTATCCTGACAGCGATTTGCAACTGCTCGCGCCTTACAATGCCGCGCAAATTCAATCTAGTTTGAAACTGCCGCGCGATGCTGAAATTGTGAAACTGGAATTGATTGCTGAGCGCACGATGTTATTGGTGTTGCAGCTCTGCGCCGATGCTGAACTGGGCATTGCGTTTGAATTTGAGCCAGGGCAATTTGTAGAACTAGAAGTGCCTGAACTGAATTTGAAACGTGCTTATTCGCTCGCCAACACGCCCAATTGGGATGGCAAATTAGAATTTTTAATTCGTTTGCAACCGCAAGGACTGTTTTCGACGTTCTTGCAGGAAACAGCACAAGTCGGGCAGATTTTGACAGTGGAAGGCCCATCGGGAAGTTTTGGGATTTTGGAACAAAGTTTAAATCCGCGTTGTTTTGTGGCTGGCGGCACGGGGCTTGCGCCGTTTTTGTCCATTTTGCAACGCATGGCAGAATGGGGCGAAGATCATCCGATTCATTTGTTTTTGGGCATGAATAATGAGCGGGAAATTTTTTATCAAGCGGAATTAACTGCGTTGATGAGTGCGATTCCGCAATTGCGGGTGGAAATTTGTGTTTGGCAGCCTTCAGAGAGTTGGACGGGATTTTCAGGTACGCCAGCCGATGCGTTGAAAGCGTATTTGGCAAAAACGGTGGTTTTGCCGGATGTATTTTTGTGTGGCCCTCCGCTGTTGGTGGCGGCGGCAACGCAAACTGCGCTGGCTGCGGGGGTGAGTGCGGAGCGGATATTTGTGGAGAATTTTGCGTAAATTTTCTTGTTTTAAAAATTCTGATAGGGGGCACATTACAGCAAAAGATGCGCTTCCTTACGTCAACATTGCATCCTATAAGTTGGTGGGGCTTATCGTGTTGGACTAAAACAAGTAATGACTTCTTTAGGCTTATCACTCAAAATATCCCTATTACTTAAACCAACAGATTGATTACTTTTTTCGACATTATGAACAACCCATTTTTAACTGAAGTTTATCAAAAGCTTGATTTGCGAAACGGATGTTTGCTGTCGGCTTGTGCTTTGCCAGAAGATAAAAAAACTAAAGAAGAGTGGCTAAATAAAGGCGATTGGTTAGAGCTTGCCCAAAAAATTGGTGCAAAAAAAGTATTTTTTGTCAGAGACGAACCGCTCATTGTTTTTTATCAATTCAATCAATTTCCAGATGAAGATGACTTGAAAGATGTGGTGCGTAAGGTTTGGTGTATGTCGCGTCCACAGATGTTATTCGTTGCTTTGCCGGAACAATTACAGGTTTATGATTTAACTAAGCGTCCTTTAGACGAAAATAAAAATTTACTCGAACCGATTAAAAAAGTTGAATACATTACTCAAATTTTGGAAGTATTGCAGGAATATCATCGGGAACAATTAGAATCAGGTTATTTACCGCATTTAGAAAAACACTTTGGCAAAAGAAATAAAAAACAAGAATCTCAACGCGCCGATAAACAATTAATTAATGATTTAAAATCGGTTAGAGAAGAATTAACAGATAGAAATTTAAATCAAAAATACGCCCATGCTTTAATTAGTAGAGTCATTTTTGTCCGTTATTTAGAAGACAGGGGGATTTTATTAAATACTTATTTTGAACAGGTTGCAGGAAACAATCAAAATTGGCAAAGCTTATTATTACAAGATTTGGAAAAACCTTATTTTAACCCTAAAAATAAAGAGTATTATTTTTATAAAGTTTTAAAAAATAAAGAATTCACTTATGCGTTGTTTATTAAATTAGCTTATGATTTTAACGGCGATTTATTTCCTCAAGACCAAGATGAGCAAGCGCATGTTGAGCAAAAGCATCTTGATTTGTTGCGTGATTTTTTATTAGGTAATGTAGGAAAACAGGAAAATATATTTTTTTGGTTGTATGATTTTGAAATAGTGCCGATTGAATTAATCAGCAATATTTATGAAGAGTTTTATAGCACAACTCAATCCGATGACAAAAAAGGTACGGGGTCACATTACACCCCTAGCGTTTTAGCAGAATTTGTACTTTCGGAAGTTTTAAAGTCTGACAAATTAAATGATAATCCAATTGTTCTTGATCCCGCTTGCGGTTCAGGTATTTTTTTAGTTGAAGCATTTCGCCGCATTGTTCGCTTTAATATTCTAAAGAAGCACAGAGAATTGACAGCTTCTGAGTTAAGAAAAATTTTAGAAAATCAAATTAGAGGCATTGAAATTAATAAAAATGCTATTGAAATTACCGCATTTAGTTTGTATTTAGCTTTGTTGCATTATCAAAATCCGCCTGATATTTTAGCGCAGATTAAAATGGTTGAGCCAAGTGATAAACCATTACCCCATCTTATTTATAATGAATCAAAAAAGGAGGAATTAGATTATTACAATATTTTATTTAATTGCAATGCGTTTGCGTTAATAGATTCAGAACGTCAATATCTAACGGAAAAATTAGAAAATAAGAAACGCTTTAAAGGACGGGCTGAAGTTGAGAAATTGCTTAAATTTAAAGAAATATTACCTATAGAATCTAATTCAATTGATGTTATTATCGGAAATCCACCTTGGAGCAGTAAAAATGATATTGAGGTGCAATGGTGCAATAACTTCAATTGGTATATTGGAGATTGCGAATTATCTCAAGCTTTTATTTGTCGAAGTTTAAGTTTATTAAAACAGCAGACAGGAGAAGTGGGCTTTCTTGTTTCAGCAGGTGTTTTTTTTAAACGCGATGATAATAATACTTTATTTAGAACAAGATGGCTAACTGAATCTACTATTAAAAAGGTTGTAAATTTTTCTCATGTAAGGGATATATTTTTTAATGGTGCTATTTCTCCTTTTAGTTTTGTGCATTATCAAAATAAAGCTGCAACTTACTCCCATAGAGTTCAACATTTGTCTGCGAAAAAATTAGAATTTATTGAAAATAACCAAGCCGTTGTTCTTTATAATTCTGATATTCGTCAAATTAAGCAATATGACTTAAATAATAACGAGCAGTTATGGAAAATTTATTGGTGGGGCGGTCATCGTGATGCTTCGTTAATTAATATTTTAAAATTGGAAAAACCGTTATTAAACTTTGCAGATCAAGATGAAGACAAAAATATTTTGATAGGTCAAGGTTTTTCAAAAGGAAAAATTAAGGAAGCAAGTAGATTACAAAAATATCTATTTTTAGATATTCCACCACGTTCTAATATATTTAAAAGATATGGGGATATAGTCAGTGGATTTATAAAACCACCTAACTATGTTCATAGATTTAATACAGAAAATAATTTTTTATATGAGGAAGGTTGGCGGTTATTAGTTAAAAGAGGAGTAACCGCAACAAAAAATGGTCAGATAATTATATCTCGCTTGGAAAGTAAATCGTATTGTTTTAGCTCAAGTGTTCATGGTGTCAGATTAAATAATCTTGATGATTGGATACAAAAAGTAATTCTTGGTATATTTTGGAGTTCATTAGCAAGATATTATCTTTTTACTACTTCTGTATCGTGGGGAATGTGGCATCACGAAATATATTTTTCTGATTTTAAAAGTCTTCCTATTCGCTTACCAACAGATAATAATTTAAAAGAAAAAATCGTTTCTATTGTTGATGAATTAAGGAGTTGGAAGAGCACATTATTAAACGATGATGATAAAATTAAAAAACTCGAAGACCAATTAGATAAAGCTATTTTTGAACTGTATGAACTCAGCGAAGCAGAACAAGATTTAGTTTTAGATATGTGCGAAACAGGCTTAGAATTTTTTTATCAAGCGAATAAAAGTAATGCTGTTCAAAAAGTAGATAAAAATCATCCAGAAAAACAGCAAGGCTTTATTCGTGATTTACCGCAAAATCGGGATAACGAAAAAGGCTTAGAAGGCTATCTATATGCCTTTCTTGATTTTTGGAATGATGAACTTGAACCCGAAGGTGAATTTAATTGGCGAATTATTAATCCACCTAATAATCCCATGTTAGCAGTTATTTTCACGACACAAAATAACGGCGAACCGTTACCTGAATTGCAAAATGATTTAATGGCAGAATGGAAATCTGTATTAGAACGTTGCGGTAAAGCCTCAAAAAAAGAAATCAGTCGTGATATTTATATTCAAGGCATGGTTCGGTCTGTGAGTGATACGGAAATCATTATTATTAAACGTAATGAACGCCGATTATGGACACGCACAGCCGCGCGTGAAGATGCAGAAGCAACATTAGCACAGTCATTTAAATTACAAGAGCAAGTAAATGATATTAACTAAACGGCGCACATTATTAGACAGAGTCGCTCAAAGTTTAACTTTATTGGAAAGTGAAAAAGGACATGAACGAATATCGGCTGAGTTTAATAATAACGAAGATACAAGAAAAATTGAAAATAGAATAAATCGTGCTTTTCTGTTTTGTTTAAAAGATTATTTTCCTGAAAAACGCTATCGTATTTTTCAAGAATTACCAAGACAGCCAGAAAATGATACTCAATATGATAAATCAGAAGATGTAAGACCAGATTTAACTATTATTCAATTGGCAGATGATAACTCACCTGATGGCGGTATAGACTTTCATATCGAATGTAAAAGATTAGGTTCTCCAACAAGTTCTAAATGGAAATATAATGAAAAATATGTAGAAAATGGTATTTTTCGATTTATAAGCGACAGGTTTTATTATGGTGTTGATAGAGAAAATGGTGCAATGGTCGGCTATATTGAAGATATGGAGTTCGATGATATTTTTAAGGAAGTTAATCAAACCATTGATAGGCATCTGAAAATTGAAAGTTTAGTAAAAACAACTAATTGGCGAGAAAATTCAACTACGAAACTACACCATAAATTTGAACGACCTTTTAAAAAATCCCCCTTTACATTGCATCATTTTTGGGTGGATTTAAGAGGCTGTTATCCTCGCAGTCAAAAGTCCGCATGAAATAAAATCCGTGAAAACGCTACAAAACAAAACCACCCTTGGGGAAGCTTAAGGGCGGTTTTTTGTGTGATAAAATCTTTAGTCAAAATTTACAAAGGACAGAATGATGACCATCGCCTTACCATTCAACGAAGTTTTAGAGGTTATTGAGACCCTGTCGCTCGATGAACAAGAAACGCTTTTAACTATTGTGCAACGCAGATTTGCCGAGCGCAGTCGTCAAAAGCTATTAGCGGATGTGCAATCAGCACGAGAAGAGTTTAATCAGGGGGATTGCCAACCAACTTCTGTTGATGATTTGCAAACAACGTTGCGGCGGTTGCGGAAATAATCTACAACCTTAACTCTTCTGACCTTGAATAGTTTTAATAATATTCGTGGTGGAATGCCCTTCTTCAAACGACAAAACCTTCACATCGCCACCATTTTTCAACACACATTCATGCCCTGCAATGCTGGTAATATCGGCATAATCACCGCCTTTTACCAAAATATCGGGAATCAGCTGCTCAATCACTTCGCGCGGCGTGTCTTCTGCAAACGGCATCACCCAATCCACGCATTCCAACGCGGCTAACATTTCCATCCGATACGCCAAATTGTTAATCGGACGCTCTTCACCTTTCAAACGTTTCACAGACTCATCGGTATTGACCAAAATCACCAATCTATCGCCCAACTCTTTGGCTTGTTGCAAATAACGAATATGCCCCGGATGCAAAATATCAAAACAGCCATTGGTGAGCACAATTTTTTCGCCTTCACTTTTTGCATGTTGCATTGCGGCAAAAATTTCTGCCAACGTGCCAACGCCTTTATGCGGTGCACGTTGATGATGCAGTTCATGGCTAAATTCTTCTGGTGTCACAGTTGCTGTGCCCATTTTGCTCACCACAATGCCCGCCGCCACATTTGCCAACGCTGTTGCGTCAGGTAAGCTTTTCTTTGCAGCTAAACTCGCTCCTAAAACTGAAATCACGGTATCGCCCGCGCCTGTCACATCAAAAACTTGTTTTGCATGTGTCGGCAAATGCAAAGGCGGCGTATTTTTCACCAATAACGTCATGCCATGTTCGCCGCGCGTGATTAACAACGCTTCCAGCTCCAGATTTTCTAATAAAATCATCCCTTTGCTGACAATTTCGTTTTCGTCTTTGCATTTGCCGACCACCACTTCAAATTCATTCAAATTCGGCGTGATAATCGTTGCGCCTTTGTATTTAGTAAAATCACGTCCTTTTGGATCAACTAATACAGGCTTGCGCATTTTTTTCGCCAACGCAATAAAATTGCCGACATCTTCTAATGTGCCTTTGCCATAATCGGACAAAATCACTAATTGCGCCTGTTCTAATTCTGCGTGATAACGATGCAACAGGTTTTCACTATCCAAATGATGAAAACCATCTTCAAAATCTAAGCGGATTAATTGCTGATTTCGACTCATTACCCGCAATTTCGTTACCGTTGGGTGAGTTTCTAAGGCTTCAAACACACATAACACGCCTGCGTTTTGCAGTAATTGGCTTAATGATTGGGCAGGCTCATCTTTGCCAACAAAGCCAATCAGAGAAACTTTCGCGCCTAATGCGGCAATATTTAATGCCACATTGCCCGCACCTCCCGCACGTTCTTCAATGTCTTTGACATGCACAACAGGCACAGGGGCTTCGGGGGAAATTCGCGAAGTCGAACCGTGCCAATAGCGATCTAGCATTAAATCGCCAACCACAAGGACACGCGCGGAACAATAATCAGGTAATTGCATAGCTTTACAGGCAGTTAAATCAATAAAAATGGTATTATAGCGTTTTATCAATGCAAAAAACTTAACAGATGAAAGTCACTATTTTTCATAATCCACGTTGCAGCAAATCGCGGGAAACCTTGCAACTGTTGCAGGCGCAAGGCATAGAGCCTGAAATTGTTGAATATTTGAAAAAACCGCCTTCGTTTGCGCAATTAGATGAAATCTTGATCAAGTTAAATTTGCAGCCGCGCCAGTTGATGCGGGTGAAAGAAGCTGAATATGCAGAACTTGGATTAAAAGATGAAACGTTATCGCGCGAAGCGTTGATTAACAGCATGATTCATAACCCAAAACTGATAGAGCGTCCGATTGTATTAGCCAATGATAAAGCGGCAATTGGCAGACCGCCGGAAGCAGTTTTAAACATTTTGACGGCGTGAGTATGGAACGCTGGATAGTTTATGCGTTTGCGTCGATGTTTTTTGCAGGCTTTACCTCGGTGATTGCTAAACAAGGCTTAGCTGGAATTTCTGCGGAGTTAGGACTGAGCCTGCGCACTGTTTTTGTTTTTTGCTTTGTGTTGCTGTTTGCAGCGGCTGTTGTGCCTGTGGCAGAAATCAGTTCTTTGCAAAAAACTAACTTTATTTGGCTGGGAGTTTCTGGCGCAACCACTGCACTGTCGTGGGTGTTTTATTACAAAGCCTTAAAAATAGGCGATGTGGCAACGGTGGCACTGATTGATAAAGGTAGCGTGGTGATTGCCATGCTGCTGGCGTGGTTGATTCTGAAAGAAACCATCACGCCACGCTTGATAATGGGGGCAAGTTTTATTGTGGCTGGATTGTTTATTATTGCAAAAAAATAATCCCACCTTCCCCCTAAATTTTGAACTTTACTTTTTTTAAACATGACAAAAATCCTGATTATTTATTACAGCCGTTATGGTAATACTGAAAAAATGGCGAATCATATTGCACGCGGCGTAGAATCTGTCGCTGGAGCAGAAGCGGTTGTTAGAACTGTGCCTGAAATTTCGACAGTGTGCGAAAAAGTAGCCGACACAATTCCAGAAAAAGGTGCACCTTATGCCACAATAGATGATTTAAAGGAATGCGCTGGTTTAGCGTTAGGTAGTCCAACCCATTTTGGCAATATGGCTGCTGCATTAAAATACTTTATTGATAGCAGCTCCAGCGTTTGGTTTTCTGGCGGATTAAACGGCAAACCTGCGGCAGTTTTTACTTCAACCGGAAGTATGCACTCAGGACATGAAAGCACTTTGTTGTCCATGATGCTGCCTTTAATGCACCAAGGTATGTTGCTAATGAGTGTGCCTAGCACTGAAATTGCGTTAAGAGAAACAAGCAGCGGTGGCACGCCTTACGGTGCAAGTCATTTATCGAATGGCAGCCCTGATTTAACCGAACATGAAAAAGAAATCTGTCAGGCACTCGGTGCAAGACTCGCTGAAACAGCTATTAAATTATCGAAACTGTAATGAAAACAGTCTATTATCATTATGCAGCATTAGTTGGATATTTTGGTTTGTTTGGGCTGCTAATGTTATGGAATACCATTCTTGCTCCTTCGCGGCATTTTCCGGTGGCAATGGTGTTATTGTGTTTAGTCACGCCTCTATTATTGCCACTCAGAGGTTTGCTCAATGCCCATTTAAAAACCTGTGCGTGGGCAGCCTATGTGAGTTTGATTTATTTTGTGCACGGCACAATTGAAGCTTACAGCAATGCCGATGAGCGATTATTAGCGAGTTTAGAAGTATTTTTTAGTTTATTACTGTTTTTTGGAGCGACTTTTTATGTGCGCTTTACCGGTCGAGCACAAAAATTATGAGCATACAATTTCCATTGCAGTTTGAATTTCAGGCGAATAAAGGCTTTGATAGCTTTTACCCTGGCTCTTACTCTGAAATTATTACCGAACTGCATGAGTTGATTTCAGGAGAAGGCGAGCGACAAATTTTTCTGTATGGCGATAAAGGGTACGGCAAAAGCCACTTGCTGCAAGCCAGCTGCCAACTTGCGCACCAAAAAGGCATTAATCCATTTTATTATCCTTTCAACAAACGCAAACTGCCGACTTTAGATATGTTTGACGGTTTAGAGCAAGTTAAATTGGTTTGTTTTGATGATATAGACGAAATTGCCGGCTTGCTGGATTGGGAACAAGCGTTTTTAAATTTTTTTGAACAACACTTAGAAAAGAATCACAAAATAGTTTTAACCGCACAAATTCATCCAGACGATATAGACATCAAACTGCCAGACTTAAAACGGCATTTATTAAACGGCTTAACTTTAAAGCTAAAACCGTTAGCGGATGAAGAAAGTGTTTCCGCACTGATTTGCAAAGCTAGTCACATGGGCTTAACCATTACCCCGAAAGTCGGGCATTTTTTGCTCAGTCATTACGCCAGCGATTTGCCTTCTCTATGGATTTTATTAGGGCAATTGGATAAAGCCACTTTATCAGCACAACGAAAATTGACCATTCCTTTTTTAAAGCAAATTTTAGAACAGTAGTCGCAAATAACATCGCATTCATCGTTTTATTTGCGAAAACATAGTCACCTTAGTATTTATTATGCGCATTCTTTTTCTGCATCAAAACTTCCCCGGACAATTCAAACATTTAGCCCCGACGTTAGCCGCTGACCCTAAGAATAAAGTGGTGGCATTTACCATGCAAAAAAATGCTCCCACACAATGGCAAGGCGTAAAACTGATTAGCTATTACCCAGCACGAAGCTCTACGCCTAACATTCATCCTTGGGTCAGTGATTTTGAAACCAAAGCCATTCGCGGTGAAGCTTTGTTTTATGCCGCCTCTAAGCTAAAAAAATCAGGTTTCACTCCCGATGTGATTATTGCGCATCCCGGTTGGGGCGAAAGTTTATTTGTAAAAGATGTTTGGCCAACTGCGAAATTAGGGATTTATAGCGAGTTTTTTTATCATTCTAAAGGGGCTGATGTTGGTTTTGATCCTGAGTTCTCTACACCAGAGCTAGGTGATGTCTGTCGTTTACGCTTAAAAAACACTAATAATCTGCTGCATTTTGAAATCGCTGATGCAGGTATTTCCCCAACACATTGGCAAGCAAGTACCTTTCCTGCTTCATTTCGAGAAAAAATCACCGTTATCCACGATGGCATTGATACCGATGCGATTGCACCAAACTCTGCTGTTCAATTAACGTTGAATACCGCAAACGGCGCATTATCCCTAAGTCGCGACGATGAAGTGATTACTTTCGTCAGCCGAAATTTAGAACCCTATCGCGGCTATCATATTTTTATGCGAGCATTGCCAGAGCTGTTGCGTCGTCGTCCGAATGCGCGGGTGTTGATTGTCGGTGGAGATGATGTAAGTTATGGGGCGCGTCCGCCAAAAGATCAAACGTGGAAAAATATTTTCTTAAATGAAGTACAAAGCCAATTAGATTTAAGTCGGGTGCATTTTTTAGGACACATTTCTTATCCCCATTTTATTTCGATGCTGCAATTATCGCGCGTGCATATTTATTTAACTTATCCTTTTGTATTGAGTTGGAGCTTGCTTGAATCCATGAGTGTGGGCTGTAGCATTGTAGCAAGTGATACGCAACCACTGCGTGAGGCCATTGTTCACAACGAAACCGGCAGATTAGTGAATTTTTTTGACGGCAAAGCGATGTGTGATGAAGTCTGTCGTTTGCTAGATGCACCTGATGAACGTTCTCGCTTAGGTGAAAATGCCCGCACGTTTGCACGCGCCAACTACGACCTAAAAACCATCTGCTTACCGCGACAACTCGCATGGGTTAAAAATCTGGCATAATAAACCTCATTAATTAAAAGGCAAATGAAGCCATTGCAGATTGTAGCGATACAATATTCCGCACTAGACTATTTACTAACAGCTGATTTGACGGCATACTAGATTTTGCTTCTTTTATTCAATCGCAATGGACAAATCAGTGATACATTCAGCACCGTTTTAAGTGTTGAAAATCATCATTACTTAGTCCATTAATCCTTAAAAAACTAAGCATAACAATCTAAAAAACGATAGTCGCAAATGCTAAAAAACACTCTCTAAACACAATAACTCTTTACTTTTGATCACAGCACACGGGTTACCATTATGAAAATTACTATTTACGGTTCTGGCTATGTAGGCTTAGTCACAGGAACATGTCTTGCAGAAGTCGGCAATGATGTTGTCTGCATGGATATTGATCAGAAAAAAATCGACAATCTTAATCAAGGGATTATTCCTATTTATGAACCCGGCTTAGAAGGAATGATTAAGGAAAATCAAAGCGAGGGACGCTTAAAATTTACCACGAATATTGAAGATGCCGTAAAACACGGTTTATTTCAATTTATTGCAGTAGGCACGCCACCCGATGAAGACGGTTCTGCGGATTTGCAATATGTGCTCGCTGTTGCCAATGCCATTGCGCAACATATTGATGGCTACAAAGTGGTGATTAATAAATCCACCGTGCCTGTCGGAACAGCAGATAAAGTCAAAGCAACCATTCAAAACAGCTTACAAGCACAAAATAAAGTGGTTGAATTTGACGTGGTTTCCAATCCTGAGTTTTTAAAAGAAGGCTCTGCCTTAGCCGACTTTATGAAACCAGATCGGATCATTGTTGGCTCTGATAATCCAAGAACCACTGAATTATTAAAAGCCTTATACAGTCCATTTAATAGAAATCACGACCGCATTATCGCAATGGATATTAAATCAGCAGAACTGACGAAATATGCGGCGAATGCAATGTTGGCAACCAAAATCAGCTTTATGAATGAGCTCGCTAATTTAGCCGATTTATTAGGCGCGGATATTGAAAACGTTAGACAAGGGATTGGCTCAGATGCTCGGATTGGCTATCACTTTATTTATCCCGGTTGTGGCTATGGCGGCTCGTGTTTTCCTAAAGACGTAAAAGCATTGGAAAGAACTGCTAAAGAATCAGGCTATTCTGCTGAATTATTATCGGCGGTTGAAAATGTCAATCAACGACAAAAACAAATTTTATTCAGCAAAATATTGAAGCATTATCAAGGTGAAATTAAAGGCAAAACTTTCGCGCTGTGGGGCTTGGCATTTAAACCGAAAACAGACGATATGCGCGAAGCTCCGAGTCGAGTATTAATTGACGCGCTGATTGCACAAGGCGCAATGGTTCGCGCTTATGATCCTGAAGCCATGCACGAAGCAAAACGAATTTATCCTGCCACACCTGAATTAGTGCTCTGCGAAACACAAGAAGACACGTTAAAAGGTGTGGATGCGTTGTGCGTGGTCACAGAGTGGAAAAACTTTTGGAGCCCCGATTTTGAACAACTCAAAACAAAATTGGCGGATGCAGTGATTTTCGATGGTCGTAATCTTTATGATCCTAGTATGTTGAAAAATCTAGGCATCACTTATTACGGCATTGGTAGGCGTTGAGTTAATGTGGAGTCCAAAGTTTTTTTTGGACTCCTTATTTCAAGCTGAAGTTCTGCTGTTACGCTTGAAAAGCATATCAATGAGTTAATTATTTTTTTGCCAACGCTTGATGGCAGATAAAATCCGCAGCTCTAAATAATCCAAAGAAATCTCCAGCTTTTCCCAAGGTAAATTCAATTGCGCGGCAATCGCATTCATTTTTATTTCATCAATAGGAATTTCTGGGCAACTCAACAAAACTAATTTTTTTGTTCCTTCGGCAAAAAACGCTTGTTTTGCATGTTCGTCAAAGCCCCAACGCTGATTGATTTGCTCCCATCGTTTTATCATGCCATGTGTAAAGAGATGTGCACCTTCGTCTAAAGTCTGGTGCAAAGGCATGACCGGCAGCAATAATTCAAAACAAATGTCTAAAGATTCAATATGGAAGTCGTTATTTTCAAAAGCTTTTAATTGTGATTTTAAACATTGACCAGCAAAAACTACCACCTGCGCAGTATTACTTTCTGCTGTAATGATGTCTAAAACCTGTTGCGATTGCTGGGTTTTGTCACAATTGGCATGGTAGAACACCCGTTTAATATCGTCGTATTGTTCTGTTTTTAACAGCCATTCCACTTCTGCTTGAAAATAATCACAAAACAACAAACATAATTTCTCTTTCATCAATTTTTCCAATCGTGATAATGATTTGGCTGCATCCGAACTTTAAATTTGATAAGTTTTCGCACCTGACTAATCTTCTGCAACACAGACTTTATTGCGACCTAATTTTTTGGCAAGACACATGCCTTTATCGGCGTGGTTAATTAAGCTTTCCAAACAATTATGCTGTGTATTTAGCTCCGTTACACCAGTACTTGCTGTGATAGAGACACGTTCAAAAGTATCCGATTCAATCACTAATTGGCTAATTAACACACGCAATCTTTCTGCAACCAGTACAGCATCAGTCAGCGAAGTCTCTGGCAGCATAAGAACAAAAACATCATCACCATAGCGAGCGCAAACATCTTGTTCGCGCACTGTATTTTTGAGTAATTGAGCTAATTCGACTAATACTCTATCCCCTGTGTAATGTCCAAAATCATCATTAATATCGCTAAAACAATCAACATCAATACAAAGCAGCGATAAAGGTCGTTGATAACGACGTGCACGACTAATTTCTTTTTCTAGTAGATTAAGTAATTCATTCTGGTTAAATAAACTCGTCAGCGTGTCATAAATGGTGAGTTGTTTTAATTCATTCTCAGCGCGTTTTTGTGTGGTGACATCGCGAATAATCCCGACAGCCATCCATTGATTATCAAAAATAGCGGCGGATAAAGACAATTCAATTGTTATGTCCTGAGCACTTTTCGTTGTAATGACAAATTCTAACGTTAATTTTTGCTTTCCATAGGAAAAGTCGGACTGAAACTGGTGAAATTGTTCATCAAAATAGTCGCGAAAAGATTCTGGAATTAACGCATCGCTAAAATCGCGCTCTAAGATTTCCTCTGTTTCGTATCCTGTTATTTGAGTTGCAGCGGCATTCCAAAAATCGACTTTTTGTTTAGCAGTCAAAAGCACAATACCATCTTGCACAGCCGTTGTAATCATAGCGAGTTTGTGTTCAGTTTCGCGGAGTTTTAGTTTTTCCGCCCGCTGACTTTGCCGAAAAGCTCTATCATCTAATTCACGCATTATAGCCGATATCAGGCGACTACTATGCTGTTTAGAAATATAGCCACGAGCACCTGCTTTCATCAGATTAACCACAGCCTCCTCGCTCGCATGCCCTGAAACCACTAGCACCGGAATGTCTTGTTCCTGTTGTTTTAAAATGGCTAAAGCCTCTTCAGCGGCAAAGAAAGGCATACTGTAATCAAGCAAAGCAATGTGCCACAAAATAGGCAGACACAAAGCATCCTGCAATCCAAAAGCAGTATCAACTCGCTTAATTTTTGGCACATAGCGAAGTTGAATTAACTCATCTTCAATCAGAAATATCTGATCTTCATTGTCATCAATTAATAAGATATTTAAAAAAGGCTGAACGGAAAATGTCATATATACCAGCTTAAAAGCTAAGTTAGGAACGTGCATGAAATAAGCCCGACAACTGTAGGTGCGAATTCATTCGCACAGTGCGGATAAATCCGCACCTACACAAAATAAACTTGCATAAGTTGTTTCGTACTCATTCTTTAAAAAAAGATTGCTAGTACATAAAATTAATTTTTAAAGCATTTGCATTATTCATAAAGCCGCATTTAATCGTTTTACATTAATATTGCCGTAGAGACGCGACTAATCGCGCCTCTACATGCTTTGGCATTTTTGCCTAGTTGCTATTCAGTGATTTATTTCTCAGGATATAAAACAAACTCTTTCATGGTATTTAAATTAAAATACTGATTCGCCGCTTTTTTAATATCTTCTTTCGTTATAGTATTCATTAAGTCAGGATAATGCAATATATCTTTCACATCTAAATCATTACTATAAGAATCTACAATTTCACTCATCCAATAATTATTTTCTTTCAAACTAATTTCATATTGGCGTTTATTGGCTTCACGCACTTTCTGCATATCTTCATCGCTTGGTTTATTGGTTTTCAAATCTTGTAAAATCGTTTTAACCGTTTTAATAATCGCCGCTGCTTTATTCGGTTTACAACCAAAATTAATCCCCACAATGTATTCTGATTTTGGATAACGTGACAGATCTGAAAATGCGTGCGCTGAATAAACCTGACCTTTTTCTTCGCGTAGTTTATCAGTTAAACGATAATTTAAAATGGCTTCTAACGCATTTAATGTATAAATATTTTTGCGATTATATTCAGCATCACCGTTTAACTTTAAACTCACATAGCTTTTATCTTCTTTACCTTTATAAAAGTCCTTTTTAATAGCATTTTTAGGTTTATCATTATAAATATTTTTAAAGTTTTCTTTAATGCCTTGTGTCGGTAAGGAAGCCAAATATTGACTTAACAAAGGTTTAAATTTTTCCATATCAATATTACCAACAAACACAAAGGTAAAATCACTGGGGTCTGCAAACCGCTCTTGATAAATTTGATACGCTTTCTCCATATCTAAACTTTCAATCATTTCCTTATTCAACGGCGTATTATGCACATCATTACCCGACATAATATAATTAATCGAATCGTAAAAATCTTTTGCGGGATTACGTTTTGAATCATCTATCCATTGTTTGGTTAGCGTAATAAATGCCTCAAAAGAATCTTTATCTTTATGTGGCTGAGTAAAATATAAATGTAATAATTGAAATAATGTTTCATTATCTTTAGGCGTTGTTGAGCCACTCAAACCTTCACTAATACTCCCGATATAAGGATAAACACCTGCATTTTTACCCGTTAATATTTTTTGTAAAGTGATATTATTAAAATCGGCAATACCACCGCTAGTAACAATATCAGCTGCAAAACTTCCATTTAAATATTCTTTGATTGGAACTAATGAATTTCCGCCCTTGCTAAAGGCTTGAAATAAAATTTGACTATCATTAAAAGTAGTAGGTTTCACTAATACTTTTATCCCATTCGATAACACAAATTCCGTCATGCCAATTTCTTTTATATCTGTTGTTTTAACAATATTGCCTGATTTTAGTTCTTTAGAAAATAAGACTTTATTTGAAAAGTCATCAATATACTCTGCAAACTCTGTGTTTTTTAATTCCTGATATGTCGCTAATAGTTGTTCTTTTGTCGGAGTTTCAATGCCTTTTTTCTTTGCAGTCGTTAAAGTGAAAAAAATATTATCTTCAGTAATATAATTTTGCATTGCTTGATTAATGTCAGCTACATTAATAGCTTCAGTAAGTTTTTTAACTAAGGCATATTCAATTTCAATCCCCGGACTCGGTTCATTATCTATAAAGTTTCTAATATATTCATCCGCAAAATTAGCAGATTCAATTTTATTGCGATTAAGGTATTCTTTTTCCATTTGGCTTAATAAATTCGTTTTAGCTCTGTTATATTCATTAACACCAAAGCCCTGCTGTACCGCTTGAAAAACTTCTGCTAAAGCAGCACGATAGCCTGTATTAAAGTTTTCAGAATTTAGATTACTATAAATACTAAAGCTATCCGTATTACCGAAAAAATGACTCAATCCTATGCCTGTATATTGAAAAGGAGGATTTTTTTTCTGCAATAAATCATTTATTCTTTCTCCCAGCATTCTTGCTGCCATTCGATTGATAAGAACGTGTTGATATTGAGCCAATGAACCTTGCTTTTCTGCTGGTTTTTTATAGCCTATTTTTAGAATAGTTGAGGTTTGCTCACTGTCTGAATACACTGAAACTAACGGTTCTTTATTTTGTTTTATTTCAATATCATCGCCAATTAATTGCCGTTCTTTCGCTGGATTTTTTAAAGCAGAAAAATTTTCTTTAATTTGTTTTTCAATTTGTGCAACATCAATATCACCAACAACAACAACTGCCATTAAATCGGGGCGATACCAATATTGATAAAAACGTTTAATAACGGCATAAGGGGCTTTTTGAATCACATTATTATCACCAATAACGTCATGTTGCTCTAATTTAGAACCGTAATAAACGGTAGGCCGATGCACTTTGCTCGCCCGCATTCCTGCACCTTGTCTTAATCGCCATTCTTCTAAAACCACACCGCGTTCTTTATCAATTTCATCCGGTTTAAAAGTGGCAGAGCCTGCCCAATCCGCTAATATTTTAAAGCCACTCTGAATTAATTCGGGTTTATCCGTAGGAATAGGTAATTGATAAACCGTTTGATCGTAAGCTGTATAAGCATTTAAATCAGCACCAAATCGAACTCCAATTTTTTCTAAATAATGCACTAAGTCATTTTTAGGAAAATGTTCCGTGCCATTAAATAGCATGTGTTCAACAAAATGCGCAATACCATTTTGATCGGCATCTTCATTAATTGCGCCGGCTTTTACGACTAAGCGTAATTCCATTCGCTTTTCAGGTTTGGCATTTTTTTTAATATAATAAGTTAAGCCATTTGCTAATGTGCCTTTTTGAATCGACTTATCCAGTGGCACAGGAGCATTTAAATTATTAAAGTCGATGTCTATTTTATTTTCTGCAACGGCTGAATAATTAAAGATAAGAATAACAACTGATAACATTAATTTTAAATGACGCATTTTATAATCCGTTGTGAGTGATAGTTGATTAAATAATTTAAATTTTAATAAGGCTTATTGAGTGAGATGCACTAAACTTCCATTTTTAAATACGCCTTTATATTGGCTGCCATCTGCTTTTATGAGTATTCCGTTTCCATCATACAGATCGTTTTTAAATTCGCCGGTGTATTTTTCACCATTTGCAAACATAAAAACACCTTGACCATCATATTTGGAATTTTTAAATTCCCCTTCGTATTTATCGCCATTAATAAAAAGAAATACGCCATAACCATTCAGAGTACCCTTTTTAAAATAACCTTCATATTTATCGCCTGTTGGCTTGCTGACAACGCCATACCCTTCGGGAGTGCTATTTTTAAATTCGCCAGCATATTTGTCGCCATTGGCTTTGGTGAGTGTGCCTTCGCCTGCGGCATATCCATTGCTAAATTCACCGATATAGGTATCTCCATTAGCTCTTATGAAATTTCCTTTTCCATTGTGCAAACCCTTTTTGAATTCACCGATATATTTATCTCCTGTGGCGTAAGTTAATGTGCCATAACCATCGTAATAACTCTGTTTAAATTCGCCGATGTATTTATCACCATTGGCTTTTATCAGTGTTCCATGACCTTCTTGACTGCCGTTTTTCCATTCGCCTTGGTATTTATCACCATTAGCTCGACTATCTGAGCCAATACCGTCAGCACTACTGTGTTTAAATTCACCCGTGTATTTGTCACCACTGGCTTTGACAAATGATCCTAATCCCTCGACTTCTCCGTTTTGAAATTCCCCAATGAATTTATCACCGTTGGCTTTTGTAAATACGCCTTGACCTTCATAATTGCCGTATTTAAAACCGCCAATATATTTATCACCTGCAACATTAACAAGCGTGCCTTTGCCGTGATAATAACCGTCTTTAAATTCGCCAATATAGGTTTCACAATGTGCTTTAGGTGCAGTAATAGGTGCTGGGGAGCTAATATTATTAACGTCACTAACATATTCACCATTAGGCAATTTAGTAATAATCGTTTTGCTATTATTTGTGGGAGTTGTTATGGAATTAATTGCTTTATTGCAATTGTTTGTTTCTGGAATTGGCTGGTTATTAGAATTACTTAATTCACTAACGTAGCTTCCATCTTCTAATTTAGTAATTGTTGTTTTTTGCTTAGTATAATTAGTTTTTTTTGATTCAACTAAATTATTATTGCAATGAATTTCATGTGCATTATTATATCCAGTATTTTGAGCGATAATTTTGATTAACGTTCCTCTGCCTTCAAATTCGCCATTTTCAAATTCACCAATATAGTGGCTGCCATCAGCAAATGTTTTTGTGCCACGCCCGTCAATACAATCGCCAATGCAATGATCGTCTGCAACGCTAAAGCTGCTGAATAAAATTAAGCTAGTGAAAATTATTTTTTCTAAAACGGTGTGGAAGGTATTGAACATCTTGAGTTCTCGTGGGAAAAGTATTCGGTAGTGTTAGCGGGAAGTGTCTGCTGCTAAGAGTTTGTTTTTTATGCTTTATTAACGACGTGCCCGAAAAAAATCGCGTAATAAAGCTCCACATTCGGTTTCCAAAACTCCGCCATGCCAGTCTACCACATGGTTTAAAAAGGGGGCGGCGGTAAGTTGCAATGCGCTACACACTGCGCCGCGTTTGGGGTCAGTTGCGCCGAAAACTAATCTATTAATGCGACTGTGACTTATCGCGCCCATGCACATGACACAGGGTTCAAGCGTTACATACAGTGTAGTATCAATCAGGCGATAATTTTCTAAAACTTGTCCGGCTTTGCGAATCGCAATGATTTCAGCGTGTGCAGTCGCGTCGTGATTGGCAATGGGTAAATTCCAACCTTCAGCAATCACACGATTGTCTTTGACTAATACCGCACCGACTGGAACTTCCCCCTGTTGTTCGGCACGTTGTGCGAGGCGAATGGCATAGCGCATCCATTCTTCATCAGTGGTTTGTGGAAAACTGTTAGTCATTGGCAGGAGGTAAATGAGCAGTAATGATGATTTTTAAGTTTTTCAACATTTTGAAAAGAATAAAAATTTCTTCGTCATCGGCGTTATAAGTTTTGCTAATGCAATAGTGATTACCGTCCAATACCATAAAATGCCAATGAAAACCAATCACATACAATCCATAAATCGGATGCGGTTGTGGATTCATTTCACGCGCCACCAGCATTGCAGCCAACACTTGCGCATCCGGTGCGCCTTGGTTTTCCAGACTGCGTTTATATTCGTGCATACAAAATAACGGAATATCCGGCTCACGAAAGCCTGTGGCAATCATGCCGTCAACAATACCAGAGAGCTGATAATCACCGACCGTTGCAGAAAGTGGTCGTTCCAAAAAATAGCCGATTTGCATATCGTCAATTTCAGCTAACATGATTAACTGACTGATGAATTTGCTTTTTAACTCAGGATCATTCCAATATTGCCCTCCGCGCTTAAGAACATCTTGCAGTTTTAAGATGTTTTTTTTGTTGGCAGCACTGATTTTACAAGGCATTTCCCCCCCAAGCTTCAAGCAAATCGAACTGCCAGACCTGACGTATGCCAAACGCTTTTTCTAAAGCAGAAAGATTCCATTCTTTGAATGTTGCTGTTGGCATTTTTTACTCGGTAGGATTAGGTTTTGAATTTTTGTGCATGTCCAACAGTTCTTTTAAATAGGTGATTTCGCGCTGTTGCATGGCACAACTTTGTCTTTTAATGTGATATTTCACTAAAAACCGCTTCCAAAGTCGTAGCGACCAACAATCTATCAGCCCATTGTTCAATTTGTTCTGCACTGGCAAGTGCTAGTTGCTGTTCTATTTCGATAGGCAGTTTTCCAAAACGACCTATAAGCAAACGTTGTAATAAAACTTGCTCTCCTCTTATTTGTTCTTCAGCAGCAATTTCCTGATAAAACCGTGTTTGTTTTAGCTCAATATTTTGCACATTTAACATAGCTCTAATCTCCTCCCGCGTTAAGCGGGGTAATTTGTAAACTAAAATGGTTTCAATAAAATCCAGTGTTTCGAGTGAAAGCAACTGCGTTTGCGTCATCATCAATTGTTGTACTAATTCTGCCGTTTGTTTTTCATCGCAAGCAATCAATCGAATCAACGTGAGATTAAAGCTTAATTCGCCTTGTTGATAATCCTCTAAATAAATCCGCCGCAATTGTGGCAAAGCTATAAATGGTTCAAATTCAATCTCTGGCAGCTTTTCTGTACGGCGAGTTGGATAAATCACTAAGGCAAGCCAAGTGCGTTTAGGTTTATGGCGATACAGATACAGTGTGATTTCGCTTAAAAAACGGGCATAAAAATCATCGTCTGGTTGATATTGGACTTCGGCAAAAATGAGCGGCTGTTTGGGATTTTCTGTCAGTGGCTTAAACACTCCGTCTAAACGAAAGCCGGTTTGTTTAATTTCTTCTGAACCAAAAGCATAACTGTCATTGCTAAATTCCAAACCTAACAATTCCATTGCCAGTTGTGGGCAGCGTTGAAATAATCGGTAAAAAAGGCTGTCGGTTTTCATTGTTTCTTCTCAGCCTGCAATAATTCGTTAATCTTTTTTAAATACGCAATTTCCCTTGTTTGCATGGCAATTTCTTTGTCTTTTAACTCAATAATCAGTTTTTGCTTTTGATTTTCGAGGGCTAATTCGGCAGGTGAACTAATAATATTGCCGTTATTGCTATCACCAATATTAACGAAATAAATATTTTTTTCACCTAACGACATCAATTCCATGACATCAATGCCTAAAATTTCTGAGACTTTTTTTAACTTGGAAAGAGCAACTTTTGTTTCACCGCGTTCAATTTTTGAATAACCACTCACCGACATATTCAATTTCCCTGCCATATCCTCTTGTGACCAGTCTTTAGATTCGCGCAAGAAACGTATTTTTTCGTAAACTTCCATAAAATTCTCCTAAATTCCACTAATCAGGTAAAAATCTGTACTTTTTGGTAATTGTAGCAGGGTTATTATACGTTTAGAATCAAACTACAGCTTAGAATGATAAACGCTGTAAAGGTAAGAAAACTTTTTATTTAATTGAGATTTTAAAAATGGCTAGTAAAGATGAGATTGTAAGTTCGCTAAGAAAACAAGGTATTAATCCATCACCATTGGATATGACTTTTATGGTCGCTTGTGTTATCAAAAAAGTAAAAAATGATGATAAAAGACTAGATGAAGCAGTTTACGAATGCTATAAAGAAATACGAGATTAATCCGAAAAAAGTTAGTCAGGTAGGGTGTGCACGCTTTTTTTGCACACCAAACAGGGCAACATTAAACGCATTTACAAAAACCGCCAGCGGCAAAACCAAAGGCGGTTTTTTATTGCCGTTTTGAACACGATTTACAAGATTACCCGATAAACAGGATTAATCGTGAAATCAACAAATCTGTGTAATCGTGTTCAGAATTTTCAAACCGCTTATTAGCAAAAACTAAAGGCGGTTTTTTATTGCCTTTATCATCGCTATTTTGTGCTACACTTCTTATAAAATGTAGCACAATTAGAGAAACATCATGCAACAAATCAACATTCGTCAAATGCGCAACCTGCTGGGCAAACTTGACCAACTGGTTGAACAAGAACAAGAAATTATCATCATTCGCCACAAACAAGCGATTGCCCGCATTTTACCGATGCACACGGTGAAAAAACGCCCTTCTCATGCAGAATTACGGCAACTTACGCAAACTATAAGCAATAGTGCTGAGTTAATCCGAGCTGACCGCGATGAACGATAAGACAGTTTATTTGGATACCAGCGTCTTAGCAAAATGGTATATCAATGAAGCCCATTCAGAACAAGTTGCTGATTATATTGTTAAATTAGATATTGCTGCGATTAGCACACTGAGTAAAACAGAATTTCGCTGTTTATTGGCAAGACGTAAACGCAGAAAAGAATTAACTATTGAGTTAGAAAGTAAAATTTACGCCACTTTTTTAGAAGATATTGCGCAAGGTCATCTACAGGTTTATGCGGTTGAAGATAAACATTTGGAAAGCGCGACTTATCTTATTTCCATGTTACCTGAACACGCTTTACGCACTTTAGATGCTTTCCACTTAGCGATTGCGCAATCTTATCAAGTACAACAGATAGCCACTGCGGATACCTTATTAGCTAAAGCGGCGCAACAACTCGGATTTAAAGTGGATTTATTTTAGCCGCTTACAACAAAAAAACCGCTTTTTGGCAGAACCAAAGGCGGTTTTTTATTGCCTGTAAAAACTTGAACAAGATTATTATATCTAATATGATATTGAAATGAGATATTTATTAGATACTTGCATTATCGTTTCAGCGTTACGTTCTAAACAAGGCGCAAGTTATCAGCTATTGAAACAAGCCATACAGGGACAACTGCCGATTGTTATGGATTTCAAACTGTTGGCTGAATATCGTGATGTTTTAATGCGACCTGACATCTTAAAAGCGTTAGAGACTGTGAAAGTATCCTTCTTCAACAAGTTATAATAACAACATAAGTAGAAAGCACCACTCACACATGAACTCA